>Ga0058697_10000441_pt1 | contig 18142 bp, 15 predicted proteins | sample AgamicAsMae_FD_66619 | JGI IMG/M metagenome (GOLD analysis project Ga0058697, IMG submission 66619) | Agave microbial communities from Guanajuato, Mexico - As.Ma.e | ecosystem: Host-associated > Plants > Phyllosphere > Phylloplane/Leaf | place: Guanajuato, Mexico | collected 2012-06-04
GTCTTGCCTCTGGGTCCGTCGAGGTTGGGTCTGAAGTGGAGTTCGCGGTCGAAGTTGACATCGTGGCGCAGCTTGGGGTTGTTGATGATGCGGCCAACGTCCAACTCACAGAGCGAGTCTTGGGTAACAGGAGGCAGCATGGCTGCCTTCTGGTAGGGAGTGACGAGGTCGGTGGAGGCGCACTCTGGGAGTTCGTCGAGCATCTCGAATATAGCGTGGCGGATCTCAAGAGGGCTCATCATGTCGGATTGGTCGGTGTCAGAGTTGGAACGCTCCATGTATGAGTGATCTTCTGGGGCGTAGTGTGATGAGAGCATGTGAACAGATGCCTCATGATCGAGCACCTGTTCTGCACGTGAAGATCTCTGGTCGGCAGGTGCAGCTGACCATGAGGGAGAGGTGTTGGTGTTGTTGTTGTCAGTACCCAAGGACATGACACTGCTGATAGAGTCGTTTCTTCTACCGCTTCTGCCTCCGTTACCTTCCATGGCTGTGTGTGTGTGGTGTGGTATGCGAGGATGCAAGTAGAGAAATGAGAGTTCGTTGAGGAAAGAAGTGGGAAGAAGGGTTGTGGGAGAAGAAGTTGTAAGAAAAAGAGTTGTCGCAGCGCAGCTTCGGAACGGGTCGCGGTGAATGTATAAGATCTTTTGCAGAGTGAAATCAGCTTCTGGTCGTCGCATAAGATGGCGCTAATCGCTTATAGTTGCCGTTAAGGAGAGACTGCGATTATGGTATACTCACTTCGCTGCAAAGGCGGTGACCTGTTTCTGCCGGATATTGTTGTTGATGAATTATTGCAGCGTTCGGGACCAGCCAAAAGTTCAGATATTATTTATGGGTATGTTCAAGTTGTTCAACAGAGAAGACAAGCCGCCAGCAGTGGTATAGAATTTCCTGCAGATGCCGCGAGCGGACGATGTCGTGGTTGTTGTATGGTGTTGATGGAGGCAGCGGCTACAAAGACGAAGTCGGGACCGGACGGCTGGGTCGAACAAAAGGAGAGTCGAAAGCAAGCCTAAACGCGGGGGTGTCGAGAGATGAGGAAGGTGGGATGGGTGGTATAAGGAAAAGCGATCAAGCAAGGCAAGAGGGGAGTGGAATGTTAATGTTTGCGGCCCCTTCGATTAAAGAGACGAGGGACGAAACGTCTATGCAGGAAATAGAGCCTAGCAACTAGAAGCAAAATACCCTCTTTGATCTGACACAGACACAACGTGCCCAGGAGTCATGAGGAGCATGGCAATAATTAACCCAAAAGCCGGGACCATGGATGAACGCCAACCGTGCATGTTCGATTGCGGGATGCTCAAACTCTGACGAAAAAGGATTGGGCAGAGACTCAGAGCCCTCTTTCCATCATGGCTGCACGCTTTCGGCGTGGCACGAGACGTTTGCGTCTGCTGTCTCATGGACAAGTTGCCATCCGCCGGCCGCAACAAGATAGATACCTGGTATCGTGTCCATCGTTCTCGATTATCGAACTGTCACGCATACGTTAAAATTGAAAGGGCTGGGTTGTGTGGATGTGGTTGCAAGGTTCAACGGCCGCGCCCAATTTCGGAAGGAGAAACCCCGCCAAGCTGGCTCCCTTTTGTTCGGTTTTGCTTCTAGAAAAAGGCGTCCGTGGGCAGGAGGCGCATCTATTCTGTAGAGATTCGTCGCCAAACAATAAGCGACGATCTTTATATGCGCTAGGTGTCCGCCTGGGTTGTGTTGCAAGGCCACGACAGATCTGCTCGCCAGGATCGTTGCGCATCTCTTGTTACCTCTGTTGTTTTCGGTAGGCCGACGGCTTCATGATTCAGACCATTGCCTGCGGGTCTGGAGGAGACGTATGTATTGGCAAAACGTTTGTGAAACTCTGCATTCACTAGCATGGGAATGTCAGCTAGAAATCTGGATTTGTCGACTCGACAGCTGTGACGTGGCTCAGGAGAACAGAAGTCTCAAGTCACCCTGTCGCTGTCTTTGAATTGGTAAGACATCCGAGTACAGGCCTCGCTGTACATGCGAGGTATTGAAGCCTCTAGACATGACCATGTCTTGGGAGGAGCCGAGGGTACAGCGGCCTCGCATGAAGCCATCACGGTGCATGCTGCCTTGGCGGAGTCTTGTTATGCCCATTGACCTTCGTGTATGACGTCTGAGGGGGCAAGGAGAGCACCTTGCACTGATTGCGAAACTGTAATCAGGCAATCAGCCGTCGTCCCGCAGCACCGTATGGAAGGCGACGTCCCTGAAACCGTTGGTGAGCGCGCACCGGCTGTGCATTCATATTGAAGGAGTACATGGCGCGAAGGAGACGGCGTCTTGCTGAGAGGCTTCGGTCTCTCGTTTAGACTACTCTCGCTCGCAACAGACATGAAGGCGCACACTGGGTTCAGTGCGAGTGTCTGGGATGGAGCGAGGAGGACGCCCTAGACAGCTGAAACTCGGATTTGAGTGAGAGCACAGGAGACAAGGCCAGGCGCAGGATGGCGAACAGCGCGGTCAGGGGAGACAAAAGTCCATGTTACAGCATAAGATGCAAATGCAAATTGGGTATTACAGAAGGGATACGAAGCACAGCTGGGTGAGAGCCCGAGAGGATTTGACGATGGTGAAGATATCCGAGTGTTGGCGATTCTGAAGCTCCAGTCGGTGCCCGTTGCACGTCGGATGTGTCAAGCAAAAAGGATGGAACACAGGGCCGGATTCCCATAATTATTTCACAGACAAACGACGTCGGTAAGCGCATCTTCGTACGCTCTGCGCATGGCAGCATGCATGGCTGTACTGCGAGTAGACAGTCAATTTACTGACGAACAAGATGTAGTCGATACACGATGGTCACGGACGAGGACAATACGACGATAGAGCGCATGGTGAGCGAGGGCAAGTCGGCCATGGCGATACGCGCCGCCGTGCCCAACGTGTCGCGCACCAATGTCTATCTCAAGATCGCAAAGTTCAAGAAGCACGGCACCGTGGGTCGCGTACAGACAAAGACTCTGGGCAGGCCGCGTGCCATGAGCGAAGGTGTCGACAAGTTTCTGCAGGGCCTGCTCGCTGCCAAACCCGACATGGAGCTCGACGAGATGCGCCGCCATCTGCAGAAGGAACTCGAACTGACCGTGTCCATGTCGACCATCTCACGCGCCATCGCCCGAGCTGGCATTGCTGCTGGCCAGAGGCCTGTCCGTACGCGTACAACTACATCGTCCTCTAACGCTGTCCCTCGCCGTCGTGCTGCCAATAAGCCCATCGTCCAGAAAGACGCTGTCCAGCAAATCACACAGCAGCCTTCTGTTCCTCTGCCTCTCCATGTCCCGGCACATGTCCCCATCGATCATCTCACCGACCTGTCTGCCGATGCCCACCTTCTTGACCCATGGCAGGACTTGACTGTACCTCCATCGCAGCACCCTCATCACCATTCACAGCTGCAACCACATCACATGCACGCCCTTGATCCTGCTCTTACCTCGGCGTATCACTCTGCTGCTGTCTACCACCACCTGTACGCCGATCCTGATCCCCATGTCATGGCCATGGATCCTTCTCCCTTGGACGTCTACAGAAGCCCGTATGCTCCTCTCTGAGCGCACGCGGCACACCTCACGATTACGAATTCACGATACTGCATAAAGGCGTTGCGTCAGACGCTATAAATAAAGTGCTTTCGCTGCCAATGATCAAAAGCTTGTAGAGCATACAATACACAAATTTCTTCAACTCCGTCCCTTCCACCCTTTTGCCTCTTCTGCGTGAACTCGACACGAACACCGAGCCCTAGGATGTAGGAAACAGCATTGAGACTTCTTTGCCAGGCTCTGCTTAATGTGAGGAGTCTTCCGAGTGCCACCCGCCAGTCATCTCTGACTCAAGGAGACCCTGAGATGCGAGGTCACCGCCCTTCTCAGGCTCGCAACAAGCGATCACGAGCTTGACCGAATCTTTTGACGAGTGCATCTCGCGTGGTAATACACAGTGGCCCTTCGACCCATAGAATGCGTATAGATCAAGCCATGAAACTTGTCACGCTACGGACACGCCTTCTCGCTAACGGGTTTGCCATCAACTACAGTTCCTGTCTCAAAAACTACAAGCTTAGTTGACCTATATTTGTGAAATCTTGACGAAGTAGACATGGTTGAGAGTATCACCCTGGTCACAGGTAGCTTACGCATTTTGTATGTCCACAATACGATCCACACGGCCAGTATCTCTTCTGCAGTAGTCCGAAATACCCATTGATCTTCCTCGTTACTCATAGTAAGGTCTTGGTGCGATGTAGCCATCGCAGGTGAATAATAACAATTATGACCAGGCGAAGCATGAATATCAAGGACATACCAGACGGAACGAGACCAATCAATGCGGTTGATGCAATCAAAAGACGCAAAACAACAAGGTATGCATAATCGACACTGGTCCACGCTGCATTTGATCTGTGACAATCGGGAATGTGATATGCGATCGTGACGAGAAGACTGGGTCACTTAAGCAATGGACACCGTGTGCAATGCGACATGGTAACAATCCTAGAGTCTATATACACGGTAGAAGCCGAAAATTAACCAAGATCCTGAATCTGGCCAACCGGATTCAACCCTTACAAGCTAAGGTGATGTGGTGTAGTGGTAGCATGTGTCGTTGTGGAGGTTAAATTCCAGCAACGCCGACCCGACGGCGGTTCGATTCCGCCCATTGCCAGGATCGTGTTTCTTTTTTGCATTTGTTTTGCATCACACTGGCTGACCGTGGAAGGAGGTTTGTTTTGCTGTTGAGAGGGGGGTGAGTGAGGATTGACTGATCCATTCAATTCAGAAAATCTTTTTGAGATATATGCATGCATATCTTTTTCACAGATTCATTGTACATTATTTTGGACATCGTAGTAACATCAGTGGAGGTGAGCAGCCGATCAATCGATCATGGTTCCCCTTCCTTGATGCCTGCGCCTGCACCCTCGATATCTGGGACAGTGCCGGCACCAGCGAGTGGAACGTCCAGCGGAGGAGCGTCCTCGTCAGCCATCTCTTCCTTTACAACCGCGTCAACTTCTGTTTTGACTCCATCCTCGTCTTTGACCTTCTTCACCCTCTTCGTAACCTCCTTCTTCACGACAGCACTCGGACACAGACCCTCGGTTGCTAAAACACAATCGTTACACTTGCGACCAACAGGCAAGCATATGGTTTGACCGAAGCCGACAAGCAGATGATTGATGTCATGCCACTTCTCCTTCGGGAGCCAGCTTTCGAGCTCTGCGCGAGTCTCTTCCGGATTGCGAGTCTTGTGCCAGCCCCAGAGGTTGGTTATACGGTGGACATGCACATCGACGCCAATACCCTCATCGCGACCCCATGCGGCAGACATGGTCAAGTAAGCCATCTTGGGCCCAACACCAGGCAATGATACGAGCCCCTCTATCGTATCGGGAATATCACCATCGAAGCGATCTCGAAGAATCTCTGCCGTGGCCTTGATGTATTTGGTCTTGTTGTTATGGAAGCCAACTTTTGCAATCAGTTCGTTGAGGCGTTCTGGCTCGACTGTGAGCAGTGCGGCAAGATTGAAGCCTCCTTCGAGATTGTCCTGCAGAGTCTTCATGGCGACAGCGGTGACGGTGTCTTTTGTTTGAGAGCTCAGCATCAGAGCAATCAATGTTTGTAGTCGTCGGTCGATTGGAGAGCGATTGCGCTCGGCTAGTGACTCGCATCCCATGGTATCGACTGGAGCGAGGACCTTCTTGCGCATCTCAGCAGTGATGCTGTACATTTTTTCCCAATTGGGCGGAGGCTCGACCTGGCTATGTTCGCCCTTGATGCGTTTGGCAGGTTGTCGTTTTGTCTTCTTTGGCAGATTGGTGTTGCGATTGGCGGCCGAGGCATTGGGAGACAGGACTTCAGTTTTGACTGTGCGCTTACGTTTGCGACTTGAAGGCGGCGGTGATGGCGAAGCACTTGACGGAGAAGCACTCGAGGGCAGCGAAGATAGATCCGAGCTGGCATCGTCCGCCGCATAGTTCACATCTGCACCGTGTGCAAAGTTGCGTAAGGAACGTCTGGGCGCATCGCCATTGGATGCTCGCGATGAAAGAGCGTTGACTACTCGAGCAGTTTCTCGAGATACCTTCGACGTTCGCATTTTGGCTGATATGTATGACGATGATATGCTGACCATTGCGAGCAAACGCGGAGGAGCGACTTTCCTTATCTTATCGCTTCGCCAAGGCCGACGTCACCATCTGCATGTGAAAGCGAAACTCACAGAGCATCCATCGTTTCTCGTTCACAAGACCAAGACCACAACATGGCTCCCATTGACGTACCTAGCTTCGCTGACAAGCAGCTAAAGCTACTAGCTGCAGAACTCAACGCCGAGCTCGAAGAAACGGCCCTGCTTACCGCCACTCATGCTCCATCCACTCTCGCTCGCGCCGGTCTGGCTGTCCTAAACCTCGCCGTGAGCGCTCAGCGCACCGGCCTGGGTGGTAAGTCCCTAGTCGAACTTTCTCTGGATCCTGCCATCGCCGGCACCGAAACTCAACTTCCCGAACATGGATTGCGCGTGGGCGATATCGTCGGTGTTTCCGAGCAGCCAAAGGGCGCCGAGAAGAAGAAAGAGCGTCAGGACATGGAGAAGAAACAAATCCAAGGTGTCGTTGTCAAGGTCCTGCGGGAGATTATTGTTGTTGCTCTGGACAAGGATGAAGTTGATATCCCTGGCGGAAAGCTTTGGCTGTGTGTTGATCCTGCACGTTCGTCATGGACAAGGATATTGTTGGCTGATAGGTTGCGCGTCTCTATAGTGTCAAGCTCGCGAATGATGTTACGTTTAAGAGGTATTACAATGACTTCCAAGACTTAGAGTGCCCATGACTGATTCATGGCTAGAATGAACCAAATCATGACCAAGTTGTTGAAGATGCCTGAGAGCGAGCACTCTACGCTCATGCGCGTTCTCTTTGGCCAGTCGTCAGCAGTGTCAGTCCAGCCCAGAGATATGGCAAAAGACCTTGAGTGGTTGGATCCCTCCCTCAACGACTCTCAGAAGGAAGCCATCAAGTTTGCTCTCGCCTCTCCTGAGGTTGCTCTTATCCACGGACCGCCGGGGACAGGAAAGACTCATACATTGATCGAGTTGATACGACAGTGTCTCAAACAAGATCTTCGACTGTTGGTTTGCGGACCCAGCAACATCTCGGTCGACAATATTGTTGAGAGATTGTCACCACACAAAGTACCAATGGTCAGACTTGGCCACCCAGCCCGGTTATTGCCAGGAGTCCTGAACCACAGTCTGGATATCCTGACCCGCACTAGTGATGCCGCTGCCTTGGTCAAAGACATTCGCAATGAGATGGATGCCAAACAAGCGAGTATACGAAAGACAAGAAACGGCAGAGAACGAAAAGCCATATATGGCGAGATCAAGGAGCTGCGCAAAGACTACCGCCAGCGCGAAGCCTCTTGTGTAGACAGTCTTGTCCGGGAAAGTAAAGTCGTCCTTGCGACTCTTCACGGATCGGGAGGCTTCTATTTGAAGAATCAGAAGTTCGACATAGTCGTTGTCGATGAAGCTAGTCAAGCCTTAGAAGCACAGTGTTGGGTACCGCTTTTGACGAGTGGAGCCAGCAAGCTGATTCTCGCTGGAGATCATCTGCAACTCCCACCTACCATCAAAAGCTCCAACTCGAAGTCGAACAAAAGCAAGCCCAAGGAAGATCTGGGTGACGTCAACTTGGAGACCACACTCTTTGACCGCATGCTTGACCTCTATGGGGATGACGTTAAGCGCATGCTAACTATCCAATACCGCATGCACGAGAAAATCAATGCATTCCCATCAGCAGCACTGTACGAGTCGAAACTCAAGGCGGCGGAGAGTGTCAAGGCAAGGCTGTTGAAAGACCTGCCGTACGACGTCGAGGAGACCGAGGATACGACTGAACCCGTGGTCTTCTGGGATACACAGGGAGGCGAGTTCTATGAAAAGACAGACGATGGCGATGATGCACCAAAGTCGAAGAGCAGCCTCTTAGGAGAGAGCAAGAGCAATGAACTCGAAGCAGCCATCGTCAAGAAGCATGTCCAGAGTCTGGTCGATGCTGGTGTCAAAGCAAAAGACATCGCTGTTGTCACACCATACAATGGCCAGCTTGCTGTACTGTCACAGCTGCTCAAAGAGAAGTTTGTCGGCATCGAACTCGGGAGTATTGATGGATTCCAAGGCAGAGAAAAAGAGGCTGTGGTGGTCAGCCTTGTCCGCAGCAATGCAGAGCACGAAGTAGGCTTCCTCGCCGAGAAGCGAAGACTCAACGGTAAGAGACGGCATGTGCAGTTTCAATACGCCTCGCTAACCACAATTTCTCACAGTCGCCATGACTCGACCAAAGCGACATCTCTGTGTAGTTGGCGATTCCGAGACCGTAGGCCGGTAAGTCACCCCGCCCTTGCAGGAGACCGTACCTGCATATCACATGCGTGCGCGCGCAAGTCAAGAATGTTTGAAGCTAACCGGCTACCGCTCCTGCGGTACCTACAGTGGTAGCAAGTTCCTTAAGAGCTGGATGGAGTTCCTCGAGGAGAATGCGGACCTGCGCTACCCGGATCTAGACGACGTACTACGCGAGGAGTAATGTGTGACAGATAGATGGTTTGGTCCGGCAAAGAACTCCGGCTTGTCTTATCTTACTGACAGACAATTGCACTGGATCGCATGACCGGTCCAGCTGATTGTGGTGATGGTTTCAAGAGGCGACACACGATGCATGATACAAAACAGAAGTATTCTTGATGTCTGGTGATGCGGTCGGTGATTGCAAAGCAGGGCAAGAGAATGCGAGGACATGGACCGTGAGCAGATGTCTTTGGCTACGGCCTTCCAGATCGGCACAGTCGGAGGTGAGATGTACCCGAATGGTCGACGTGACAAAGTACTTGGCAGCAAAAAAGCGCGACGGGAGATTAACAGTGCCGAAAGAGAAGGACTGCAACCCGTTATAGCAGGCAATTCTTCGACGCCAACGAGCGCAGGGAGCGCAACGGTCAAGCTGAACGGGCAGATAGGACGCACGATTAGATTTATCGAAGCGACGACGATGGTAGAAGTAGTTGCGCCATCATTGACAGATGATGCTTGACCAAAGGCCTTGTAGAGGTCCGAGGGCTTTGCGAAGCAGCTTAGCAGCCATCTTTGATAAAAATAGGCTTCGGCTAGTGTGGCTTTGGAGATGAAGTATTCTTCCTTGCTGACGGTCCTGGATATGTGATCACAAGACGAGAGTACACCTCGGGTTGAGAGGACAATGTTCACGAGTCGGAGAGTGATGTCTAATTCATGGCACGGTGAAGATAGTTGGAAGGATGGGCGAATCAAGGTTGAGATGGAGCCAAAAGCCCCAAAACGTTACCATGTGGTGGGAGATGCTGAAACAGTACTACAACGACGACTAATGCAGAAGCTATTGGGCTAAGAGCAAGCAAACGCCACGTCTGCGCGATCCCCGCAACGAATAGCAATCGGGAGAGGGTTCCTGCTCGATAAGTCACTACTGCTGAACGGTTGGAGGAACGGACTCTTCCCGGCTATATCTCTCGAGCAGGCCCATTTCGCAAGCGACGAGCCTGTCCCTGACTCTCTGGTATGGCCCTTCCCTAAGGCCGTGCCTTCCGTCTTTGCTTGTCTTCTGCATCTCCGTCTCGGTTTCTGCTCGAGTGTTGCTGCGCCTGCTATACTAGAGAAAGCAGCTTGGTGTCTCCTAACGCCGACTCTTGTCGTGGCCATTCCACTCGTCCATTCCTTTAGCAACCCTTGTCGCTCGTTACTCAACCACACCAGTCTTTTGCTCGTCAGCATTGTTTTGATCGTCTGCCCTCGGATTGCTGCGACATCTGGCACCAGCTTGATACTCGACAGACCTTGTCAATCTGCTGCATGGATCCATGGACGGATCAGTAACCACACAACGGACTCGCTCGCCGCCTATCCGGCCAGCGCGACCCGAGCTAGCAGCCGACAATGTCTCGTACGGACGGCCTTCAGCTGAATACTTCACATCGGTGACGGCGGCAGCACAACAGCCGCAGCCCCAGGCAGACGGAGAAGGCAGCACAGACACGACCCCCAAGCCCCGCAAACGCAAGTCGGCGCGGTACTCGATTGGCAATGGCACAGGAGCAGATGGAGCAGAGAGAAAGGGCTCAATACGCAACGCCGTGCGCCGCTTGTTTGGAAGAAAGTCAAAGGCCGACATCCCCGAAGTGCCTGCCTTGCCACGGACAGAAGCCTCGCGCCATGGCTACCACAAGAGCGTGAGTTGGCCGGATGCGACAGAAACTCGACCATGCACCAGTACTGACACTCATACAGGACCCCGGCCAACCCAAGCGACCGCAAACGTTTCACACGCATCCATCCGACGCCATCCACCAGCGAATGATCTCTGCGCCCTTGGCTACTTCGCTCGCCGGTCCTCTCTCCGCTCCTTTCCAGTCGCAACATCCATCCCTCTACAGGAGTAATAGCCCAGCACGCGCATCGCCCAATAATGCCGTCGAGTTTCCCAAGAGCGCCCGTCTGAAGCCTCTGGACTTGGGCAACCCATTTTACACCCGTGAACATGGCCCGAAACGGAGGGCCACATTGCCCAGCCTGATCATAACTGCCAATGAGGCCGCCGACATCTCAGACCCACCGCGCCAGGGCGAAGACACAAAAGCCACGGATGCAAGCTTTGGTGTCGGACAGCAGACGGTAGACACAAAGCAGACATCCGCTGGATTGACTGTCACGTCGAGGATGGACAAGAGGAGGTCGCGCAGTGCCAACGATCTGAAGCAAGCTATGATCGCGGCTGGACCTTTCCGGGACCGTACTGGCGAGATTGAGTATTGGCGACGGAGTTATGCCAGCGTGCTCCTCAGTCCGACCGGGAAGGCTCCCATCTATGATTATCCTCCCGCCGATGCTGAATTTGACGGAACGGATGTGCCTGATGTCCCCGATGTGCCCGAAGTACCCGAGCACTTCGTGAGGGAGCCCGAGTTCGTCTCGGTCCCGACACCACTGTCGGCACATCCGCCTCTGCCACGCTCCGATGCTGTTTCGCTTCCGTCGACACGCGGTCAATCGGTGCCTACCAAGAATCCATCACCGCAGTTGACTCTGCGCTCCTTCAGCCGCCCGCTGACTACGCCTGCACCAGATGCTACAACCGATCTCGAGTCCCGTGTCGCCAAGCTCGAGGCTCATCTCATTGATTTCCAGCGCTCGCTGTCCAACCTTGCCCTCTCTAGTCCATCAGCCGTGGCCCCGACCGAGCCACCCGGATCCTCGCACCGCCAGAAACCTCCCAGCATCTTTGTCGAGCCCCTCCAAGCACCCGCTCGAGCTTACGAAGATGCTGGCGATATTATGGAACGCGAATGGGGGCCGAGCAGCCAAAGTAGCACAAACGGTGATCGCTTCAATCTTGCTCCTCCAACTCTGCGTAGCACCGCTGTCACGGCTAACGGAACTTTCACCGCCCTCTACAATATGCTCTCCGAAGAGCGTTCCGCCCGCCGCACCCTTGAGAATCAAGTTCGCAATCTCCAGCACGAAGTCACCCGCCTGCAACTTTCGCGTGGTAGCTGGGGTAGCTACTCGGCACAGGCCCTTCCACAAGGACAACGACCTCGCACTCCCGCTGAGTCAGATGGTGGCCGCAGCGCCTCACGTCTGGAAGCATACAACGCCCTATCTACACCCGCCACTGTTGTCCCACCTCCTCAGTATTTGCGTGCCTTCGATAGACCTGACGCTCGCATCCAAAGTCGCTTTTCTGGTGACTCTGGCGAAGACAGCGAATACGGCTCTCGCCATCGCAGTGCACTTGTCGACAGTGGCCGCAGGAGTATTCCTCGCAGCTCGGTCCGCCAAACGCCGCCGAACCATGAACATGAACGCGTCGAGCCACCAACTCCCTACGAAAATTACCGCACACCTGCCGAAGAGAGGGGCGCCTATCGATTCAGTGAAGACGAGATGTTCTGATCATCTCGCCCGTTTCTTGTTGATACATCTGCCCTGCATCCTTACCGCTGCCCTCTTACCACTAATGTCTTTCTTCATCATTGTTCAATTCCTTTCATGCATAGCGGATCACAAAGTTTGGGGTGTTCATTTCTCAATCTCTAGCGGCACTGCCTTCTTCTTTCTTTTTCTCACGCCATAGACTTCCTTTCTCGAGTTATATTTCCTCTTCTGCCGCCGTACGTACATATGAATGATTGATACCCTTTTCATGATAATCAAGCTTCAGACTCTCCCCCGTTGCACCACTCCGTTCTCACAACAGCATGCAGGCGGCGCCGAGACCACCAAAATGAACAGTTGTTTTTGGATGACAGTGAAGTACCCAGAGAGCCGATGAGGACGGAACTCTCGATGATTACTTCTCATTTGCCAACCGAACTGCGCATTTCTAACTCTCGCGTAACATAACTTTGCACATAGGGAGATAATACCATCGATTGTCATGTGCTTCCTCCTACTTGCTATCATACCTCCGATTGGAAACTGCACCGACAGGGGGTCCTGTCGGGGCTGAGCGGCCACGTGGACCAAGGAAGTTTCTTGGGAAGGCACCACAAAGTTGCGCAAGTTATCGCAAGAATCAAAAGTGAGTCAAACGACCGGCATCATCCCTTCCAAAAACCATTCTTCAACTTCATATGAGACTCGTTCCCTCCTTTGCAGCTTCGAAAATCGATAATTTAGCCCTTCCATCGTCAAAGTTGGTCTGCTTCTGGTCTGCACACACGTCCGAAAGTGCCTCACGACACCCCCGACCACGCTTCAAGCGAAATGTCAGCACCAAATATGCCTCTTCCTGGTCCCGGCCCTGCAACACGTAGAAATCGGCCGGCCATACCTCGCAACGCGGTCATGACCCGAGAACATCCACCACTCTACGCAGGAGATTACAACAACAACCTATCCAAAGACATGTACTGGTGGGAAAAACTGGACGTCAACGATCCCGAGGAAAAGAGAATTCTCCTTGCCATGTATTACGGCGAGGAACGACAGCCTCGATGCGATGTGTGCGAAAATCGGAATCGAGCTTGCATGTGGTTTCTTGGAGAAGAAGATCAGCTCAACAAAAGTTGTGTCAAGTGCCGACGTGTGCATGCTACATGCAAGCCGGTCGAGAGTAAGGAAACGACTATTGAAGATTCTCGATCGGATGTTGATATTTGCGAGGACACTATCCAACAGCCTATCTCTTCTCAAAAGCGTAAAGCAAACGAACTCGAAACAAGTGACAAGGGCAAGACATTCACCAAGCGCACACGATATTCTCTGCAGACAAACGCGGTCAGAGCCACTACTGATGATCAGGAAGTTGTTCATGTCAGGACCCAGAATGCCCAGTTCGCTGCAGAGTCCGAACCAGCTCCCCGAGATGGTGTCGATACATCCTCTCTGAAGGCTAGTTCAGGTTGGATGGCTTCTAATCTGACCCCGGACGATGAGACCCAAGTCAACACCGCTGTTGATCAGTCATCTACTGCGGAGCGTAGAGACAGTCGCCTCTCAAGCATTACATTGGGCGCAGATGCACATCACTCCACAGAGACAAATGGATCAAGAAGTCATGTACACACGCATCGACAACGCTCACAGGACCTCAAATCGTCCGGCTTCAGTCATATCGAAAAGGGCCTCTATGCACTCATCGACGAGCGATACAAAAGCGAGCTCGAAACTCTCAGAAAAACAATCAAGAAGCAAGCAGCAGATCATCAAACCCAGCTGACTGCTCTTCGTGCCGACTTTGCGAATGGAAGCCAAAAAGTGGAAGCATTTGATGAAACCCAGATCAAAGATATGGAGACACAAATCAAGACAGAGAAAGCCAGAATGCGGCGGTTGGAAGACGAGAACAAAAGGCTTCAAAACAAGATTGCTCGGCTTGAAGGAGGGCTGGAGGCAGGAATGAATGACCTTCAGGATCATATCAAGCAACTGAGAGAGGAAATGAACCTTAGATAGTGCATTAATGTCACCCTAATTCGCAATGTCTTTTTTGAGCAGTACTTGAATGGCGTCAGACAAAGTGTAGATGTGATACCGACAACTCCCGTCCATCCGCAGAGATGTATCATGTAGCAGCTATGATAACGCACAGTTTCTCAGAGTATAGGAAGCGTCCACTGAGAGTCACGATACTACTGACCCTTCTTGGGCCAATCTACCGTCTTAGAGGGTTTGCGCATTGTAATAGTGGCATCTCTTCTTACGTGCACTCGTCAGAGAAGATGGACTTCGCAAACTTGCTAAAGAACGAATATATTGTCCTGTGACCTGGAACCTGGGAACTCTACGTGGGAATCCATACAATCGGAACCATCGACTTCTCTCCTCTAGAGCGATGGCCCTCTCACTTGCACATTTCAACGAAGGCTTGCACTCAGTGGATCGGATGGCATACTTCCTATATGCTAAAGTCTGCAACTCTCATTCTCTTCTACGCAAGTGTAGAATGACGTCCTCACCACAGAAAGGCAAAGAGATCTCCAAAAATGAGACGTATTCAAAGAGACCCCTAGTTATCACGTATCTCAATGAACACTGTCGTGTTTGTCAAGATTGTTTTGCATTTCTATAGCTACATAAGCATTCTCTGTCTCTTGTAGAGCCTTGCCCTCTCATCGCGTTATCATCTGGTTGATGGCATGGTTCACCATCTCTCTGATATCGAGTATCGCTTGCTTGAGCTTATGGTCTTGTTGTTGTCCAAGGAGGCTGATCTGTTCTTCGAGCTGTGCAATGCGGTCTCGGCCCAAACCTTGTTCAGCCCGGTATCGATTGTTCTCGGCCTCTAGAGCACACAGACGTTCTTCGATCTGAGCCTTTCCTCCTGCTGGATAGCTGCTTCTGTTGGAGACAACCTCACGCATGGCTCTGGGTCCCTTGGGGGCATTGATTGGAGGTCCCTCTGTGGGACTCTGGGCGCCATGATAGCCGCCTTTGCTCCCATGTCCTCCCCTACATGTTCCAACGCATCCGCTATTGGAATTGTCTTTTGAGAGGAGCGCCTGATTGCCAGGTGGTGTTGTCGGTCTCGAGACAGGAGGTGTTCCGGATGGAGTGCAGAAGAGGGAAGACAACGAAGGTGAGTCTGGTATCTCGATGAACGTTCGCGGAAGATTCCCATCTTGCTGGCCATCTACTTGTGGACCATCTAATGGTGCCTCTGTGGTGTTAACCTCATGCCGATCTTTGGTTCTGCGGCGATCTAGGATGGTTTTGATAGGGAGGTCATCGTCTGAATCGTCCTGAACAATGAGCCTTTGCCTTTTGTGGCCTGATTTTCCTCTACCACCATGGGCGAAGGAGCAGTCACGTCTTGAGTGAATCCGACATCTTGCACATGCTGCTCCACCATATGCGTCGTTCATCACACGTGTACAGAGTCGATCTGCTCTCTCGCAGTTGTTGCAGCGCGGGTTATTCTCGACGCCATACCACATGCTTATCAGTGCGTTCTTGATTTTCGACACATAATTCGAATGCTCGGTGCTGTTACCTTTGCATCGCTCGTTCTGCCAAAGATACTGGCCAGTAATAGGGTTGTAGTCTCCCCATTTTGGAATGGGGTGCGCACGCCTGACGGCATTCTCCCGGTGACTAGGAAATGGTGGTGTCCAAAAGGTCTTGGAAAGGTCGGGTGAAGGTGGCTCCTGTAGTGTAGACATCTTGAAGGTAGGCAGAAGGAGAAGAAAAAGTCCTGTTAGGGGAAGGAACGGACCTTCGGGGAACAGATCTAGTTATGAAAAGTATAAGGAGGATAGGGAGAGGAAGCGTGCTTTTATACTTGGCTAAATAGCATAATGAGTGGATTTAAGAAGGAAGTGGTAGGAGTCAGGAGTGTTGATCCGAGAGGCCCTTCCTCCCTCTCTACTTTAGCTCCGGCTGTGTGTTGTCGTGAGAGCGGAGCCCGTCCCTGTCTCCTGCTAGCTAAGTTTTGTTAAGATGAGAAAGTAACTCGTTGGTCGAACGAGTCCAGGTATAATGCGCAAATTTGCTCACCTGGTGTGTTGCGGGCAGCAAAACACGAAGGGAATGAGCCCTGTGGCCCTTTCTCGCTCTCGGGACTGTAAAATGGACGCACATCTGCGTTAGTTTGTGGGCCCATCAAAATGCAGGCGTGACTCTCAAGATCTCCTTCCTGGTATAAGAACACTCCATTACCACTCCAGTTTGCCTTCCCTTCCTTAAACTGTTCTTCACAAAATCTCTTCCACTTATCTCCAAACCTCTTCCGTGCCTCTTTTACACCCTTCCCCACAACTCAATCACATATCAACAATGAACGCTTCGCCTGAACTGGGTGAAGACACCCCACGTCGCCTCCCCGTCCAACTCCCTCCCGTAACGAAGTACAACCCTGGAAAAAGACCGGTACCTCATGATGCCGTAGTACTCCGACAGCACCCTCCTCTCTACCTAGGCGACTACAGCGAAAGCAAAGGTTCCTACTATTGGGAACGTCTCAAGCACACCAACCCCGAGGCTGAAAGGCTCCGCCTGGCTCTCCACTATGGTGAAGAGCGTAGTCCTCGTTGCGAGCTGTGTGAGAAGGAAGATAGGGCGTGTATGTCTACGCTTGGCAAGAATACAAAGACCACTGGTTGTGCTCGCTGTATCCGTAAGCATCGTCCGTGCTCTCAAGCCAATGGCGGAAAGAATGGTGCCAGCAATGCCCGCAAGAATCCGGATGATACGGTATGTAAAAGGTATTCACAAAGACGAATAAGTGCTGACGTGTTATCAGTACCGGCCCAACAGCGGCGCAAGAAAACGCGCACTCGACAAAACGGACGACAGAGAAGTCACGGAACCTCCTGCTAAGCGTACCAGAGCATCCATGAGTGGAAAAGCATACGAACCGTTCGAACTAGTGTTCGTTCGCGACGCTGACGAGACATACCACACGCCTAGGGAATCCAGAGGAGAGTCGGTTTACACACTGGACACTAACCTTCAAGGCAGTGCAGACAGTTACAGAGCCTCTCCGGATCTCAGACAAGCCGAGGGCCACTGGTCGTTGGCAGATGTAGATGGTCATGCAGACTCCGCTCCTCCAAAAAGCAGCATGACCAGAATCGAGCAGCTCGCAAGCCCAGCAGCGGATTCTATTCCAGAAGATCCGTATCAGATGGACGATCGCTCAACAGAGACCCAGGCGAACCTGACTAATGGGCCTAGTGGCAGCAGCTTCGGAGATCTGAGCAGATACTTCTCCAACCACGAGAAAATCATCCTTGACCTTCAGTCGGCTAATGCAACCCTCACAGAGCGTGTTGGCCAACTGGAATTCTCACGCAATTCCTGGCAAGAGATACAATCCAGACTGTTGGCCTTGGAACCCATGTCGGCCCCAAACCAGCAGGACACGCAACGGGGACCATCTTCAGCCGCCATGGAAGCGCTGAAGTCGCGCGTCTCGAAACTTGAAAAGGTTAACGCTGGTCTGGGGGACAGTGGTGTCAAAGAGCAGATCAGACGCCTCGAAGGGTTGATGGAAGGGGAGAGACGCGAGCGCCGCACACAATTGGACAAACTCCAGAAAAACATCAAAAGGGTTGCGAACGATGTTGCTGTGGTGCAAAGCGAGAACGAGGGACTCAGAGAGAGACTCAACAAGCTCACGGGACAGGTCAGAAACCTGACAGATGAGTCAGGTCTGCTTCCCCTCGAGGACGTCCTGCCTTCTTAGAAGATAGAGAAGATGATCTTGCAGGTGGCATCAGTATGTCAGAGAGAACCTCTATAGTTAGGATGAATGGATGGAAACTCCGTCAAAGTGATCAAATGTATGATTCGCCCGCTGAGTACTTATTCGATTGTGCAACCAAACCAATAGTGAACTCAGAACACAGAAGCGGGGTTAACAGCGCCTGGATTGAGCATGCCAGGGTCGAGCGCATTCAAGATTGTAGGCTTGGGCGGACCATCCACCATCTACAAATCCTCCGATCAGTCTCGGTCTTTGAGATACAAGGTAAAAGTCATATAAAAAGATATAAATACCTTTTCAATCTTCGGGACTGACCTTGACGATCTTTCGCTCCACGAGACGCACCCATCTCCTCCTTCTCCA
>Ga0058697_10000444_pt1 | contig 18080 bp, 16 predicted proteins | sample AgamicAsMae_FD_66619 | JGI IMG/M metagenome (GOLD analysis project Ga0058697, IMG submission 66619) | Agave microbial communities from Guanajuato, Mexico - As.Ma.e | ecosystem: Host-associated > Plants > Phyllosphere > Phylloplane/Leaf | place: Guanajuato, Mexico | collected 2012-06-04
GGCTCAAAGGGTCCCAAGAGGGAGATCGAGTACGAGTACGAACGTCCTGCCCGGGAGATGGACATTGCCAAATGATCTGCAAAAGCATGAATGGGTTTGTTTCAGCGCTGGCGTTATGTGGGAAGGCATTCAAAAACATAGGTTCCATCTGTTCGACTACGAGGCTCGACGCGCCTTGCGAAGCCGTACGAATAAAACATCTTCATCACTTCAACACTGTACTGATTGCTTCTGGCTACACGACAACCACCGAATAATCAGCATTCTGGTTGTTGCTGCGGTGTGATGAAAGTTAGTGCATGACCAATAACATGAATCGCATCGCAGCCACCGAGTCTACATGTCCATCTACGAGATATAGGTGACTGGCCCAACTAGGAAGTATTTCTTGGTGGTGAACTCCGAGAAACGCTTCATCCCCACGAAAATGGCAGGCGTCGGCGACTGATCAAACGCCGATGGAATCCACCTTCTCACATGCAACACCACAACTCTGCTCTTTGCACCACCACATCTCGGAAATCATAGTCCAGAGATGGATTATATAGCTATTGTATACTCCCATATAGGTAGTTGCTTGAACTATCGCTCTCAAGCTCAACCATAACCTCGATCTTGCAATTTCGCGTGAAAGATTGTAAAGACGTCAACACACAGGACTTGGAAGAACAGCACACATACAATGTCTTCCAAACCCTCAATCCTTCACCTAGGCGATCCACCTCGCTGGCATGCAGATCTGTACAAGAAGCTCGAAACGAACTTCACAATCATCCGTCCTTCAGCAGAAGAACGCGAACGTCCCGCCTTCCTCCAAGCCCTTAAGGAAAAGCGATGGGGCAACTTTGTAGCCATCATGCGACCATTCTGGAACACTGGCGGAGAAATGGGGAGAACCGACCGAGAGCTGATCTCTTTGCTTCCTGATAGCGTCAAGGTCTATGGCTCCGCTGGTGCAGGCTTCGACTGGGTGGACACCGACATTCTTGCTGAAAAAGGTAATCAATATTCCGGTGCCTTTCCTATGTGTATGTTGTGCTGATCGTACAACTAGGAATCATCTACTGCAACGGTGCAGCAGCATCTTCAGACTCGGTGGCCGACTCCGCCCTCTTCCTCATCATCTCCACCTTCCGCAACCTCGCCTGGTCACAAATCGCCGCTCGCTCAGGAAACCCAGACGAGCTCTTCGACGCCCACAAAAACTCTCCGACAACAGCCATAAACCCTGCCGGTAGGATACTAGGTATCGTCGGTCTAGGCAACATTGGTTACAGAATTGCTCAAAAGGCTTATCTTGGGTTGAACATGAAGATTGCCTACCATGACCTTTTCCGCAAACCGAAATCTGTGGAAGAGGCGGTAGGTGCTACTTTCTACAATACTCTTGATGAGATGTTGGGAGCTGCCGATTGCATCATCGTTGCAACACCATTTTCCGGGAAACAACTCTTTACAGCTGAAAAGTTCAAGAAGTTCAAGCGAGGAAGCCGACTCATCAATATCGCTCGTGGTCCTCTAGTCAATGAAGCCGATCTGGTGGAAGCGCTCAAGTCAGGCCAGTTGAGTGCATGTGGTTTGGATGTGTTTGAGAACGAACCGCATGTCAACAAGGAGCTGTGCGGGCTGAAACAGGCAACCTTGACGGCACATACAGCAGGTGGGACCATCGACACACATATCGGGTTCGAGGAGTTGTGTTACAAGAACGTATTGGGAGCTCTGTTGGAGGGCAAGGCCATCACTCCAGTAAATTTGCATCTGATCAAGGCTGGGAAGAGTAAACTGTAGGACACAGGGACTTGACCTGAATTCAACCTCGACGCATCATCGCGGCCCTTTGATTAAAGCGCAGCCTCCGTCGACTGGTCACTCAAACGCGGTAGATCGAGGCTCGTAGCCTCGGGCACATTCGCATCGCCTCTAGTCTTCATAATACAATCGAAGTCAATTTGATTCATAAAATCAGAAACTCCACTGCTATGCCTCTTCATCGGAGCTCCTGCCCTTCCTCGTCCTCTTCCTGCCTTGCTCTATCCCTAGCATCATCAGCAGAGCCTCCTCTCATCTTGCTCTCAGCAAACCAATGCAAGAGCCCCAGATCGTATCCCGCCTTCATGCATCCAGCCATGACGAACGCGACACCAAAGTGTTTGTTCTGCGCAAGAGCACCGGTGAGCAGCGGTCCTGCACTCTGTGCTGCCGTCTTGACAGTGTTCAATGTACCCATCACAGCCGTACGCTCAGCTGGCAGCACAACTGCAGACAAGAAAGCAGCTTTAGGGGCTTGGTCCATAGATGCCAGCGTCGCCCTCGCAACGATAAAGAAGACGGTCAAAGCTAGAGAGTGAGGAGCTGGCATCATGGCAAGAAAGATGGCTGAAGGCAAGTGCGTGAACACCATGGTGTAGATGAACCCGATACGTTTGGAGACGCTGGATGCAGCAATATTGCCAATGCTCGACATGAGAGAAGCAAAGGCCATGATCGTGCCCAGAGATGAGGGCGCCGAGCCGAACTTTGTGGCCAAGAAGTAGGTAGTCAGAGATATAGAAGCCATTCCAGAAGCCAGGCTGTCAATGCTGAATAGACCTGCAAGTTTGAGGAGTGTTTTACGAGAGGAAGGACTGATTTGAGTGAATGCCCATTTGCTTGATGGTTTCGGCGTTGAAGCATTCGACTGAGGCTGTTGTATGAATGTCTCTGCTTCTTCGGCGTCACCGGCTTCTGCACTGGGCTTTTGTACCGTTGTCTCGAGTTCACAAGCATCGCTGAGGAGTAGTGAGATGCCAGCTTTAGCACAGCCCAGTAAAGCGTACAACCAGAAGATTACTTGATAGCTGCCCAAAGCATTTCCCTCTGCGGCTCCCAGGCTCGTGGCCAGCCATCCAGCCAGCAGGGCGCCGATACTGGTGCCGAAAGTGCCGACAACAACATACCAGGCGAAAACATCACTGCGCTGAGCAGCAGGAGTCAAGTGAGCGAGAGTCGATTCCTCGACTGCACGAAAAGGGCCAATCTCATTACCACTTGGCGAGATTACACCGACGACCGCAGCAATCAGAAGAATGGAGAAGCGTGTCTGAGTCGCAAAGACAACACCGCTGAGCGCCATGGTCATTGATCCCAGAAGAATGATCTTGCGTCGACCCAGTGAATCAGCGACAAAGGTGAGAAGCAACGAGATGAAGACATCGCCAACGAGTGTCAGTGACATGAACACTCCGATCAGGGTATCCGAGTTGTGGAGGGCGGAAAGGTGGAGGGCCAGAACCAATGTGGTCGATCCGTAGGCAAACATGCGGAGGCCTTTCATAAGGAGGATGAGATGCACATCTCGCGGGGCAGCGAGCAGTGTCTCTACTCCGAATTCCTCTCTGATTTTAGCAAGCATGGTCTTGGTGTGCTGAACATGGAGCTCTTCTGATCATGTACACGTGAAATGCTGTTTGAGGATGCTGTCTTTGACGCGTCACTGATCCCGCGGGTCATGCGCTGGTATGTGAGCAAAAGTTCTGACTGCAACTATCTGTACTTTGTCGGCAACTGACACGATCAGGCGAAGTACGTCAAATGTTTAGATGGTGACTCAGATGGAGATTTTACATAGGTATGGGTAGAGGCTGTAATCGCTTTGTAGGATCGAAGGTTGTGTGCCGTCGTTGCCGTTTCGGAGTTTACTGAGCTTGCTCGGCCGAACAATATCTGTCCCACTGCGAAGCGTCGCTTTCCAAGATCTTTTCCATACACATCCATCAGAGATGACGATGATCGTATACTTGAACATCTATCAGATGCTTGACGGTCTTTACAATGGTTGTTAGGCCGCGAAGACTAGTTGATTGCGACAAAGCTGAGCTCGGAAACATCTTACATCGTCACATTGACCTTCTCCGTTCATGCTGATCACCACTGTCGATTTGAATATCATCAATATCATTTTCGATAGCTGTTCATCCTACTGTCTGGATCTGTCATAGACCTTTGTGATCTGCTGAGGACTTGATGTACCTAAAGCATTACTCATCGCCTGCATCACTGCAGCAACCTCCAGCACCACAACAACTGCTCTCAGCATCGTTGCTGTCATCAACGCCGATATCGACGACTCCATCTCCCGATGTATCATGGCTTTCAAGGACAGCTTCTATGGCTTCGAGCTCAAACACACGCTGGTCCTCAAGAACAGCTTGTCTGTGTTCGTCCTCAGAGACGCGAGGTGCACGACCAGGAGCTCCATCATCCCTTAGAATTTGTTTCTCGGAGAACCCACCTGCAGCCCCCAACGAGCCCGCAGGAATTCTCGAGTCCACTCGATCATCTGGTACATCGGGAGCACGAGGGACCCTACTCTCCTCGCCAAGACTCAGATGCGAGATGGACATATCAATACCACTGCGGTAAATGTATCCGAACTCGTCTGTCCAGCAGCCTTGACCGTCATCGTGCAGTGAGGACATTCTCATGTGAGATGGCATCTTTGAGGCTATACTTCGCCCTCTTGGACCCGGGATTCTTGGAGGCTCGTGTGGTTCGTCTGGCGACTCCGGTGCTTCTGGCTGTCTTGTCTCTTCGTCTGACTGGTCTATTGGTATCCGCGCTTTAGCCTTGCGTCTCTTCAGGCGGGTTGTGACCAGGATTTTTTGGAAGCGCTTAGAGAAACTTCGCTTTACAGAAAACCCACAGTGTTCAGTTGAATCTACATGGTCTGGAGCCGCCTTTGTTGCGATTTGGACTGGGGTTGGTTCTGTCGTGACTTGATTTTGGATCGACTTGATTGCGGCTTGGTCGGGGAACAATATTGCTACGACTTCCTTTGAGAGCGTCTTTGCTGCAACTCGCTCTGTGGCCGACTCTGTTGTGACTTGGTCTGGTATCGGCTTTATTGGAACATGGTCTGTGGTTGACTCTGCTGCAACTTGCTTTGTGGTCGCCTCCGTTATGTCCTGGGGTATCGGCTCTGGCGCGACTTCCGAAAGAGAGTCTTCAGTTGGACTGGGCCACGATTCGAACTCCAGTGACACTCTTCCAGAGGGTATGACAATGTCGATCTGAGGCGGTGATGTTGAAGACATGACTTGCTGGCTGTTACCCTGAGGCGGTAGTGACAAAGACATGACTTGCTGGTAACGCGGTTGGAAGAAGAGAGCTACAACATACCGCAATATATATGGAGAGATGAGTCAAAGAAAGTACGTATACTCTTTTGCTATATCAGACTACCTGATCACCTGGCCTTCGACTGAGGCAATTAGCCACGTGGGGATGAGGTTAATGTGGCAACTTACCGGTCCTCTGGAAACTCGCAACCAGTCTGTAATCTCTGTCGAAAGACAAATTATCTCATTGCGCCATTACTCTATCGTTCTAACAACCGCAAGCGTCACCGCAAGAATCTGCACAGGCCAGCCCTGCCCCTGCAGAGGCTGCACTCCCAAAGGCTGGACCCCCAAAGGCTGCCCCTCCCAAGATAGGATCCATAGAGAATGGTTGCGTCACTCCAGGGTTAGTGTATTCACCCTCACCACCTCCCATTCTGCGGCCCGAAGATCTGTCCCTCTTCTTGGTATGTCTGGGCTTCTCGCAATTTTCGCTTGTCCTCTTGGGGTTCAGCTTCGAAATCAGCTTTATGCAAAGCCTGAGCAACCAAGTGTTTTTCTTTGCGCTACGATGAGGTTCTGTGGGAGAAACGACTGGTGGTGGTCGTTGTGAGTCTCTTGCTTCGGAGTGTTCATTCATCAGAGTCTTCATCTTAAGAGGCTTTTCTTCGTCGGGACTCGATGAGGTGTCTGGTGAGTCGCTTGTGGTTGGTGATGGAGGAAGAACAATGTCGACAGGCTCTGGATTTGGGCAGTCTTCATATTCGATGGGATGGCAGAGATCCTCCACTCTGTCTGATTGATAGACGGGGTGCATCTTGAGCGGTGACAAAATCCCTGAGAATCTTTGGCTGGGGATGTCGTTGTTGGACTTGATGGTGGCCCTGTGGCTGTTGGGTAGTGTTTGAAGGCTAGGCGGCGTGTTGTTGAACCTTTCGAATGTCTTGTTGAAATACTCTGGAGTGTGTTGATCAAGCATGGAGAAAGGGTGGAGCTGGAGTTGGACGCAACGATCATAGTTTGCTTTTATAGTCGTGCCATGGCTTCCTACAGTTGGTTTGAGGCCTTTTCTGCGCCTCGCTGCGAGGCTGTAACACAAGCGTTTTTCACCCAGATAGGAATAGTCAGGAAAGCGTGGAGAGTGAATTTGTTCGTAGAGAGTGATATTGGACAAGTTCGAATTGTAGACGCCAGCGTCTATCGCGAACATGTCTCATCGCAAGACACATCAGGGCAAGGGTGATGAGGGCGTAAACTCAGAGTTCCACTCAGGCCACTGCTTGTCAACAGCCCAGTCACCACAGCTGGGCTGACCATGATCTCCCTCAACCAGCCTCCTCCAGACTGTGGATATGACCCTCTTGTTGTCCGGGTGGGGCCGTACTGAGACGTAGACGCCAGTGCCGTGTCTTCCTCTTGCGACCTCCATATCGATGAAACCTCCGCAGACGTTGCGCAAGATGACAGAAGCGGGGCTGGAGTCATCCCACACGCGGGGATATGAATTCTCGCCTGGGAAGTAGATGCGGGCTTCGAGCTTTTCGATGGGGAAGCGTGGGGACTTGCCCAGGGTTGTAGACACAAGATCTGCCAGCTGATCCAAGTGGTCGAGGTCTGTCTGGGATGTGGGCTTGGGACAGCTGCCGGCGATATGGATGCTACGAGCGTGTTGTATGAAGTCGGGACATTTTGTCTTGAAGACGTGCAGACCAAGAGGGTATTGTACGAAGACACTTGTGTCTCTGTTGTTCTTTCGTCGGAAGTGAGTGCTCAACTCGGCATTGATTTGGTGATTAAGCAGTAAGAGCGAAGACAAGGTTGAGTGATGTAGAGCTGGACTTTGTGCTGAGGACGCATCGATGCGGGCAGGATCTGAGACGGAGAGGAGACGCGATGAGTAGGTTGATATGACGGCGGGCTCGTGATTCGGCGGGAGGCCTGGTAGAGGAGCGCGTTCATCGCCATAGACTCGGTGAACAATGTCAGCGCCCTTGCCCGTCAGCTCGCAAGCTCCAATCGTCACGGCTGCTCCCTCGACCGCTGCATGTTCATAGATAATGAGACGAAGCTCTAAGGGAAGTTCCAAGAAAGACATGCTACTGTAAGATGTTGCTGCAAAAGCTATACAAGAAAGTCGAGTGGTAAAAAGATGCAGCTCTCTGTTGATGCAACGGCGGGGTTTATCTTTCTTATCATGCTTGTATCGCCGTTGAACCGTCGTCCCGCCCGCCTCTATTTACTGTCCGGAGGACCCACTTGTAAACAACATGCACTATTCAACACCCGTTCTTGTTGTTGTGCCGCAAAACTTTATACCCGCTGATATCGGGCATGCGCCATTAATCCATCTTGTGAGCTTATCACGCACTTCTTCCTCCGCTCGTCCCAACTGACCAACCCTCTGATTGCGACATGCAAGGGCTGTGTGACCTGATCCCCGAACCAGTTCCTTAGCCAGGTTTGAGGCTCATCCTCGGCAATTGGTCCCCAATCTATCTCTTGCGCAACCAGCTGGCTCGCTCCTTCCAAAGCTGAAGAAGTCAAGCTTCATATCGCTAGAGACTAGAGAACAGAACACTGAGTATGGTCTACATGTATTCTGTCTTCAGAACAATCTTGTATGCTATAGACAACATAAGATCAGAAATCCTGCATACTCTTCATTAAAAAGAACACGTTGTCCGTGATCCTTCAAGCCACAGTAAGATTTGACCTTGTCCTTCCACTCAGGCTGTGCCAGGCAGCTGCATTTCCTGACACTACCGCCGCGGTGAGGCCCCGAGAGTTCAGAGTATAAAGCTGTCGCAAAGGTGCATATTCAGGCTCGTACATCAGAATCACAATTCACTACCTGTACCTGAACACTTTCTTCTCCATTACCACTACATCTTCAGCAATCATGACCCAAACCATCGCTTTTCTAGGCGCAACAGGTGGATGCGCAGGTACTTGTCTCATCGCCGCTCTCAAAGAAGGCTACTCCTGTCGCGCACTCGCCCGCACACCCTCCAAACTCACCACTTCCCTTGAAACTCAAGGCGTCTCTGAGTCCTTGCTCGCCAACCTCGAAATCATCCAAGGCAATGCCAAAGACATCAGCTCTATCAAGTCTCTCCTACAGACCCCCACCGGCATCGTCGACACGATTGTCTTCGGAGTCGGCGCAGCGCCAAAGTTGAGATTACACATCATGCCTGTGACATTGGACGATATAGAAGTTTGTCGCACGGCAATGGCAACACTGCTCTCAGCACTGGATGAGCTCAAAGCTGCGACAAAGCCGAGACTACTCGTTATCTCTACTACCGGCATCACAAATGGTCCTCGAGATGTACCCTTGCTCTACGTGCCTCTCTATCACTGGTTCCTTCATATCCCGCACGTTGACAAGCGTGTCATGGAAGAACTTGTGTGTGCACAACGACAGACGCCTGCTGCTGAGAGGACGGTCGGCGAGTTTATTATTGTAAGGCCGACATTATTGATGGACGGGAATGGCGTGGGTGTGGCGAAGGTTAGGTATGGACTCGAGAGTAATCCTGCTCTGGGGTGGACAATTGACCGTAAGGATGTTGGTAATTGGCTGTTTGAGAAGGGGGTCAAGCCTGCGGATTTGGGTGAGTTTAAGGATCAGGCTGTTAGTTTGACCGCTTGAGGTCTGCTGGATGGAAGACTGCAGAGAGATGTGGGTGGGCTTGGTACGGCGGATTAATGTTTAATGAAAAGGGTCGAAGATTATGGCTGTGATCACGTTTTGCATTCTCACTTTGGATCAGTGTTATGATGTTAAGGTTTAGTCCGTGTTCGTTCTGTAGAAAGCAACAGTATGCATTCTTTAAAGCTGAAAGCCGATGGGCCTTGGTGGTTGACATTGTCATCTTGCAAGGTCTTCTTCTGATGTCCTTCCATTCGACCTTCTTTGCGTGATAGCAGTGCCGAGTGCACGATCTTCATAGGCTTGCAACCATGAATACCCGTCCCATCCCTCGACCGCCATGCTTTCATAGTCCTGCCAGAGGCCGGGTGAGAGCTCGTTCTGTTGCGAGCCATCATCATCAATTTCTTGGTCAGACTTAGACCAGAAGTCCGCTCCACCATACCCTCTCTTGAATTGAAGCACAGGAACTGAGCCTCCGAGTACGACAAAACGTCCGGCTTTCAGTGCAGTTTCGGGTGTCATATTGATATTGGCATGTGAATTCTCCTTCAAACATTGGAGCTGCACACGTCGAAGTGCCGGCAGTCTACCAGCGATGTTTCTGAAAACTGGTAACCAGCCATCGAAAGCAGATCCGTGAGAAAGTCCAAGTCGCTGCAGTGACGGGGCGTGGCGTAGAAGAACGTCGACCAAGGTATTTCCTTGGATCCTACGAAAGCGGAGAAGACAAACTCGAAGATAGTCCGATCGAAGTGATTCGACGATGTCAGTGATGTTGTGCTCGGGAATTGCAAGACTCAGAGTCTCAAGCGATTTTGCGCCACGAAGGATGAGAGCACAATTTGTCAACTCATTCCCGTATGAAAGCGTGCTGGACAGATTGTTGATTCGAAGGTGCTTTAGGTTTGGTAGTGCAAGGTCTGATTGATCAGCAGGCAGCCCCTCGAAGCCAGTGTATAGCAGGGTAAGAGAATTGAGCTGCGATAGGGATCCCGAAATTTTGATGAGATACCCGAACCAACAAGGCATATCATGAATGCCGTGTGCATCCATGCCCAACATGTCGAATCTTCTCTGCTCGACAGTTGACGGATGGTCGCTGGAGAGAACAAGATTGCGGAGTCGTGGACATCTTTCGAACGCTTTCCTAAGTGTCGATGTTACTCTGAGATGATGTGCTTCACCTGGATTCTTGTATACCACTGCTTGGTACCAGTTCCGGCGAGCCTCTTTGTTCCTTGTCTTCGCCTCCCAATCCTCGTAAGCAACCTGGTATTCATGTTGTGCACGTTGCATGACTTGTTCGGTCGTTGGAGCATAGCTTTCCGTATCGTTGAGAAGCAGAGTTTCTGGACAGTAATCGTCCCAAGAAGGTGGCGGCGGCGCAGGCCAACAATCCTCATAGCTTGGGTATACTTTGAGCATTGAAGTGTCGCAAACTATTGCGGTAAGGTACTTGCTAAAGACTTCATGCTCAACAATCTCGCTAAGTGCGAGAATACTGTCCGGGTAGTTGAACAGGAAGAAGCGGTTGATGAAGTAGCGTTCGGCTGCCGTGGTGAAGATTCGGGAGGTGAGTCTCAGCGGCTTGAGGTCTTTTGGTGTCAGGAAGCTACAAATACGCTGCTTGAGTTCTAGAGGTAGCGCATCCATGTTGGCATCGTTGACAGGCTTACCCCTTAATGGGAGTGAGATTGAAGACGGAGCTAGAGGCGGACTGATCATGGTGATGAGGGTGGTGGCGTTGAAAACAATGTAATCAAACGCTCAGTGTTATGGAAGATCAGTTGCACATGGCAGTGCGAACGGATAAGTGGAGGTGTTGGAGTGAGAGACAAGGTCTCAGTGAGGAGGTAGTGAGAGAGTTTCGCAAAGTGAAGAAGTTGGAAGCAAGTGTCACCTTCCTCTGTTGAACTTGCTGTCTGAACTCACAGAGTGAACACAGACAGCAGAGTTGCCGTCTGGAGTAAACGCCTCTATCATGCATCAACGCAATCTCAGTTTCCTGCCCTTTTGGAAGTCTGCTCAACTTGAACGTAAACGAATCTTTCTACTTCTATATTCTAGACCACCTCATTTGAACGTCTTGCTTGTCATTCAATCGTAATTCGTATCATTTTCGCCACATCCATCATGCTTCATCGGATGTGCCTGTGTTATCATCCTGCTTCTTCGATCTAATGCCTTCCTCGCAAACCTCAAACTCGACGCCGTCTGTACCATTATCATCACGCGACCAAGCGGAGAAAGCAACTTTGAGGTGACGCCTCCAACCAACGATGTCCATGCCTGGTCCTAACAGGTAGTCTTGAGGTTTGAGTATAGGTTGTTTGAGTAGCACAACACGAGCTGACAACTGGTTTGTCCAAGTTAAGCCTAACGAAGGCGTTTTGAGGTCGCGCATGAAACGATGATCGCCCCATCCTGTAAAGAAGCGTTGTTGGTGGTCTAATGACAAAGGGTCATTCGTGGAGAGAAGTAACGGCGGTTGTTGTGAGGGCGGTGGGAGGGCAGCGGTATTGTTGTTGGCACTCGAGACTTGGGTGGCGACAGAGTTCTGCGATAGAGGCGTCGCGGTAGCATCGAAGAGAGAGGCGACAGGGCCAAATCGATCGAGGACCTGGTTGGCAACCACAATCGCAACGTTGTGAGAACGAGCCAGATCACGCAGGTGAGCACCGAGTTGTGTCAGTTGTAAACTACGACGAGCCAGAGCATCCGACGAGTTTGCGCCAACACGGTCGAACTCAGCGCGAAAGTTGGCTGCTACTGAATCGACGATGATCAAACCAACGTTGGCTCGAGCGATTTGAACAGGGACTTGGTAACGTAGGACATGGTCCTGCGATTCGAGGTCGCGGAGCTGGGTACTCTGCACGCGGGATAGGGAAGGCTTTTCGGAGTCGGGGAGAGAGGACAGATATGGGTGTCTTGTCAAGATCTGGTTTAGACGAGTAGTTGACAGAGCGGCTTCGGTAGACAAGTAGAGAGCGCTCTTGCCCAAGCCGTGTGGTGGGGCCAACTGTACGGCGAGGAGCAAAGTCAAGAGCAGCTGAGTCTTGCCTGCCGCGCTCTCTCCAGTGACTTCACAGACTTGACCAGCAGGGAAGCCTCCTCCAAGCGCTGCGTCAAGCTCGTCGTCCAGAGTGCTGATCTGTGACCATGCGCCATCTTTCTTGGCCGAGTTGGCTGAGTCATCCTTCTCTTTCTCTTTCTCGTGGGCGTTTTCGAGTGCGTCAAAACCAAGCTGAGCATGGAGCTGGGTGATCAAAGTTGCTGTGAGCTCGCGTACTTGGTCAATAGACACGTCGGCGCGGCGGGCAACATCGATGGGACCGAGAGTCATCAAGTCATTGCTGCTGATGTTGGCCTTTTCCAGGCGTTCTAACACCTTCTCGAATGGCTCCGTGTCGATGTTCGGAAGTAGCTGCAGTATGTCGCTCATGTCCAACTTCCTCGACCTCTCATGTCGGCGGTCGCACTTGCTTCCAGACTTCTTTACGCCTTCCAGAAGGCGCGACACTCACGCGTGTTTGCGTCTGTGCTCTCCGTTTCCCCGGCTTCTCCAGCTTTGCGTCTGGGCCTCGTCACCGCTGGTCATCCGAGGTGACCAACAAGAGCCTCCAATCAACTGCTGAAAGTCAGAGAGTCGTCCACACCACCCACAGAACGTCGAGACATTTGCAATAGCCGAGCTTGAGTATCTGAAGACTACTCCTTTCTAGATTCCTTTTCGAGGCAGATCATCTGCAATATCTTTACAACCAAGTTGTTGGTCATCTTTGCGACAATTTCACTAGAACAGAGACAGCAAGCATCATTACCCCACGCCTTGACTCCAGTGCAGCACAATTGTACTTGTACATGCAAGTGTAAAGCAACTGCCCGTCTTCCACTGGTCCGCTTGTTCTATCTCGTCAAGGTGAGTGATAACCGAGAGTTGATGGCATAAAAATGGCAAGCCCAAGAATCACATCGTCTTCATTCCCCTCATCATTCCAAAGAGCCGGAGGAACGGCTATCAACACGTGCCCCTCCATTTATCCTCAAGGTCCCTGCATGACGCTGGCACATGCGATAACCTTCGATATATCTGTATCAACCTCTCCAGCCCTCCCACCTGTTTGATCTTTTTCTCCTTTTCACGCGCAATTCAAATGCCATCTTACTGTCTGCAAGACTGCCATTATTTCTTCCGCACCGCTCTCCGTGGCTTGTCCATCTCGACCACTGTTTCACCTCTGTACACTTAAACTGACAAATCATCGCCATGACTGCCAGAAGACTTACCAACACCTCGACCTCTCTAGATCAGGTTGTCGCCTCGTCTAGTCCTCCAACCTCCGCTCCTGCCCAGTTGAAACATTCCAAGTCTCCATCTAAGGACATACCCAAGTCCTTGTCTGCCCCAGATCATAAGACTGAGAAGCCCGCAATGACTTCTCAAGGAGTCACGTTTGCTTCTCAAGAGAAGCTGCCCAAGCTTCCCATTCCTGATCTGGATAAGTCATGCGACAAGTACCTTGCATCCTTGCGGCCCTTGCAGTCTGCCAGAGAACATGCAGAGACCGAAGCCGCTGTGCAAGAGTTTCTGAGAGCCGAAGGTCCAGAGCTTCAAGAAAAGCTCAAGAAGTATGCCACTGGTAAATCCAGTTATATCGAGCAATTCTGTACGTTCAAACAGCCCTCAAATCGCTCTAGCCTCATCTGCTGACCTTTCCAGGGTACGACTCGTACCTTAACTTTGACAACCCAGTTGTTCTCAATCTAAACCCTTTCTTCTTGCTCGAAGACGATCCCACTCCGGCTAGAAACAACCAAGTTACCCGCGCCGCATCCCTCGTCATATCCGCACTCTCGTTCGTCAGAGCAGTGAGAAAGGAAGAGCTGGAGCCAGACACCCTCAGAGGTCAGCCTCTGGATATGTATCAATACTCTCGTCTGTTCGGTACTGCTCGTATCCCCACCGAACACGGTTGCCAAATTGGCCAAGACCCTTCATCAAAGCACATTGTGGTTTTGGTGCGTGGCCAGTTCTACTGGTTCGATGTCCTGGACGACAACAACGACCTGATCATGACCGAGAAAGACATTACTGTAAACCTCCAAGTCATCGTGGACGATGCACAAGAGATACCAATTCAAGAGTTCGCACGAAACGCTGTCGGTGTGCTCAGCACCGAGAACCGCAAGATCTGGTCTAGTCTGCGTGATGTTCTCTCAAGAGAGGAAGGCTCAAACAACTCAGACAGTCTCAACATTGTTGACTCTGCTCTTTTCATCCTATGCCTTGACTATACGGAGCCAAAGTCTGGTGCTGATCTCTGCATGAACATGCTCTGCGGCACCTCGCAAATCGAGAATGGTCTTCAAGTCGGTACATGTACCAACCGCTGGTATGACAAGTTGCAACTCATCGTCTGCAAGAATGGCAGTGCGGGCATTAATTTCGAACATACCGGAGTCGACGGCCATACTGTGTTGCGCTTCGCATCTGATGTCTACACCGACACAATTCTGCGTTTCGCTCGTACCATCAACGGCAAAGCACCGTCATTGTGGGCATCCGACTCGCCAGATCCTGCCAAGCGAGACCCAAACAGTTTCGGCGATGTTTCGACAACTCCACACAGATTGGAGTGGGACATGTTGCCCGAGGTATCGACCGCTGTGCGATTTGCTGAGACCCGTCTGGCGGACCTCATCCAGCAGAACGAGTTTGCAACTCTTGAGTTCATGCAATACGGCAAGAACTTTATGACTAGCATGGGCTTCTCTCCAGACGCTTTTGTACAGATGGCCTTCCAAGCAGCCTACTATGGTCTGTATGGCAGGATGGAGTGCGTTTACGAACCTGCCATGACCAAAGTCTTCTACCACGGTCGCACTGAAGCCATCCGACCCGTCACTGATGAGTCTACCGAGTTCGTCAAACTCTTCTGGGGTGAGAATCCACCTGCCAAGAAGGTAGAAGCATTGCGCAAAGCATGTCAGAAACACACCGAGATCACAAAAGAATGCGCCAAAGCTCAAGGACAAGACAGACATTTGTATGCCTTGTTCTGTGTTTGGCAGCGCATGATCGATGGCGATGAGGAGATTCTGAGTCAGAATGGTGACAGCGGTGACGGTACGCACGACGGAAACTCCTCTGATGTGATGAGCGATGATGGCAGCTCTCGAAGCTCTATGAACCGCGTACAGACCAACTCAGGCGTCATGCCGTCACTGTTCGCCGACGGTGGATGGGATCGATTGAACACCACGATTCTTTCTACATCGAACTGCGGCAACCCTTCTCTGCGTCAATTTGGATTCGGACCTACTTCTGGCGATGGGTTTGGTATTGGCTACATTATCAAAGATGGCAGCGTCAGTATCTGTGCTTCCTCCAAGCACCGCCAGACCAAGCGTTACATTGATGCCATCGAGAGCTACTTCTTGGAGATGAGAAAAGTCCTACGACAGACACAGAGAAGGGGCACAAACACCGACAAGCTCGCCAGTCGTGCCAGAGAAGCAGAGGAACTGAAGGCTAAGGCCAGGCCTAAGAACAACAGATTGAAGTCCCGCGGTATACTTGTGGATGGCACTAGAACACCCGCTATGGACAGCGAACAGGTCAGCGATGATGACGGCTTGGGTGGCTGTAAGTTTTATTTCTGTCTTCTGCGTAACCATAATACTGACAACTCGTCACAGATGGCTTCTTCGATGCTGGAATGTTGCTGCAAGCCTTGAAACAAGAGCAGAATGGCAACATCAAGCCTAGTCAGAAGGCTGCGGCGAGGAACAAGGTTGGTAAGAAGTTGCAATTGATGGATTATTAGCATGTCACGGTATATTGAAATGAACGTTTACTGTACTTCCGTCTTTCTTTCTCCAGTATCTTCGTGAGTCGGACTTGCGTGACATCTGCCACTTCCGGGCCAATCTCCTCGGCCCCTATCGTACACTTAGGTACAGTGTTAGAAACGATTACGATCAGATGGCTCTTAGCATACGAAGCACTTTCATTGGAACCACATTATGTGAATTCGTTGGGTGCCTATCTGAGGGTCACCCCTGCTAAAGTATTTGGGAATGTTCGGCTCTCCCAATATGCGATAGCACGCATATAGGAAGATTCGTAGTTGACACCGCGTACAGGAGTTCTCTCGTCAACCGTTCACGACGTGTTACAGTTGTCACACTTCACGAGATCGGACACAAGCTTCCCGAGACAGGCTACAAACATCAAGCCGTCAGAACGCTCATCTGCACCATCAAAAACCATAACTTATCTGATCGGGCCTTGACAACTAGGACCACTAACATCATTCGCGCCCATATCGAGATAGCGTACATGAATCACAATCTCTTGGGTTAGCCGTTTTCTGACTTCTCCGGTGTATAGCGATCAATCGACAGAGCGTGAGCCGTCAGCCCAGCAGGCCTCGATTACCGGTACATTGCAAGCAATCGAAAGTCAAACCCCCAATGGGCAGTCCTCTGCAACCACCGCTCCTACTACTTCTCATCCTCCTGTGCAAGCCGCAAGCGAGGCCCGCCCTCACAACAACCAGATCAGTCGCCGCCGTCCACGTCGTCGCGAACGCAACACTCTGACAGCCGAAGGCCAGCCCGCAGCTACTCGGCCTCAGCTGGAACAGGCCTCAGTCGAAGAGAAAGCATCGGAGGGTTCTGTCCATGGTCGCCAGCCACACGAGTATCAGTCCTACTTCGATAACAGTGTCATGAACAGCCCTGCCCTCCCTTGCGAGCCTCGCGAGCCCCAGCACACCTCTCCATACCAATTCTCATTTGGCAAGAGCATCGTCGATGCCCCAGTCTCTTCTAGCCACTCGCGTCAGGACGACGAGCCCATGCCTAGTCCCTTACGTCCTCGCTCTGATCAGGATCATCAGCGATCGGTTCATGAAGACCAGCTGCCAACAGACGACGAGCTTCTTCGCAACTTCATCCATGGATACCAGCTGCCACCAGACGACGAGCCCATGCCCAGCCCCTCACCTCCTCGGTCTGATCAGGAGTGGGTCCATGAAGACCAGCTGCCAACAGACGACGAGCTTATGCCCAGTCCTTTTCCACGTCGATCCCGCTTGACAACAGTCCATGAAGACGATCTTTCTTATGGCCCTGAATATGAGCCGTAAACACCGGGATGACGGTCTTGGAGCTACTTTATTTGCATTGGGTTGACAAGCGAGTTCTTCAATCCAGTAGGCCAATATCCGTCCTTATCGGAGATGGAGTATCCGTAGTGTGAGAATATACCCGGCAGCCGTACTTCGTCCAGCTGCATGTAGAGTTGCATGAAACTCCAAGCCATCGAGACAGCCAGAACATGCAGTATGTAACACTTCTTGCAGCACACCCTGCCAAACAATAGAGTTTGCATGAACCATTTACAAGATGCAGAACAGCCCTGCACATGTAAAGTATGCTCGCTCGCATGGTGCATGATGCATAAAAAAGCCAGCCAGCCAGAGTGCAGCCCTTCTTCAGCTCGAGCGGCTTCTCTTCCCGAAGATTTATCGAAAAAGCCTGCTATATTAGATTGCATACACAGCCCTGTGCTAACAACAACCACGCGTAAGAAGTGTGCAGTAAGACAACCAATATAAACCTGAGAGGAAGGTTGCGGAGCTCGCGTGTCCGAGATGGACTTCTACCGAGATCCCCCACTGCAGAGTGTTTTGCGTAGATTGTTATGACTGGAGCTTCCGAGATTGATGTGTGCCGCTCGCTGTTCGATGGATATTTTTAAGTCCGAGGTGAGCATCGCTTGCGCGATCCAAAAACCTGGTCATCATTGATGAACGAGAGATGCGATGGAGATCAGCGATGGTAACATGGTGTTGGGATGATGACGGTGGTGTGTTTTGTTCGAGAGACGATTAGATTGAGGGCGGAGTTTGTGCTCCGGGGCGTTTCTGTTGCTCCTCCTGCCTTCACGTTTGCATGTCACCACCACCACCACCAACACTTTCCATCTTCAATTCGACCACGAGGCTTCAAGGTCTGCTGACCAGGCTAACTAGAAGAGGTTATTCCACCTCTTGCCTCTTGTTAAGATTCTTGTTTGATCTCGATATCTGGTTTCTCGTGGCTCCACCCAAATGGAAACTCCGTCTAAACTCCGATGCTGTTCTCTCCCATAGTGATGCTGGCCACATGTCGGTGTGTAGACGAGTCGCGCGAGGTAGTCAACCAGAGTGTCGAAGATGAACAGCTCTCTAGCTGGAGAAGAACTCTGGTACAAGATGGAAGCATTGACAGCACTCTCTACACCGCACATGATGTCTCACTACCAGCTTTCC
>Ga0058697_10000448_pt1 | contig 17947 bp, 15 predicted proteins | sample AgamicAsMae_FD_66619 | JGI IMG/M metagenome (GOLD analysis project Ga0058697, IMG submission 66619) | Agave microbial communities from Guanajuato, Mexico - As.Ma.e | ecosystem: Host-associated > Plants > Phyllosphere > Phylloplane/Leaf | place: Guanajuato, Mexico | collected 2012-06-04
ACGGTGCTGTTGTCGACGTGAAAGCCGTCGGGTGAGTTGCGAGCAAGGTCCCAAACGCCAACCTTTCTGTCAGCGGCACCCACGGCGGTGTACTTGAGTGGCAGACCGCCGGACCCGCTGCCGAGACCTGCAGTGGCCACCTGCTGACCGCCTTGCTGAAGGATGCCCATGTACCAGTAGCCGTAGACGGGACCGGAGATGATTGTTGTGTTCGAGGCTGGGCACTCGGGATCGTAGTCGGGGCAGACGGCTGCCGCGTCCTTGTTGATCCAGAAGAAGCCACTGTCGGCATTGATAGGCTTGCCGTGGATCTCGGGCACGCTCTCGTTGAAAGCGTGCATGATCCAGGCAGGTGCTGCCATGGCTGCGAGAGGAGAGGCCAACAGGCCAGCCAGAGTAAAAGTCTTCATGATATGTGGTTTGATTTACGAATGAGTAGGGAAGTAAAGCAGCAGAAAACCTACAAAGACCTCTCTTTATAATGGATTATCTCGGCCGTGATGATCTTCGGCGCCAGATCCTACCTCTTTAAATAACATACATCGTTTGTTGATATGACGCTTTATTCATGTAGGCCGCATGAATTCAAAGGCTAGGAGATGCGGTTGCCCGTCTTGGCCTCGTGTTTTGCTCGAAGAAGGATTCTGAGAGAAGCTTTGACTGCTAGATGACACCAGCGCCTCAGGCCTCAGTATCAGTATGCGTGCGAAATTGAGGTGAAAATGCCTGAGATGTCGACCTGCAACAGACCCCATGCTTGTATAGTCGTTGCTTCGCGTCCTGTTCCGGAAAAATCTAATGGTGCGAGTTGTCTCAGACAATAGGAATGGCAATAGAGCCCACTTTATTAGCTCGGCCAGCCAAAGTTTGTGCCTGACGCACGAGCTTCGGTTAAAGTAGCTTGTGATGATCGCTAATCTTTTGAATGCTACCTCGAATGCTATTTCCAGACCACAGTCTCAATCAATAAATCAACCTATATTCCTACACTCTCGTTTTTGGACTGCAAGAGTCTCATGATCAAGCCAAGGTATGCTGGGCTGATAAATCACGACCGGGTGCGGAGGAATACCAGGATCGCGCTCCTTCCTCCGGACGTGCATACTGCCTATGTCCGTTGAGCAAGGAGATATAAGAAGCTGTAATGCAGATGGATTGAAAGAAAGACTCTCCCAAGAAGACATCGACTCTACTGAATCTCACTTCATAACAATAAGTTGACCCCAATCAACAAGCAATGGCAACCTACCTCATCACCGGTGCGTCCCGAGGCATCGGACTCGAGCTTACCAAACAACTGCTCGAACTGCCAACCTCCGAAGTCTCCAAAGTTTTCGCAGTCGCTCGCAACGCTGAGACCGATGCTATCAAACAACTCGAGCAAAAATACCCCGATCGTCTCCATCCCGTATCTGCCTCTGTCGACAACACCGCCAGCGTCCAAAAAGCTGTCGAGGTCGTGAAGCACAAGCTGGACGGCCAGTCACTTGATGTCCTCGTCAACAATGCCGGGATCAGCGGTGAAACCAAGGGTTCAATCAAGGATATGGAGCTTGATCAACTGACACAGATTCTTGATGTCAACGTTGTCGGCGTACAAAGAGTGACTGCTGCATTCTTTCCTTTGCTCGAGCAAGGCTCACAAAAGAAGATCATCAACGTGTATGTACTTGACCAACAGCCGCCCTTGTCGAGAAAGCTAACAAGAACCATCAGATCTTCGGGACTCGGCTCCTTTGCGTATGCCCCTCATGTTGTGTCAATGCCATCTGATGCGTACAATATTTCCAAGACTGCGCTCAATATGCTCACCGTGAGATGGGCACACCAGTATGCAGATGCTGGCTTTACCATTGTTTCCATTTCTCCTGGTGTACGTACTTCATCGATACACAAGTAAAGTACCCAGACTGACGATCGTTCGCAGTGGATAAAAACAGATATGGGCACTGCACATGCAGATCTGAGCATTGAGCAGGGTGTTGCTGCAGTCAAGAAGCTCATCTTGGAGACTGGCAAGGAACAGAATGGCAAGTTCCTCAACATCAAGGTGGCCAAGACGGATCAGATGATGTTTGATTATGATGGCAAGGAGATCCCGTGGTAAGGTCGGACAACCATCGCTGCCGGGGACCATAGCTCTAAGCAGATTCGGTTACGTAGGATGATTGATGAAGAAACAGCCCAACCACACCTTTGACTTTTAACGATATTCTCATCTCTTGCATGTTCATCCACGTCCCACTTCCCAAGTACTGTGGAGGTCAAACCTAGTCTCAATTCACGAGCCTCTCAAGCAGGTTCGGTACAACAATTCGTCCGAGTATAGGTCAACCTAAGAGCAGATAAGACACGCTAGGCCTAAAAGCGTAATTCTTGCGAGGCTTCTAGAACAAATGGTTTGTCAACATTCAATTACCCGTCACGCAAACAATGGTATAAGGGGTTCGATGGCCTCAATTTTGGAGATAGGACATCTTCATACACCATCGACAGTATTCCTGCAGTCACCATGAATCAAATTGGAGAAGTGGCAACCCCCTTGACTTTGCCTTCAGGGCTGGTTTTGCCGAACAGGCTAGTCAAAGCAGCCATGGCTGAGCAACTTGCAAAGAACGGTCAAGCCAGTTCGGACCTGGTGAGGGTATACGAAAAATGGGGCCAGGGTGGTTGGGGAGCAATCATGACTGGTAAGTTACTTCGGTGTTGATACGGAATCAAAACTAAACGGGTACCAGGCAATGTCATGGTCGATGAAAGATACATGGGCTCGCCCAAAGACACCACCATCCAGAATCAAAGTTCTGCGGAGATTGAGAAATGGCAGAAGATCGCCAACGGTATTAGATCCCAAGGAGCACTCGCCCTCATGCAGATCAACCACCCAGGACGTCAATCACCAGCTGGTGCAGGATCTCGTGGTTTTTTGGAGAAGAATGTCGCACCTAGCGCCGTACCCATCAACTTCGGTGAAAGCATAGTTGTCAAGACGATAGTAAAAATGCTGTTCGGTACTCCAGCCGAGATGTCAATCATTCAGATTCAGACAGTCATCAACCAATTTGTGGATGCTGCAAAGTTCGCTCAGCAGACCGGCTTCGACGGCGTTACTATTCATGCGGCACATGGATATCTGCTCAGCGACTTCCTATCACCAAGGTCAAACACCAGGACTGATGACTACGGAGGCACGCCAGAAAAGAGAGCGAAGATCATCGTAGAGATCATCAGAGCCATCCGAGAAGTCGTGGGAGCAAAATTCAGCGTCAGTGTGAAGATGAACTCGTCGGATCAACAACATGATGCTGGGTTTGATGCAGTGTTGAGACAAGTCGACGTGCTAGTCGCCGAAGGCGTTGATTTCCTCGAGATCAGTGGAGGATCATATGAGAACCCTAGAGTAAGCACATTTGATCGTCCCGACCGAACTGAGAACTGACGAACGTAGATGATTGGGGGTGATGAGGCTCCAGCCAAGTCAGAACGAACACAAAAAAGAGAGGCCTTCTTCCTCGACTTCGCTCTCGCGGTCCGCGAAAGACATCCTTCGCTTCAACTCATGCTCACAGGCGGCTTCCGCACGCGAGCTGGCATGAACTCAGCACTGAAATCGAAGGGCTGCGACATGATTGGCGTTGGAAGACCTGCTGCCACAGTCCCAGACTTCCCTCGCTCGGTGGTTGGTATCGAGGCTCAGAAGGAGGTTAGCGATGCAGAAGCGGGCATGCAACTCGAGAAGATCAAGGAGCCTTGGTTCTTAAAGCATTTGCCGTTCCCCCAATTGCAAAGGGCTTTGGCGGGAGGTGCTGAGACAATGTATTATGGCCAGAAGATCAGGGACATGGTCAAGGCATGAAAGCGTGATCTGGAAGTCGAGACGAAGCCGAGATAGCCCTGGTACCATACGACCGCCTATAGTAATGAAATGAGAGGTCCGCGATCAGTTTCCGCAGGTGTAATCGTCAAATGCGTTACTTCGTGGAAGGGAAGGCGTGCGTCACGCGAAGAGCGACACGTGTGAGTTCCGAGCCGGGGTTTGCTTCTCCCTCCTCAAAACGCGACCAATTTCGCTAGACACCGCAACAAAACATGACTAGGTAGTCATAACAGCTCTTCGGCCGACGCAGAATCTGCTTTTGTCTTACACAAAGACCTCAGACCCTGCTGAAGGTGGCCTGAGGTCGTCGCTGTGTAAAATCACGATCTCTATTTCTCCAATCGCGTGTTTGACTCGGCGGCCAAGCTGGATTTTCTGTCGCGTTTCAACACGACCCTCTTGACTCGGTTTGGCAACTTGGACAAAGCAAGATTCTTGAGCTAGTATGACGAATGCATGTACCATAGTAGATCTGACAAGCACTGTGCAAGGGTAAGATTGGTTGACACGCGGCATCTCTCATACACAGAAGTGTCGACGTAGCCCTTTGTCGATCGCACCTGGAGATTTTGCGCTTGGGCTGTTGTCACTTCTCAATCTCAAACATTCGAGAAACACCTTGGCTCGCAAGATTTCGAGTGTTGACGCGTGCCTGACTGTAATCATGTGTAGCACGTCCCTGTCATGACTTGACACAGCCTTCCTTCCACCGACAATAAAGCCCTAGGCTTGTGCAACTCTGGTTTTCTTCCAGCCTGGTCGCTCCTTCCAACCCTAACACACACTCTTTTGGGCCGGTCCATCACACTCCTTTCACAATCATGCGGTACAAAAACTTGATCGCTCTTTCGTCGCTTCTGTCGCTGGCGGCCGCTGCTCCCAAAGGCTTTCTTTCCAAGCGTATCGACCAGGATGAAATCACCTGGGGTCCTCTTATAGGTCTTGGTCCCACTGCCGACGGTATTGAGATTACGAGCGTTGTTGCCACGATCTATCCCGGACAGATGCCCAAGACTCAAGCAGGTGGCCTTTACAACTGGATCGGAATCAATAACGAGACCGAGAATGGAGACTTGGTGCAGGGCATCGTCGGTTCCTACAGTCATGGCGAGAGTGAATGCAAGGGAGCGAAGGCAGACTCATTATGGCATGCGGATTCACAAAATTCAAGACCGGGCAGAGCACTAATCCATGGCCACAGGTGCATCTCATCAGAAGTTTATGGGTGGGACACGAAACTGAATGAATGGAATCAGTATGTCGGTGAAGAGCGTATGCTAGCTGCAACTCCTGAAGACGGAATTACTTTCAACTACACCCTGGTCAACCAGCAGACGGGACACTGGTACCAGACTGCTCGCAATGCACGCACGGGAGCGCTGTACGCCGAGTACAACAAGACCTCGCCGACCATGACAATGGTCAATACTGCAGTGGAGTGTCAGTCATGTACACCTCCGACTGATGTTCAATACTGGAAGGATATCACCATCAAGCTTTCTGGCGCCGACAAGAACTTTGGTAGTACTCTCTACCAGTCAAACAATGCTACCAACACCAACCCTGTCACCAGCGACGGCAAGATTTGGAAGATCCAGAATGTCACCATCCCTGTTGTCCCTCCGCTTGCTGATGTTATTGGTTAGACACTGCGGTATGCGTGCTAGGATAGTATTTTGTAAATAAATTATACCTCTTTCTCAAAGCAGATCAGCCAAACGTTCGCATCCACAAAGATCCCTTGTCTTTTCCAAGGTCTCTTTTCTTCCCGTCTAACGTTGCCCAACACCTTCTACGAATTACAAGCTCGATTGTTTGACTCAATGATATGTGCGAAGCGAGACAGCGCCGAGTACACGCATTGACAGAACCATGGATGCTTGAAGTGGGTACTTGATTGAATTTTTGTTTGGCATATAGAAACACTAGCTCATGCTCACTACAGCCATGTAAATATATCGACCAGCGGTATAAGTATGTCAATTGCTGACCGAGAGTGTCGCTGACCCGAATGCACAGATCTCCTGAGTTCAATCTTCCCGGTGGCCTCTTTCGTGTCGAAAGCCTTCGACTGTCGAATGAATCTTATTGTTCACATAGTCTGACGCCTTGCGAACCCAGTGATCTCATTACTCAAGTTCTGCCCTGTTACTTCCAAAGTCCTTTTGTGGCTCTGAAGAGGCTTCAGTATTTGGTTGAACATAAGCTCAGACTGCGCCAAAATCTCCCTTTGCCATTTCAGCTGCCACTTCTTGATGAATGCTTCGTCACCGATGACTCGGTCCTTTGCACGCTTGCATTGCTCAAGAGCTCTGACAGCTTGCAGAGCATGTTTGGCCTCCTTCGCTTTGTAGGTGCTATAGCCCTTGAAAACCTCAATGTCCCGTTTGAAGGCATAGCTTCTCTGCCATTCAGGCAGAAGGGCCGGAACACCACCACTAGGCCACTCGATCACTTCGCCTTCCTTGGTCCAGCCAAATCTCGACATTGCCTCATCGGAGAATTGCTGGTTGAACTGTTGCGAGATGCCGTTGATAGCTTGCATACGTTCGAGCAGATATTGATTCAGAAGTTCTCCGGCGGTGGCCGGTCTAGCAGGTACTTCTGGTTCCTCTTCTGATGACGGTGGCGAATCATCCTCGTTGTTGACATTGTTGATAGTCTCGGCGTTGACAGTTTCGGATTCATTAGCATTGCCAGATTCGCCCTCGATTTGCGATTGATCTTGTGTCGCGGCTTCGGTCTTGACACGCTTTGCTACAGATTCTGCGGACTCTGCAGAGTCTTCCGTGATTGCAGTGGATTTCCTCTTGCTCTGTCGGCGAGTGACAGGTCCGCTGTTTACAGCTGCAGGCATTTTTGGAGGAGTTATTCGGAAGATGATTGAGGTATCTTTGGCGATGGGAGAGGTAGAGTGGAGACGATGTCAAGTACTGTAAAGTTCAACGGGCACCCGAAAGCTACTTGGGCAGGGGTCTGTGTTGTGGGGATGTCGATACAAGATGGAGCTTGGAGGTACGAACGCCCACAACTGACAAGGTCTAGCACCATATCTGCGACCACGAAAAACGAGGAAGGTGCCCGCGAGAGTTGCGCGGAGGCAAGAACGACTCCACAAGATCGCGTTCCAGTATAATTCCAAGCAGAAGTTCATGAAAAATCGTTCGCTTAAATGCTATGAACATCTATACGATGGCCAACTCGGAATATCATTTCAAATATGTTCAACGAGAGCGTTTAGCTTCTGATGACACTTTCGATCAACTTCGCTGCCCTCAAAACATCCTCATCATGGTAGTGCTTGCCCGCAAGCTGAAGAGTGATTGGAACACCATCGAACAGCTCAGGGTCATCTGAGATATCATGTTAGCATTCGCTTCAGGTATCGGAGATCGATCAGACTTACAAGCTTCGTGTTCCTCCTTGTCTTTCACATTTGAGGGTGAATATCCGTCCTCCACCACATCTACATTCTTGTCGACAGCTAGACCGGTTGGGAATACCACAGCCGGCTGGTCGAGGATATTCCATAAGCTTGTATAACCCCAGTACTTTGCGCCGTGCTGCTTGACACCGGCGCCTACATACGCAGGACACAAGATGACATCTACACCTCTCTCCTTCATCAAAGCATGATACTCGCGCCTGTAGTTTTCGCGCATCACGTTGAGCTCCCAGTTCTCCGAGATGGAGATTGCTTTGGAGTAGTCCAAAGCATGGCGTGTAAGAGGCAGCATTGGCTCGCCAGAAGCTGCAAGTGCATCTTCAACGCGCTTGCCTCCGTCGGGGAAGTAGAGGGCTGACACAATATCCCAAGCATGGTCGTGCTTGAAGTTTTCCCACTCGACCACTTTGACACCTGCAGCTTCAAGCTTCGACTTGGCAGTCTCGAGCGCGCGGAGAATAGGAGGGTGAGGTTTGACTACTCCGTCAGTCATCATGATACCGACGGTGATATCTTTGGGAGCATCTAGCTCTCCCCTCCACGGCAAAGGAATCAAAGATGTGTCGATATCATGAGGGTTTTGGTCGATCAACGTCTTTTGGAATAGCCATAGATCATCGATACTCTGACCAAGAGGACCGATGACACCTTTGATACTCTCTTGCCCGCCGAGCACGCCATGAAGACCCATGTAAGGATTGCGATGAGTGGTGGGTCTGAGTCCATAGGAGTTATTGAATGCAGCAGGAGCACGAATGCTTCCACCGATGTCCGTGCCAACACCAAGAACAGCACACCTGAAACCCATTGAGGCTCCTTCTCCACCAGATGACCCACCGGGGGATAACTTGAGATGGTAAGGGTTCAGTGTTGCTCCAGTGATGTTGTTCTCGCAGTCCAAATGCATCAAGGATTGCGGCTGATTGGTCCGTACTGTGATGACTGCACCTGCCTTCTTGAGTAATTTGACAAGCAGTGCGTCCTCCTTGGCTATGTTGTCGATCTGACTCACAAACCCAGCGTTCGTGATCTTGCCCCCGTAGGAGACATGTTCTTTGACGCTGATAGGAACGCCATGGAGCGGGCCGATGAGTTTGCCTGTGGTCTCGAAATGCTTATCGAGAGATTTTGCTGTCGCCAATGCTTCTTCTGTGAGAAACTCGGTAACAAAGTTGAGCTGTGTGTTGTTAGATCACGGTCGATGTTACAAAGACAGCTAGTAAACTTACAAGTTGTTGACCAATCGTAGCTCGTTTGAGAAATGCAATGGTAACATCCTCGACCTTCCATGCACCTGACTGGTACTTGCTCAGGAGTCCAGCGGCGGTCTGGTCAGTCATCTCAAGCTCCTCAGCAGAGAGGATGCCACATGTATAAGGAACGTTGGTGACATTATGCTGCTGCTTCGTCGGAAGCTTATCTGCAGGAAGAAGCCATTGTTTTGGAATTGAGTTCTCGAGAATATCACGGCAGATTTGAGCCTTTCTTTCCCAGTCTTTTGCTGCAGGCATCTTGTATTATTTGTTGATTTGGTGGTGTGATAAAAGCTAGGTAGATGTCTTTCGAGTGCTAGGAGAGTAGAAGAAAGAGAGGAGAGTGGAAAGATAACTGATCACTGTACTGCACTAACCGGCTGGACGTCCATTTTAGGCAAGTTGATGCGGTGGCTTGGCCGATGGAGGCTACTCCACTCGACTCCCGAGGTATACGTATCAGATAACCGTCTCATGATAGGCCTTCGCACGGCCAACTCTACTACAAGACGTCAATTGATAGCGAGAAGATAAGAGTGTTGATCGAATGAGAGAAGAGAGGGGGACGTTGGAGAATGAGTGGGTCCAGATCTTGGCGTCGGCGTTCGACTTCTTACGGATTGATCGAGGACCTCACCCTCTCTGTAGCTCATGGCCAGTGGGCAAGATTGTGCAGATAGAGGTGTTATCGGATGCCGTTTTGTAGATGTCTCTTGGCAGCTGCATATCTGTAGTAGGCCTATCTTGCTCAGGAAGCTGGCATGTCCGCATCAAGACACGATAGGCATCCACGCAGGTAGGTCATTTGTTTCTTTAAAAGTGATGAGATATGATAGATATGAAAAGGTCGGTTGTCCTTTTCAATTTCGTTTCCTTCCAAGAATCGCTCGAGTTTGAACATCGATATGTCCAATAACGTTCATGGCGAAGAAGTTGCGCCGGGCACGGTCAGGCTGATCGATGCTAATGGGGAACTCAATGTCAAGCACTCCGAAGGCCATGGCGATATCGTCCTTGTGCCAACACCGTCCGGTCAGCAGATGGGTTCCATGACTTTCTTTGAACAATGACTTACTCTTTGATAGACGATCCAGAAGACCCCCTCAACTGGACAAAGAAGCGAAAGTTGTTGCACACTGCCTGTATGGTCATCTATACAGTTATGTTGGTATTCCCCAGCGCTGCCGTATATTCCGTGGCGAAGCCCATCTCCACCTCTACCGGCATATCCATCACGACGATCAACAGAGGCACTGGTGTTATGTTTCTTCTATACGGATGGTCGACGATCTTTTGGCAAGCAGTTGCGCTACAGTATGGCAAGCGACCGGTGTATTTGATCTCGTCGGCCGCCTCAGTTGTGGTCCTGGCGGTTGCACCGATGTGTCGATCTTCTGGGACCTATCTGGCAATTCGAATCATCCAGGTAATCTATCATCTTCGACAAGATATGGCATTGTTGTACTAATTATGGCAGGGATTCTTTGGAGGACCGGTCGAGAGTCTTTGTGAAATCAGCATGACCGACATTGTAAGTCTGGTTGACATCATGGTCGCACGGAGGATCCTTGACTGACAAGCTATAGTGGTTTGCCCACGAGCGACCACTCTATATCGCCTTATACGGTGTTTCTCTTGGCGCGTCTGGCAAACTAGCTCCAGTTTTTAGTGCATTCATCAACAGTGGCATGGGATGGGAGTGGACCCTGGTTCGTGATCTGCCCAGGCAGTGTTTCCGATACACAAAGCTGACGACAGACAGTGGTGGTGCGCTATAGGCATCGGTATTGCTTTCGTTTTTTGCCTATTGTTCATGGAAGAGACGAACTACGATAGGTGCACAACAACATCGTCATTGTCCAGCTCGCAGGCTAGTCTCGAAGTGGCTCACGAGCCTGGCCTATCTACTTCTGAGAAGGTCACTGCCAAGGATGGTGTTCAAGTCAGCGATCCTACTTTCTCGTGCGACAAGAAAACACTCGAAGATCAGCGTTCTATAGACGTGGCAGCTGCGGAGCTAGGACAAGTCGCATACCCACGAAAGACGTACTGGCAGAAGCTTAGCGTCGTTGACAGAAAACGACCGAACCGCATGCTGGACATCATGTGGGCGCCTTTCAAGTTCTTCACCTTCCCAGTGGTCGTCTGGGCCGGATTCATGTACGGACTTCAAGGATTAGTCTATCCCGGCATCTTGAACGCCACAGCCAGCGTCATCTACACAAACAGCCACTATCACTTTTCCAGTGACGCAGTAGGTTTTGCTTACTTTGCGGCTGTGGTTGGCATGGTACTAGGTTCGCTCTGGGTAACGCTTGCAGGCCCACAGCTTGTTATCCGACTGGCTCGTCGTAGAGGTGGTATCTCTGAGCCTGAGGATATTCTGTGGCTCTTCCTGGCTTCGGCCGTCGTTGTGCCGTTCGCGCTGATCCTGTGGGGAGTCGGGTCTCAACACCATGTACATTGGTTCGGACTGGTCTTTGCTCAAGCTTGCCTAGCCATCTCCAGCACACTCTGCTTATCGACAGCTATCCAGTATGCGACGAGTGCGTATAGGGACTTGAGCGGTGAACTGATCACGACCATTATACTCATTCGGAATACTTTGAGGTAAGTACCCATCGTTTCACACTTATAGACAAGACGCTAACACAAAGACTCAAGTTTCGCCATCAACTACGGCATAAATCCGTGGATTGACGGTATGGGTACACAGAACACCTTTATCACTGCGGCTGTAATAGCATTCGTGCTGAACAGCACCATGTTTCTTGTCATCCCCTTCGGTCGTCGGCTCCGCGAGAATAGCGCGAGAAGATACTGGACATATGTTGAGAAGGCAAGAGCCAAAGGGCTAGGTCACTAGATAATGTGTGGCGCTGGTGGTACTTGTACTATCTCTCGAAACTCCTTTGACGGAGTTTACTGCGGTCAAGTGATTGCTTCTTTGTCGTCGATGAAATTATTCCCCGATATCGTGCAGCTGTACCAGATCCTACTGTGAAGTCAGATGCGATGAACACATGGACATGATTTTTTAAAGTGGGGGCCATCGGTTGGTGTTGACAAGGTGGGAACGTCTGCAGGGTTCCGTGTCGATCATCATCGTCAAACAGCTCTCCGATGTTGCGTAAGCAAAGCAAGCTTCATGAGTTGTGTGACCTTTTCTTTACACCACCAGAAAATGCCGACTTTAGCTATTTTCATCCCCGCAAAACCACAAGTCATTGAGCAAACTAGGTTCACCATTCACAACGAAGCTGTGACAGTCCACAAGAATCGAGCTGTTGAGGACACAAGAACAAAGACTTTTGATGCGTTGATCCAAGATAGCTTGGTTGGTGATCCTGCAAGGACCCCTCAATGTCAGCGGCCAGCCACAGACTTGACATGAACTCTAAATAGCTAGTGGAAAGCAGGTATTGGAGCCGTATCTGCACTCTATACCGATTCGACTATAAGTAGCGAGCTGAGGATGCCTTCGCACCGCTCGGTCTTCTGGCTCAATCCGCCATTTCATCCAAAGCTTTCTCTACTGCCTTGACTCTACCGTCGTCCTCATCAACCTTCTACGACCAAAATCAGAAAAAATTGACCCTTTCGTTGGACTTGCCTATCACACACGACCATGCATATCGATCAAATCATTTTTGGCACAGACGTAAACTCGAAGCCGACCATTCTCTTCGTGACAGGAGCATGGCACAAGCCTCATCTCTACGCAGGCCTCTTGGAAGGTCTTCAGAGGACACGCTTCCCTGTCATAGCACCCTACCTCCCGTCGATCGGCGGGACATGCGACAGTTTCCACGATGACGTTTACGTCGTCCGCAGGGCTATCGCTGAAGAAGTGTCCCAAGGCCGCGAGATAGTGGTAGTCATGCACTCGTACGGTGGTATGGTAGGCAGTGCAGCAGTCCAAGGATACTCCAAGCAAGAGGTACCCAGGGGCGGCGGCGTAATACGAATGATCTATATGGCCGCGTTTGCGCTCGAAACAGGAGTCAGCCTGATGGATGCTTTCAATAACACCCCGTTACCCTGGTGGCAGTCTGTGAACCCGAAGCAATGGCGAGCCGTCAACCCAAGCTATATCTTCTATAATGATTTGGACAGCGAGAAGGCGGAGTGGTTGAGTGGGCAGTTGGATTTGCAGGCGAAAGGAGGCTTCGAGAGCAAGCAGACTTATGCTGCGTGGAAGGAGATTGATTCGACGTACATTGTCTGCACACGCGACAATTTCATACCGAAGCAGGCGCAAGTGGCCATGGCGAGTCAACCTGGGGGTAAATTTACGATCGAGTATTTGGAGGCTAGTCATTGTCCTTGGTTGAGTATCCCAGAGCAGACGTTGGATCTGATCCGGCGAACGACCATCTGGGAGCCGATTTGATAGTGATATCCGCACTCTTTATCAATGCCATCATCAAGCTTGTCCTCGGCAAAGTGTTCGTATTTACACGCTGTCAGTGCTGTGCAGCTGATAGTATGACCAGATGAGAAGCGGTATGAGAGAGGTTGGGAGTCGTCCGGACTCGAATGACACGGAGAGTGAGGGTATCGCGGGAAGTGGGGCAAAATTGGATTGTGGTGGAGAAGCAGCGGAGCACATGTTCGGACGACCGGCTTGGGACTTCGGACAAGCAAGCAACCATCGCTGCTTCCTAACCCGTCCACTGATCCTCGGGCAGGAAAGAAAGTCGGGCCGTCGCTACCCTGTATCTATAATCTGCGTCTTCCTAGCTTCCTGCGAAAATCTTCCTCTCTTACCTCGACAATCCACAGCTCACACTCGTTGACCATGTCGACCATCATCACACCTCCCGAACCGCGGACCTTGTTCCCACCACTCCTGGCATGTCTACCCACAGCCTTCATGTCCCCGCGACCTCCGCCAGCGCTGCTACCTCTGCTCTCGCCCATCCTACGTCAACGAGTCAACCTCCTCGCTGCCAATGCTTCCTCAGGCCAAGGCGGCTGGCTCAATCTGCTCTCCTGGTCGTCATCCCGCTCTTCAAAACTCGGCGCCAAAGCTGAAAACCTGCAATTGGAAGCTCATCCCGTGTCTGGCGAGCTCGAACTCGAAGACATTGACAAGATTGGCTACAGAAGAGTGGATGAGGAGACACTGCAATGCTGCTTGCAGGTCGAAGAGTTTGGACTATTGCCTGTGTACATGTGGTGTGAGAACGATGCAGAAGGCGGTCAAGTCGGTGGCACAACTGGCTGGAGGCTAGCAGAATTGCGCGCCCTCGAGGACCTCAGCGAAGACGTTGCCCAATGGTCCGAGTCCATCGACGCAGCAAACGATGTCTTCGAATCAAAGTCGCACCCGAACGCCCCTTCCACAACCATCCCTCAACAAGCAACGGCCGAAGACGACGATGATGACGATGACGACTACTGGGCCAGCTACGACAGAACGCCCAACAACAGAACTCCCGCTCGCACACCTGCCAAACGCGCTAGTCCCGCGCCTGGCACCAACAATTCGTCGAATCTCGCTCCCACAAATGACGAACTCGAGTACTTTGCCCGCTACGCCGCTGAAGTCCAACCCGCCCTCGATGAGCATGACCCCGATGAAGAGCACCCTGAAACCGCAGACTCGACTCTGCGCGGTGGTGAGCTCAGTGCGAAGAAGGCAGCAGGAGAACCAAACACCAGTCCCGCTCCCCCTATGTACGCAGCCGAGAACAACGAGTTCAACAAGACACTCCAATCACAAAAACAAGAGCTGGAAGCACCGAGGCCTACATCCCCGGGCAGCAGCGTAGACGTTCTCGAACGTGGTGCCGAGGACATGACAAGAGCAGAGATTGGCGTGAAGCAATTCATCAGCACCGAAATGAAGAGCATGTTCCGTCTTGCCAGAAGCGTGGGTATGGGCAGAGAAGAATTCGAGAGGATCATCAAGACCGAGATTGACGTCTTGAGCATGCTCGAGGCCGATGATTGAAGAAGAGACATGCGCAATCGTGTTCATAGCGGGAGTTTCCTTGGGGCAAAGAAGCATGCATTTGACATGAGCATTTGGGGGGCATGGACGGTTTGTAAGAGTTGTTCTTCTATTCTTCTTCGGGATACCACTTTGCATAGACCTTCGAACATATAACACATCTCTAAGTGCAAAAACGACGGTCGCGTAACAAACGTTCATCAGCAATGATCTGCTCGAGGTTTGGAGCTATTGAAACGACAAGTAAAGAGGTTTGTAGAAAAAGTATCATTGTGAGGAACCGGCCAGAGAAGCAACAAGGACTTGAAGGTCGTTCAGCCATTATGCAGAGCGCACTAGATCATCGCTGCTTGCTCAGTCTATCCGTCCGCGTTCCCAGGTGACTAAAAGCATTATGGAGTATTTCGATGTGTGCGAAAGAAAAGGGGTATGATAGAAAAGTCATGTGTAACGTGTGATTCAGTATCGTCGAAGCATCAAGCAGATAAGTCCGACATAGGAATGTCATGCTTGCTCGATTCGCTTGTTGGTCTCGATGGCTTCTTCGCAACCTGAACACCGTTGCGAGCAATGATGCGGTTGAGCAAGACACCGGGATGCAGGATGTTGAAGGCGATCACAAGAGCCGCCATAGGTGCGCCGTCAAGAGCGATAAAGTATCTTTCGGTCTCAATGACGTGTCCAGTCCATCCGCCAGCAAGCTCGATCGTACGATAAATGCTTCTCATGATGATAAGAAGGATCGAGAATGAAGTAACGAGCACGAGAAGTTTCATATCCTTGTCGTTCTTGAAGGCAGGAAGGCTCAGCTTGGTAGATGCTCTGTACAGGAACAGAAAGAAGAGAACACTGAAGACGATGACCGAAGCCAGCTGGAAGTCGATACCAGCGACCATGATGTTGGTGCCGATTTTGGTGTTGCCCTGAGGCTCCGAGTTGAATGCAACAGCTGCTGAACCACCACCGACAGCCTGAATGACAAGAGAGATGACATCGACGGTACAGAAGATCCATAGATACCAGACAGCTCCAATTGGGCTAACTCCGGGTCCGGCAATGGCGATCATACGTCCAAGGATGACATATATTCCAGCAGTAAAGAATGTGGGTGCTGTGCAGATCGTCAGCTCAAGGTCAAAGTGTGAACAGCCTTATGGAATCATACCGATGATCAGCGTGCAGATCTGCATCAGGAAGGCATTCGCATTGTAGGCACATTCACTTGACCAGGATCGGGCAGCCCAGCCTATTACTTCCGCTGTAAGGATCAGTTAGCATGGTACGTATATGTCATGCCGATAAGCAGAGAAAGACAGCGGCACACTGCCCGTGTTTCCGAAAAGGCCAGAGCATTCTCAGAGAATCCTCTGTGTGAGGAAATAGCATTTTATCTCATGACCTTCTTTGCTGACGACAAGGGGAGGGGTCAAACATACTCAGAGCACCGACAGCAAAGACCAAGTTCCAGAGTGCTCTCGTCTTGATGGCCTGGAAGGTGTGCGCAATCATCGACAATCCGAAGAGAATGCAGTAGACAATGCCAGCAGCCAGCGAAGGCACATATCCATATGCTGTCCTTTGCGCTGGGTTGTATGGCACGCAGCCAGCCGATCCGATAGCCATGGCAGTTCCGTTGTGTCGTTTGTCAAATGTCTTTTTTCTGTAGGAAGCCGATAGATCCGGACGGCGACAGTGCGTGGAAGATTGACTGTGACACCGGGTGGTGTCTCTTGCTGTGATAGCGGTGAAGATGTGAAAGCGAGAAACCAGGAGTGGAAGGAGAATCACGGTGCCCTGACCTACATTTACTACTGGGCCCCAGCCTACTTTTCTACGGTTCAAGTATTAATTGCACCTTCCCGAGATCATGAACGGGAAAGATGATGGCGCGGTCGAAATAGGAATCGTTTGCGAGCGGGCGGGAAGCCACTAGCGCCTTTCTTGACATTTGACACTTCGTCGTACGTCGTATCCCTCGCGATCGTTTGCCTAAACTTCGAGGCTGTATCTTGGTATAGCCTCCATTGTGCTCACTGCTCACACAGTCTTGCGCGACTTTGTTGCTTTACACTGCTTACAGCATTGTCAAGAAATGGCGTCGGAGTACTCGGCAGTGTTATCCTGCGGTCTGACATCTTGTAACCGTGTTCCTTCTATCGATCCTTCGAAAAACATTCCATCCACTCGGCACAAAATCCGTCCGATGGAGAGTACATCCACACAGTCACAAAACCCAGCCTCGGAGGACCATGGGACAGATGAGAATAATATTCTCGTGAGGCCAATGTACCCGTGTCTGCCTTGTTCTTGTCACATTACACCTCTCCAATGTACCCGCTTCGTGCAAGGCCTCGTCCAAGCATGGTGTCATGGGCTGAGCAATGTACGCATATGTACGAGGCAGATATGACCATTTCTGTCCACTCAACATCCTAATTCACATGATCGGCAGGGATCGATGGTACCTGCTCAATCAGCAGATATTGGAAGATGCTGAAGCTCTTCACGGGCAGTAAGGGTATCGCCAATCAGGGCAACAGCCAATGCTGTACGATCTGTGCATTGTCTTCACAGCCACAGCCAAACAAGTCGTCTCTCTTCTCGATGCATGATCTTCCTTCCACCCACAGATTCCACGTCCGGGCTGCCGAAAATTCTTTCGTCAACCTTTCCTTCAACCTTTCTTTTTTGACCTGATGGATACTTCGAGAACAAACGATGTGTAGACTTGAATACGCGCCTTTCCGGACCAGCGTTTGGACGTATCTTCAGCTGACCTCTCGAACTGCTCGACCCCTCGCTTTGATGAATGGCGTGCTTTTGGAAAATTTCAAGACATTCTTGTGTTGGTTTGACAAGCAGAAGAAGGCAGCATACGACATGCATACCAAAGCGCCCAGAGAATTTCACCTGCCGGTATGATGCATCTTGGCCTTTTGCTGAAGTTGTTGCGGCTGCGGAAGTTGCACAGCATTAAACCTTCGGTCTTGCAGGCAGAGTCATGGCGAGTATCATCATTCGAATCAGTGGTATGGCGAGTATCGTCGTCCGAATCGGAGGCATGTCGGGAACCATCATCCGAGTCATTGCCATCTTGCGAAGAGCCATCGTCTGAACCGATGTCGAAAGCGCAGGAACCTCGAACGTGGGCTGGATCGTCCCAAAGGCAGTAACAATCTTTCCACTTGTAGTTTTCGGCTTCGATCTAACAAGCACATCAGCACTGCGTACAATTGTGGATTGCAGAATGACATACACCTTTGCAATGATAAACGTTGTGAGCTATCTCCCAGGTGTGCTCTGGTCCACCACAATCTTCACATTCGAGCATGTCAAATCCGGTTGGGCATTCTTCTTCGTCAGAATCGTAGCCATGCCCAGTGTCACTGTCTGAATCAGGCGTATGTCGGGCA
>Ga0058697_10000450_pt1 | contig 17875 bp, 20 predicted proteins | sample AgamicAsMae_FD_66619 | JGI IMG/M metagenome (GOLD analysis project Ga0058697, IMG submission 66619) | Agave microbial communities from Guanajuato, Mexico - As.Ma.e | ecosystem: Host-associated > Plants > Phyllosphere > Phylloplane/Leaf | place: Guanajuato, Mexico | collected 2012-06-04
CCCTTCCTCGGGCTCGGCTTCGCCCTCTACCTCGCGCTTCCAGCAATCCAGCCGAGCAGCCGGCCGGTCGGATACCATTCGAGGCTGCCGTCCTCGCCCGGGCGGCCAAGAAGCGCCAGGTAGGCGAGCCACCAGACGGGAAGCGCGAGGTAGAGGGCGAAGCCGAGCCCGAGGAAGGGCGAGACGATCAGCGCGAGGGCGAGGCTTCCCGTCACCGCCGCGACGAGCGCCGCGCGGTGGCTCCAGCCGAGCCCGACGATGAGGATCGGCAGGGGGGCGAGCAGGTAGAGGAAGATCGCGAGCGGGGTCGCCTTCACGAGCACGCCGACCAGGAGTGCCGAGACGAGGCCCGCGCCGATACCGATGCCGAGATACTGTGTCATGCCGATCCGCTGTCCCGCCGTCCGCAGCGGACGGGGTTAGGGGCGATCCTCGCCCCAGCGAGGGCCGGCACCCGGAAAGGCGCCGGCCGAAGGTGTCGAGGGCGTGCGCCTACTTGATGACGTAGGGGAGCAGGCCGAGGAAGCGGGCACGCTTGATCGCCTGGGCGAGCTCACGCTGCTTCTTGGCGGAGACCGCCGTGATGCGCGAAGGAACGATCTTGCCGCGCTCGGAGACGTAGCGCGAGAGCAGCTTCACGTCCTTGTAGTCGATCTTCGGAGCGTTCGCGCCGGAGAACGGGCAGGTCTTGCGACGACGGAAGAACGGGCGACGGCCACCGCCGCTGGAAGCACCGAAAGCCATGGCTCAGTTCTCCCCGCCGAAGCTGCGCTCGGGGCGGTCGCCCCTGTCGCCGCGATCTCCGCCGCGATCCCCACGGTCGCCGCCGAAGCCGCCACCGCCGAAGCCCTCGTCGTCGCGACGACGGCCGCGCTCGCGATCCTTGCGGTCGTCGCGGTCGCGCTTCTGCATCATTGCCGACGGCTCGGACTCGAGCGTCTCGACGCGGATCGTCATGAAGCGCAGCACGTCCTCGGAGATCTGCATCTGGCGCTCCATCTCGGCGAGGGCCGCCGGGGGAGCCTCGATGTTGAGGAGCGTGAAATGCGCCTTGCGGTTCTTCTTGATGCGGTAGGCGAGGGACTTCACGCCCCACATCTCGATCTTCTCGACCTTGCCGCCATTCTGCTCCAGGACGCCCTTGTAGGTCTCGACCATGGTCTCGACCTGCTGGGACGTCACGTCCTGGCGCGCCAGGAATACGTGCTCGTAGAGAGGCATTCTCGGGCCTTTCGTTGTGTCACGAGGCCCGGCGACGCATGGTTTCAGCGGTCGGATCGGGCCGGCTCATCCGCGTCTGCCCGGCGCCAAGCCCTTCGAGCCGTTATCAGGCCCGAGCGGTTGATCGAAGGCGGAGACACCGGACGACGGGCGAGGCCCTGTGCCGACAAGCGGCACCGTCCGTTCAGCCCCCGGCCGGAGCGAACGCAGGGCGCGGCTGGTATCCGCTTTCCCGCGCGAAGGCAAGGTGCGGGGCGGCGCGAGAACGAACTTTCTCGGAAACAATCCGACGCCGGTGGGATTGTCCCTGCATCTGAAGACACTGAAGGATTGACGATGCGCAAGACCACTTACGCCCTCGCCACCGCCATGATCCTGTCGCTCGCCGGCGGCGCGATGGCCCAGACCACGGCGCCCGGCTCCGCCGAGAAGAACATGAACAACCCGGGCAGCGTGAAGAGCAACTCCGAGAAGTCGATGGAGCGGGGCAGCATGCCGGCCACCACCGGCACCGCCGCTCCGGGCACGATGCAGAAGGACGGTATGTCGACGAGCGGCCACAGCAGCGGCGGCTCGACCAGCTCGACCCCGACGCCGGCCCGCTGAGACGCGCATCGTTTGAGAACTTCGGAAAGGCCGGGCCGAGAGGTCCGGCCTTTCTCGTGCGCGGAACTCACAGGCTCCTGACACGGGCCGGCGGCTTCCGGCGACGGGCCGCCTCGGCTAGAGCGGTCCGCCCGCCTGTCCGGAACACGCCATGACCGTCCCGCTGCGCCTCGGCGTCAACATCGATCACGTCGCGACCCTCCGCAACGCCCGCGGCGGGACCCAGCCCGATCCTCTGCGGGCCGCAAGCGAGGCTGTCGCGGCGGGCGCCGACGGCATCACGGCGCATCTGCGCGAGGATCGCCGCCACATCCGCGATGCCGACATCGAGGCCCTGCGCCGCGATCTCGCCGTGCCCCTGAACTTCGAGATGGCGGCGACCGACGATATGGTCGCGATCGCCCGGCGCATCCGACCTCATGCGGCCTGCCTGGTCCCGGAGAAGCGCGAGGAGCGTACCACCGAGGGCGGGCTCGACATCATTCGTGGCCGCGCGCATCTCGCCCCCCGGATCGCGATGCTCTCCGAGGCCGGCATCCGGGTCTCGCTGTTCGTGGAGCCCGACGAGGCGGTGATGGACGCCGCCCGCGACCTCGGCGCGCCGGTGGTCGAGCTGCATACCGGCTCCTATTGCGAGGCCGTCGTGGCGGGCGACGCCGCCGCGGCGGAGCGGGAGCTCGGCCGGATCCGGCGGACCGCCGCCCACGGCGCCTCGATCGGTCTCGAGATCCATGCCGGCCACGGGCTCAGCCTCGACAGCGTCGGGCCGGTGGCGGCGCTGCCGCAGATCGCCGAGCTCAACATCGGCCACGCGATCGTCGCCGAGGCGGTGTTCGTGGGTCTCTCCCAGGCCGTGCGCGACATGCGCGCCGCCATGGGCAGGGCACGGGAGGCATCGGCGCGGCGATGATCGTCGGCATCGGCTCGGACCTCTGCGACATCCGCCGGATCGAGCGCTCCCTGGAGCGGTTCGCGGATCGCTTCACCCACCGGGTGTTCACCGCCGGCGAGCGGGCCCGCTGCGACCGCCGCGCCGCCCGTGCGCCCGGCTACGCGAGGCGCTTCGCCGCCAAGGAGGCCTGCGCCAAGGCGCTCGGCACCGGCATCGCCCGCGGCGTGTTCTGGCGGGACATGGAGGTGGTGAACCTGCACTCCGGCCAGCCGACCCTGCGGCTCACCGGCGGCGCGCTGGCCCGGCTCGACGCGCTGATCCCGCCCGGCCACGTCGCCCGGCTCCATGTCAGCCTCACCGACGATCCGCCGCTGGCGCAGGCTTTCGTGATCATCGAGGCGCTGCCGGCCTGACGCCGGCCTCATGCAGGCGCGCTTCCCCAAAAGAAAACGGCGCGCCGTGGGGCGCGCCGTCTCCGTTTCAGCCGAGGGTCGGAGGCCTTAGACGGCCTTCGCCTGGTGCAGCTCCTCGATCTGCTGCTGCGTGTAGCCCAGATCCTTGAGAACCTCGTCGGTGTGCTCGCCGAGCAGCGGCGAGGCCTTCACGTCGACCTTCATGTCCGAGAACTTGATCGGGCTGCCGACGGTCAGGTACTTGCCGAGCTTCGGGTGATCGACCTCGACGACGGTGCCGCTGGCGCGCAGCGACGGGTCGTTGGCGATCTCCTTCATCGACAGCACCGGCGAGCACGGGATGTCGAACTTGCGCAGGATGTCGACGGCCTCGAACTTCGTCTTGTCGGCGAGCCAAGCCTCGATGAAGTTGAAGATGTCGAAGATCTTGTCCTGGCGAGCGCGGGCCGTGTTGTAGGCCGGATCGTCGATCCACTCGGGCTTGCCGAGCGCCTTGCAGATCGGGGCCCAGGCGTGACCCTGGATGGTGAAGTAGATGTAGGCGTTCGGGTCGGTCTCCCAGCCCTTGCACTTCAGCACCCAGCCCGGCTGGCCGCCGCCGCCCGCGTTGCCGCCGCGCGGCACCACGTCCGAGAACTCGCCGTGCGGGTACTGCGGGTACTCCTCGAGGTAGCCCAGCGCGTCGAGGCGCTGCTGGTCGCGCAGCTTCACGCGGCAGAGGTTGAGCACCGAGTCCTGCATGGACACGGCGACCTTCTGGCCCTTGCCGGTCTTGTTCTTCTGGTGCAGCGCCGTGAGGATGCCGATGGCCAGGTGCATGCCGGTGTTGGAGTCGCCGAGGGCGGCGGCCGACACGGTGGGCGGGCCGTCCCAGAAGCCCGTGGTCGAGGCGGCGCCGCCGGCGCACTGGGCGACGTTCTCGTAGACCTTCAGGTCCTCGTAGTGGTGGCCGTCCGAGAAGCCCTTCACCGAGGCGAGGATCATGCCCGGGTTCAGCTCCTGGATGCGCGCCCAGGAGAAGCCCATGCGGTCGAGCGCGCCGGGGCCGAAGTTCTCGACCATGACGTCGGACTCGCGGATGAGCTTCTCGAGCACTTCCTTGCCCTGGGGCGTCTTGGTGTCGAGGGTCAGCGAGCGCTTGTTGGAGTTCAGCATCGTGAAGTAGAGCGCGTCCGCATCCTCGATGTGGCGCAGCTGCGAGCGCGTCACGTCGCCGGCGCCGGGACGCTCGACCTTGATCACGTCCGCGCCGAACCAGGCGAGGAGCTGCGTGCAGGCGGGGCCGGCCTGGACGTGCGTGAAGTCGATGATCTTGATGCCCTCTAGAGGCTGGGTCATTGTCGTCTTTCTCCCTTGTCGACTGCTTCGAACTTCGGTCCCGGGCCGACTTTTGCAGGCCGGTGCTGGCCCCGGAACTTGCTTGACCGCGCGCCGCCCCGAGGCTCGGGGCGCGCGCGCGAAACCGTTGCGCCCTCTCAGGCGCTCGCCGTCTCGAGCTCCGACAGCCGCTTGCGCAGCCGGCGCTCCTCGTTCCAGCGCTCCGTCTCGTCGCGGATGACCGCGAGGATGCCGGTGACCGCCCCGTCCGGCCCGAACAGGAGCCCGACGGTGAAGGCGATCGAGAGCGCGCGTCCCTCCTTGTGGAGCGCGGGCACCCGCAGCAGCTGGGTGCCGTAGCGGGTCACGCCCGTGCTCATGGTCTTGTGGTAGCCCTCCCAGTGCCGGGCGCGCTGGCGCTCCGGCGTGATCAGGTCGAGGGACTGCCCGAGGGCCTCGGCCTCGGTGAAGCCGAAGATGCGCTCCGCCGCCGCGTTCCAGAGGGTGATGAGACCCTCCGCATCCGAGACCACCATGGCATCGCCGGAGGCAGCGACGAGCTGCTTGAAATCGATGTCGCTCGACATCAACCTGCCGTCGACGCCGCTATCGGGAGCGAAGGGCGAAGGGGCGGGTGCCGGAAGAGCCGCGTTGCGCCCACGCGGGCCGCAAAAGGCCGTGCGCGCGTCGGATGCGATCCGTCATGATTTCCATTTCCTCCGCTCGTCGGAAGAGGGCTCTCCCCAATTCCGCAGCACATCGATGGCATGACTTGCTCGTGCTCTTGAGGTGGCATTTGGTATACCACTAAGGCGCTTGTCAAGGGCGGCGCCGGAACGACGCCGTGGGGTCCGGAACATCCCGCGGCGGATGTCTCTCCTCCGTTTGGGCCCTCATGGATGCAACCGCATCCATTGCCGGGGCGCCGGGCAGAACCAGTTGTTGCGGGGCGACGGGCGGCAGCGTGCCGGCCTGGGAGCAGGAGCGGACAGGGATGTCGGGCAACCCGACGATCAGCATCACCCAGGTCGCGGACTACCGCTTCACCGTCGATTTCGGCGGCGCCCTGCCGGCGCTGCTCACGGACGAATCCGTTCCCATCGGCACCGGGGAGGGGCCGTTCCCCGAGCAGCTCCTCATCGCCGCGGTGAGCAACTGCCTGTGCGCGAGCCTCGTCTTCGCGCTCGGCAAGTTCAAGCAGGAGGGCGGGGGCGTCTCCGCCCGCGCCCGTTGCGAGGTCGGACGCAACGCCGAGGGGCGGTTGCGCATTCAAGGGATCGACGTGGCGATCGCGCTCGGGGCCGTCGAGGCCGAGATGCCGCGCATCGACCGGGTGATCGAGCAGTTCGAGCGCTTCTGCACGGTCTCGGAGAGCGTGAAGGCGGGCGTGCCCGTGCGCGTCACCGTCGAGGACGGGGCGGGCGCCCGTCTGAAGTGACGTCTGCCGGAGGGGGCGAGGAGGATCGATGAGCGGAAACGGAAAGGACACCGCGCGGGAGCCGGAGGACCTGGCGCGCCTCTTCAACGCGAGGGCGAATGCCGGGGACGTCGAGGGTCTCGTCGCCCTCTACGAGCCGGGCGCGGTCATCGCGGTCGGCGTCGTCAAGGCGACCGGGCACGAGGAGATCCGCGCGTTCTTCACCAAGCTCCTGTCGCGCAAGTCCGAGTTCCCGCCGGTGGACACGCAGCCGGCGATCCGCAACGGCGACCTCGCGCTCACCTCGGCGCTGCTGCCCAACGGCGACGTCTCCGTCGAGGCCGCCCGGCGGCAGGGGGACGGGACCTGGCTCTGGGCGATCGACCAGCTGCGCATCCGACCGAGCTTTCCGCACCGCGACTGACCGGAGCGGCGATCACATCGTCGCGCGCTCCACCCTTAGCCGGGATGGCTGGCGGGCGCTTGCGCGTTGCGGGTAGCCCCCTCATGGTCTAGACCGCCGCTCGCGACCGGCCGGCCCCGTTGCGCGTCGCGGCCGCGCCCCGAGACCCGGCCGGGCCACGGCGCTCGCGAAGGATGGAAGGCGCAGGCGTGGATCAGGACACCAACCGGCCGATGCGGGCCGCACCGGCTCAGGCGCCCGCCTCGAGCACCTGGGCGAGCCTGCGCGAGACGATCAAGGTCGGCATCCAGGCGCTGCTGATCGCGCTGGTGGTGCGCACGCTGCTGTTCCAGCCCTTCAACATCCCCTCGGGATCGCTGGTGCCGACGCTGCTGATCGGCGACTACCTGTTCGTGTCGAAGTACTCCTACGGATACTCGAAGTACTCCCTGCCTCTGAGCGAGTACATCCCCGGCAAGCTCGAGGGACGCGTCTGGGCTGCGGAGCCGAAGCGCGGCGACATCGCCGTGTTCAAGCTGCCGAAGGACAACGCGACCGACTACATCAAGCGCGTCATCGGCCTGCCCGGCGACCGCATCCAGATGATCGACGGCGTGCTCAACATCAACGGCAAGGCCGTCAAGCGCGAGCGCATCGCCGACTACGAGACCTTCGACCCCTACGGGCAGGCGACGAAGGTGCCTCAGTACCTCGAGACCCTACCCAACGGCATCGCCCACCGCATCATCGAGCGGGACGGCGACAACGGCTTCTGGGACCGGACCGAGCTCTACACCGTGCCGGCCGGGCACTTCTTCATGATGGGCGACAACCGCGACAACTCCACGGATTCGCGCGACCTCGCCAATGTCGGCTACGTGCCCTTCGACAACTTCGTCGGCCGCGCGGAGATGATCTTCTTCTCCATCGACGAGGGCACCCCCGCCTGGCAGATCTGGAACTGGCCCGCCAAGGTGCGCTGGGGCCGCCTGTTCTCGACCATCCACTGACGTGACCAAGGGCGCCGAACGCGCGGGCGAGGCCGGGGCGTCGAGCCGGGCGCGCCGCGCCCACCGTCCGAAGCCGCCCCTCTCCGAGCTGGAGGAGCGGATCGGCCATGCCTTCGCAGACCGCGAGCTGCTCGTGCGCGCGCTGACCCACACGAGCAAGGCGGCGGGCCGGGGCGGCAGCTACCAGCGGCTCGAGTTCCTCGGCGACCGCGTGCTCGGTCTCGCCGTGGCGGACGGGCTCTACGCCGCCTTCCCGGACGCCGACGAAGGCGACCTCTCCCGCAGGCTCGCCGGGCTCGTGCGGCGGGAGACCTGCGCCGGGGTCGCCGAGCGCTGGGAGGTCGGGCCGCACCTGATCCTCGGCCAGGGCGAGGTGATGGGCGGCGGCCGGCGCAACCAGACCATCCTCGCCGACGTCTGCGAGGCGATCCTCGGGGCGGTCTACGTCGACGCGGGCTTCTCCGCCGCGTGGGCGGTGGTGGAGCGGCATTTCCAGCCCGCCGAGCCTGCGGCGGCGGGTCCACGTGGGCGCGACGCCAAGTCGGCCCTGCAGGAATGGGCCATGGGCCGGGCGCTGCCGGTGCCGGCCTACACGGTGGTCGAGCGCACCGGGCCGGACCACGCCCCGCATTTTCGCATCGCGGTCGCCGTCGAGGGGCTGGAGCCCGGCCACGGCGAGGGCACCTCGAAGCGCGTCGCGGAGCAGGCGGCCGCCCGCGCCCTGCTGGAGCGGGAGGGCATCGGTGCCGCGCCGCCCGAGAGCGGTTCCGGGGAGGACGCATGAGCGAGGTTGACGAGAGCGGCAGGGACGACGTGCCGCCGCCGCAGGCCGAGGCCGCGCAGGCGGCACCGGGGATGCCGGCCGACGCGCGGGCAGGGTTTGTCGCGCTGATCGGCGTCCCGAACGCCGGCAAGTCGACGCTGCTCAACAGCCTCGTCGGCACCAAGGTCTCGATCGTCTCCCGCAAGGTGCAGACGACGCGGGCGCTGATCCGCGGCATCGTCATGGAGGGCGCGTCGCAGATCGTGCTCGTCGACACGCCGGGTATCTTCGCGCCCAAGCGCCGGCTCGACCGCGCCATGGTCCATTCCGCCTGGGGCGGAGCCGCCGATGCCGACGCGGTCTGCCTGCTCGTCGATGCGCGCAAGGGCGTCGACGAGGAGGTCGAGGCCGTGCTCGGCCGGCTCGCCGAGGTGAAGCGCCGGCGCTTCCTCATCCTCAACAAGATCGACCTCATCCCCCGCGAGCGGCTGCTCGCGCTCGCCGCCGACCTCAACGGCAGGCTCCCCTTCGCCGAGACCTTCATGATCTCGGCGCTCAACGGCGACGGCGTCGCCGACCTTCGCCGGGCGCTCGCCGGCCTGATGCCCCCCGGCCCCTGGCTCTACCCGGAGGATCAGGTCTCCGACGCGCCCCTGCGCATGCTCGCCGCCGAGATCACCCGCGAGAAGATCTACGACCGCCTCCACGAGGAGTTGCCCTACCGCTCCACCGTCGAGACCGACCAGTGGCAGGTCCGGGCCGACGGTTCCGTGCGCATCGAGCAGACCATCTTCGTGGAGCGCGAGAGCCAGCGCTCGATCGTGCTCGGCAAGGGCGGGCGTACCATCAAGGCGATCGGGCAGGCCGCCCGCGTCGAGATCGCCGAGGCCGCCGAGGCGACGGTGCACCTGTTCCTGCACGTGAAGGTTCGCGAGAACTGGGCCGACGATCCTGCCCGCTACCGGGAGATGGGGCTGGAGTTCCCGCGCGGCTGAGGCCCGTCGAGGGCCAGAATCCCGCTGCCGTCCGGACGAGGACGACGGCAGTGACGCAGAATGCGCATCCGATCTGCCCGGATGTGCGATGTTCGACATATCGGCTACGCGCCGAAGCCCGGTGGAAACACGCCGAACATCTTGAGAGACCGGCCTTTTCGACTGTGCGAGGGCCGAATCGCGGCGCGGGCGGTCGCAGGAAACCCGCGGACGTGGCCGCGGTAACCTTTCGCGCGGTTCGGACGATGGCTAATAATCGACCCCCGGCCGCGATTCGGTTCGCGTCGTGCCGCCGGCGCCCTCACCCCTCGTTCCGTCCAACGCTACGGCCTCTGCGCCATGGCGCCGGACCCGTCGTCGCGGATGCCGCTCCGATGAATGCCCCGTTCTCCGCGTCCCTCGTCTACGGCCTGCCCCCGCGGGAGCTCGCGGCCGTGCCGCCGGACGCGGCCCAGGTCTCGCCGCTGATTCCGGGCTCGGCCCGGCTCGAGGACTGCGCCGAGGGCAGCGCGCGCGCGCTGGTGATGCTGGCGGCCCCCGGCACCATCGAGCGCCGCCACGCCCTCGCGCTCGCCCTGCGCGCCCTGGAGCCCGGCGGCGCGCTTACCGTGATGGCGCCCAAGGACCGGGGCGGCGCGCGGCTGGCCAAGGAGCTTCGCGCGCTCGGCCTCGACCTCGCCGAGGAGGCGCGCCGGCATCACCGCATCTGCACCCTGCGCCGGCCGTCGGGAGCGCTGCCGCTCGCCGAGGCCCTCGACGCGGGCGCCCCGCGCCATATCGACAATCTGGCCCTCTGCACGCAGCCCGGCGTCTTCTCCTGGGACCGGATCGATCCGGGCACGGCGCTGCTCCTCGAGACACTGCCGCCGCTCTCCGGCCGGGGCGCGGATCTCGGCTGCGGCCTCGGCATCCTCGCCCGCGCGGTGCTCGGCTCCCCGGCCGTCACGGCGCTGACGCTCGTCGACATCGACAGGCGCGCCGTGGAGATGGCCCGCCGCAACGTCGTCGATCCCCGCGCCAGCCTGCGCTGGGAGGACCTGCGCGTGGCCGAGTTCGAGACCGGCCGACTCGACTTCGTGGTGATGAACCCGCCCTTCCACGACGGCGGCACCGAGGACCAGGCGCTCGGCCAGACCTTCGTGCGGCGCGCCGCCGAGATGCTGCGCCCCGGCGGCGCGCTCTGGGTGACGGCCAACGCCCACCTGCCCTACGAGGCGGTGCTGAGGGGCGCCTTCCGTGAGGTGACGCAGCGGGCGGGCGCCGGCGGCTACAAGGTCTACGAGGCGCGCCGTTGACGGGCGCCGCCAAGGCCCCGTCCCTGCGCCTCGACCGGCTTCTCGGCAATCTCGGCTACGGCTCCCGCCGGGAGATCGCCGGGCTCGCCCGCGCCGGCCTGATCCGCCTCGACGGCGCCGTCCTCGACCGGGCGGACGGGCGCATCGCGGTGACGCGGGACCTGCCCGAGCGCATGAGCGTCGACGGCGAGCCCCTCGACCCGCCGCCGGGCCTCGCGCTCCTCCTCCACAAGCCCCTCGGCGTCACCTGCTCCCACAAGGAGGCGGGCCCGCTCGTCTACGGCCTCCTGCCGCCCCGCTGGCGCCGCCGCGAGCCGGCGCTCTCCACCGTCGGGCGCCTCGACAAGGACACCTCGGGGCTGCTGCTGCTCACCGACGACGGCGCGCTCCTGCACCGGATCATCTCGCCGAAGGCGGAGGTCGCGAAGCGCTACCGCGTCGCCCTCGACCGGCCGCTCAAGGGCGACGAGGCGGCGGTCCTCGCCGCCGGCACGCTGATGCTGGAGGGCGAGGAGAAGCCGCTCCTGCCGGTCCGCTTCGAGGCCGAGGGCGAGCGGCAGGCCGCGGTGACGGTGACCGAGGGGCGCTACCACATGGTCCGCCGGATATTCGCGGCGCTCGGCAACCACGTCACCGCGCTCCACCGCGACCGGGTCGGCGGGCTGGACCTGCCCGATGATCTCGCGCCGGGAAGCTACCGGGTGCTCGGCGAGGCCGAGATCGCGCGGATCTTCGCCGGAGGCTGAGAGGCGGCCGCCGCCGGCTTGCCTCGGATGGCGGCCTCTGATAAGGCCCCGCCCATTCCACACGCGGAGCCGGCCTCATGCCTGAATGAGGCGTTTCCGGTGGCCTGTCGGGATCGACGGGTCGCTTCCTCCGCGGCGGCACAACCGGGAAGAAAGCAACAGATCATGGCCGTCGATTTCACCATGCGCCAGCTCCTCGAGGCCGGCGCCCATTTCGGGCACCAGTCCCACCGCTGGAACCCGAAGATGCAGCCCTACATCTTCGGCACCCGCAACAACATCCACATCATCGACCTCGCCCAGACGGTGCCGGCGCTCCACCAGGCCCTCCAGGCCGTGAGCGACACCGTCGCCAAGGGCGGCCGCGTGCTCTTCGTCGGCACCAAGCGCCAAGCCTCGGACACCATCGCCGAGGCGGCCAAGCGCTCGGCCCAGTACTACGTCAACTCCCGCTGGCTCGGCGGCATGCTGACCAACTGGAAGACCATCTCCGGCTCCATCCAGCGCCTGCGCAAGGTGGACGAGACCCTCGACACGGGCGGTCCCGGCCTCACCAAGAAGGAGCGCCTGATGCTCTCCCGCGAGAAGGAGAAGCTCGAGAAGGCGCTCGGCGGCATCAAGGACATGGGCGGCGTGCCCGACCTCCTGTTCGTCATCGACACGAACAAGGAGCAGCTCGCCATCAAGGAGGCGACCCGCCTCGGCATCCCGGTGGCGGCCATCGTCGACACCAACTGCGATCCGGACGGCATCACCTACGTGGTCCCGGCCAATGACGACGCCGGCCGCGCCATCGCCCTCTACTGCGACCTGATCGCCCGGGCCGCCATCGACGGCATCTCCCGCGGCCAGGGCGCCTCGGGCGTCGACCTCGGCGCCTCCGAGGAGCCGATGGCCGAGGAGCTGCCGACCGAGCACGCGGCGGCCTCGATCGATTCCGAGGCGATCAGCCAGGCCGACGTCGCCGCGCTCGCCGAGTCGACCGAGCATTTCGAGCTGCTCGCCGCGCCCCGCGGCGCCCCCGACGACCTGACCAAGCTCAACGGCGTCGGCCCGCAGATCGTGCAGAAGCTCAACGACGCCGGCGTCTACCACTACTGGCAGATCGCCGCGATGAGCGACGAGGACATCGCCAAGGTCGACGCCGACCTCAAGCTCAACGGCCGCATCGGCCGCGACGGCTGGGTGAGCCAGGCCCGCGGCTTCGTCGAGGCGGCCGCCGCCGCCTGAGGCCGGACGCCGCGCCTCGCGGCCCGCATCGTTGAACCGACACCGGGCCCGGCTCTCCCCTGAGCGCCGGGCCCTCTCATCTCGAAAGACTGAGGAAGGACCGGCCATGGCCAACATCACCGCCGCGATGGTGAAGGAGCTCCGCGAGACGACCGGCGCGGGCATGATGGACTGCAAGGGCGCGCTCAACGAGACCGACGGCAACATGGAGGCCGCGGTCGACTGGCTGCGCAAGAAAGGCCTCGCCAAGGCCGCCAAGAAGGCCGGCCGCGTCGCCGCCGAGGGTCTCGTCGCCGTCGAGTCCGCCGGCCGCCACGCCGCCATCGTCGAGGTCAACTCCGAGACGGACTTCGTCGCCCGCAACGACGGCTTCCAGGCCTTCGTGCGCGAGGCCGCCAAGCTCGCGCTCAACACCGACGGCACCCTCGAGGGCCTCCAGGCCGCCAAGTTCCCCGGCGAGTCGGTGACCGTCGCCGACAAGCTCCAGAGCCTCATCGCCACCATCGGCGAGAACATGAACCTGCGCCGCGTCGCCAAGCTTGAGGTCCCGCACGGCCTCATCGCCAGCTACGTGCACAGTCAGGTCAGCGAGGGCCTCGGCAAGATCGGCGTGCTCGTGGCGCTGGAGTCGGAGGGCGACGTCGAGGCGCTCGCCACGCTCGGCCGCCAGCTCGCCATGCACGTCGCCGCGACGAACCCGGTGGCGCTCGACGCTTCCGGCGTCGACCAGGCGACGCTGGAGCGCGAGAGCAACATCCTGCGCGAGAAGAACGCCGGCAAGCCCGACCACGTCCTCCAGAAGATCGTCGAGAGCGGCCTGAAGACCTACTACAAGGAGGTCACCCTCCTGGAGCAGCCCTTCGTCCACGACGGTTCCAAGACCGTGACCCAGGTCCTCAAGGAGGCCGAGTCCAAGGCCGGCAAGCCGGTCAAGCTCACCGGCTTCGTGCGCTTCGCGCTCGGCGAGGGCATCGAGAAGGAAGAGGGCCCGGACTTCGCCACCGAGGTCGCCCAGCAGGCCGGCCGCGCCTGAGCTGCAGCGCTCACATCCGTCCTCGCAAGCCCCGGCCTTCAAGCCGGGGCTTTTTTGTCATCGGCCTTCGCGGCGCGGCGGCCCGCATCAACCGAAAGTTGACGTTCCTGAAACATACGCTGACGCAGCGCAGCATTCCGTTTTTGGACGTCCCACCATGATCTCGAACACCACCGTCCGGTCTCGGCTGATCGGGGCGCTGATATTGTTGCTGAGCCTGATCTGCGGCGTCGGCGTGTTTTCCTACACGCAGTTCAGGTCCCTCGATGCAGCGATTGGCGAGCTCGCCGGGAACACCGTGCCGAGCACGCGGGTGCTTGGCCGGCTAGCGACGAACTTCGAGGCGCTCCGCAGCCGGCAGGCGGCATATCTCCTGTCGAGCGAGGAGCGGCGCCCGGTCTCCCTGACCCGGCTGAGCGCCAGCATGTCCGACCTTCGCACGGATATCGCTGAGTACGAGCCCCTCGCCAGCCCCGGCGAGGGCGATATCTGGAAGAGCGTGAAGACGGACGTCCTTGCCTATCTCGGAATGGGCGATGAGTTCGTCGGGCTGCTCGACCGGAAGGAGAGCAAGGCGGCGAGCGACTACCTGCTCGACGGGATGCTCCCGGCCCTCAACAAGGCTCGCGCCGCCATCAAGGCGGATCTCGACTTCAATGTCCGCCAAGGTGTCCGGACGAGCGAGGCGGCGGTGGAGCTCGGGAGCCGCGCCCGCCTCTACATCCTGATCGTCGTCGTCGCCTCGGTCGCGCTCACCCTCGGCATCGCCTGCATGTGCGTGCTGACCATCTCGACCCCGGTCCGGAAGATGGCGCAGGTCATGAATCGGATCGCGAAGGGCGAGACCTCGGCCCGCATCCCGAACGCGGGCGAGCGCAGCGAGATCGGCGAGATGGCCGCCGCCGTCGAGGTGTTCCGCCAGGGGCTGATCGAGAACGAGGCCCTGTCCGCCGAGGCGGCCCGCTCGCGCGAGGCGGCGGAGGTCCAGCGCAAGCGGATGATGAACGAGCTTGCCGACCGGTTCGAGGACGCCATCGGGGGCATCGTCTCGATGGTGTCGTCCTCGGCCACCGAGCTTCAGGCGACGGCGCAGACGATGACGGCGACGGCGACGCAGACGGCGAGCCAGTCGACGACGGTTGCGGCGGCGGCGGAGGAGGCTGCGAGCAACGTGAACACGGTTGCGGCGGCGGCGGAGGAGCTGGGCTCGTCGGTGTCGGAGATCGGGCGTCAGGTGGACGGTTCGGCGAGCCTTGCGCAGGCGGCGGTGGAGGAGGCAGCGGCGACGGCGGCGCTGGTGCAGGACCTGTCGGTGGCGGCTTCCAAGATCGGGGACGTGCTGGGGCTGATCTCGACGATTGCGGGTCAGACGAACCTTCTGGCCCTGAACGCGACGATCGAGGCGGCGCGGGCCGGGGAGGCGGGGCGCGGCTTTGCGGTGGTGGCGTCCGAGGTGAAGGAGCTGGCCGGTCAGACGGCGCGGGCGACGGAGGAGATCTCGGGTCAGATCGGCCGGATCCAGGGCTCGACGGGCCAGGCGGTGACGGCGATCGGGTCGATCTCGGCGCGGATCCGGGAGATCTCGGGGGTGGCGGCCTCGATCGCGGCGGCGGTGGAGGAGCAGGGTGCGGCGACGCAGGAGATCGTGAGGAACGTCAGCCAGGCGGCGGCCGGCACCGGGGAGGTGACGACGAACATCGCGGGCGTGGCGGGCGCGGCCGAGGAGACGGGAGCGGCCGCCTCCCAGGTGCTCTCGGCGGCTTCCGAACTCTCACGGCAGTCCGAGCATCTCAACCACCAGGTCGTGGGCTTCCTCCACAGCCTCCGCGCCGCCTGAGCGCCATCGAGCCGAACGACCGAAACCCGTCCGCATCCGCGGGCGGGTTTCGTGTATCGAGGGCCGCGATCCCGTCTTCCGGAGCCGCCCGTTGAGCATCCAGGCCGTCCTCGCCCCCGTCTTCGCCCAGGTCCTCCTGACCTTCGCGCTGCTGATCATGATGGGCCGGCGGCGCTTCGCCGAGGTCGGGGCGGGCCGGGTGCGGGTCGGCGACATCGCGCTCGGCGAGCGCAACTGGCCGCCGCGCGTGCAGGCGGCGGCCAACGCCTTCTCGAACCAGTTCGAGCTGCCGGTGCTGTTCTACGCGCTGGTGCCGCTGGCGCTCCTCACCCGCAAGGCTGATCTCCTCTTCGTCGTCCTCGCCTGGGCGTTCGTGGCGACGCGCCTCGTCCATGCCGGCGTCTTCGTGACCTCGAACCACGTGCCGACCCGGTTCCGGGCCTACATGGCCGGCGTGCTGGTGCTGTTCGTGCTCTGGGCGGTGTTCGCGGTCCGCATCCTGCTGGCCCCCGCCCTCCCCTGAGCCCCGTTGCATCCGCGGCGGCGGGCGCGCATGACGGCGCCTCGACGAAGCGGAGCATCGGGCACATGCGGGTTCTCGTGGTCGGAGCCGGGGCGACCGGCGGATTCTACGGCGCGCGCCTCGCGGAAGTGGGCCGCGACGTCACCTTCCTGGTGCGCCCGGCCCGCGCCGAGCGGCTCGCCGCCGGCGGCCTGATGCTGCGCAGCCCGCTCGGCGACGCGCACATCGCCGCGCCCTCGACCGTCACCGCCGACGGGCTGAAGGTCGCCGGCCCCTTCGACCTCGTGATCCTCTCCTGCAAGGCCTACGATCTCGACTCGGCGCTCGCCGACCTCGCCCCCGGCGTCGGCGCGGACACCACGGTGATGCCGATCCTCAACGGGATGCGCCATCTCGACGCCCTCGACGCGCGCTTCGGCCGCGAGCGGGTCATCGGCGGCACCTGCTCCATCGCCGCGACGCTGGCGCCCGACGGGGCGATCGTGCAGCTCAGCGATTTCGGCACGATCACCTACGGCGAGCGCGACGGCGCGCGCACGCCCCGCATCGAGGCGATCGACCGCCTCGTCGAGGGCGCGAAGTTCCAGCCGCGGGCGAGCGACATCATCCTCACGGAGATGTGGGAGAAGTGGGTGTTCCTGGCGACGCTCGCCGGCTCCACCAGCCTGATGCGGGCGACGATCGGCGACATCGTCGCGGCGCCCGGCGGACGCGACTATGTGGCGGGCACCTACGAGGAGTGCCTCGCCATCGCCCGCGCCAGCGGAGTCGAGCCCCGGGACAAGGTCACGGCGCAGGCCCGCGCCATGCTCACCAAGGAGGGCTCGCCGCTGACCGCCTCGATGATGCGCGACATCGAGGGCGGCCACCGCATCGAGGCCGACCACATCGTCGGCGACCTCCTCGAGCGCGGGCGGCGCGCCGACCCGTCCGCCGCGCGGCCGGGCCTGACGCTCGCCTACACCCACCTCAAGGCCTACGAGGCGCGCCGCGCCCGCGAAGCCGCCTGACGCGAAGCGCTCAGGCGGCGCACTCCTCGACGAGCCGGGCGAACAGGTCCGCCGCCGGAAGGGTGCGGGCCATCGGCGCGCCCTGCCCGGCCCAGTGGGCGGCGGCCGCATCGCTCCCCCGGGCGGAGGCCGCGGCATGCAGGTGCTTGCCGGCATCGTAGGCCACAGGGTAGGCGCAGGCCGGCGGCGCCCCCGGGGCGGCGCCGTGCAGGATCAGGCGGTTCGCGAGCCCCCGCGCCGGGCGGCCGGAGATCGCCGAGGTCAGGCGGGTGTCGAAGGCCCGCGCGCTCGCGAGCGCGGCGCGATAGGCGGCGTCGGCGGCGCTCTCCGGACAGAGGATGAAGGCGGTGCCGAGCTGGGCGCCTGCCGCCCCGAGATCGAGCGCCGCCCGGATGCCGCGGCCGTCCATGATGCCGCCGGCCGCGATCACCGGCAACGCCGTCTGCCGGACCAGCAGGGCGACGAGCACGCCCGTGCCGAGGCCCGTATCGTGCGCGTCGGTGTCGAACACGCCCCGGTGGCCGCCGGCCTCGATGCCCTGCGCCACGATCGCGTCAATCCCAGCGGCCTCGATCCGCGCGGCCTCCTCCGGGTTCGTCGCGGTCGCCATGGTGCGGATGCCGGCCTCCCGCAGGGCCGCGAGCCGGGACGCGTCGGGCAGGCCGAAATGGAAGCTCACCACCGGCGGCCGGGTCTCCAGGAGCATTCGGTGGGACTCGTCGCCGTCGAGATGGCTCCTGTAGATCTCACGCAGGCTCTCGGGCGGCGGCGCGCCGAGTTCCGCGAAGAGCGGCGCGAGGTGGGCGAGCCAGGCGGCCTCCCGGCCCGCGTCGCGCAGGGCCGGCGGATGGCAGAAGACGTTGACGTTGAAGGGCCTGTCGGTCAGCGCCCGCGTCGCCTCGATCATCCCGCGGGCGCTCGCCGGCGGGCTCGCGCCGAGGCCGATCGAGCCGAGGCCGCCGGCGTTCGACACGGCGGCGGCGAGCTCGGGCGTCGAGACGCCGGCCATCGGCGCCTGCACGATCGGGTGCGCCAATCCGAACCGGTCGAGGAAGCGCGCCGTCGCGGACATGAAGCTCATCCCTTCGCGCAGGACCTTCGCGCAGCGCTCGGGCGCCCGCCCGGAGCGGGGCCCGGACGCGGCGCCCGAGCCCGGCCTCGGAC
>Ga0058697_10000451_pt1 | contig 17850 bp, 17 predicted proteins | sample AgamicAsMae_FD_66619 | JGI IMG/M metagenome (GOLD analysis project Ga0058697, IMG submission 66619) | Agave microbial communities from Guanajuato, Mexico - As.Ma.e | ecosystem: Host-associated > Plants > Phyllosphere > Phylloplane/Leaf | place: Guanajuato, Mexico | collected 2012-06-04
GTACAAACACTGTACCGTCAAGCTGTTTCCGATCTGCCTTCAGCGCACAAGCGACCAAAGCAGACGCGCGCAGCTTTCGGTTTCTTCGAGCAGAGTATGCTACTGAATTTGGGCTTTGTGCTCTTGTCGACCGGAGCCACCATTGCGGCGACTGTGATTCTCGGAAAGCGGGCTAGGGCTTACTACTCTCACTAAGAAGAAGTGTGGACGCGGTGTAGTCTTGTGTGATTCTTGGGTGTTATTGCGTCTTTGTTGATCGAATCGTAGTTGAGAGATTCTTACAATTCCCAGTCTTTTTGCAAGCGAGACTGGAGCTCCCAATCAAGTTTCTTTTGTACCCTTGCTTTGCTTTGCTCTGCCATCAATGTGTTTTTTTGCTAGCCAAACCATCTAAAAACAAAATCGAAATCAATTCTAAATGTATGTGCACTGACAATTTGTATGGTCTCTCTCGTTGTAAAACTAATAGAAAATCAGAATCTTCATTCACCCGCCAAAATGCCTCTCGTCGAAAAATCGTACGTCTTGGGCCCAACCCACTCAAAAACAACAATACCCAACTAAACGAATTGCACAGATATCCCACCATCATGAGCGCAATCAAAAGCTCATCCGTCCCCAAAACTTCCTTCTTGGTCTTCTACTCTTCAATCGTCGACGGCAAAATGTGGTGTCCCGATTGCGTCGACGTCGAACCTTCTGTGCGCGAAGCCTTTGACGGCAATGACAAGCCTGAAGCCATGCTCTTTTATGTGGGCAAGAAGGAAGAATGGCGTACACCTGAGAATGTGGCTCGTGTGGATTGGAAAGTCAGTGGTATTCCTACTGTGATTAAATTGCAGGAGGGAAAGGAGATTGCTCGTGTGACTGAGACGGAGATTTTGGATAGCGGCAAGTGGCGGGCTTTCCTCAAAAACTAGTTTGCATTTGTTGTCACATGGGATGGGTTGAGATGAAGATGCAAGAGTATACGTTGCAAAAGATTGCGCAAGTTCTGGAGTTTACATAACAAGGACATCAAAACATCATAGATCGATACGCTCGAGCGCTTATTCGCCTCTGGCATATCCCTTCATCACAAGGTTGCTGGTGGCAAATCTCAATCTCTTGCCGAACAACCAGACGGGTACAGTGGTAAGACTGAAGACGCCCATGAGCAGAGCGAAGATTCCGAATGGCTCGGCGGGTCCTGCACTCTCAACCCAAGTACCAACGAAGAAGGTCCAGGCGAAACTGATGACAGCACGGAATGTAACAACCATGAGGAAGCAGTCGGCGCTCCATGCACCGTAGCTCTCAATGAGGTAGTTGAAGCCGATAGAAGGCACCTGCATCAGACCGAAGGCGACCATTCCATTGCCAAACTCGAGTCCAATCCATGCCTTTGGTGTTGCTGCCTTGGCCGAGAAACCAAAGACAAGGGAGCCGGCGGTTGCGATGAGGAGGGCAGGGAACATGAGAGGAAGACGTGCTTCAGGTTCACTGAAACCGTGGCGCTCCTTCTTGGCCTGACGCTTGACGATGTAGTCGGCAGTGAAGTAGGTGTAGATTGCGCCAAGAACGGTACCGACCAGACCGCCAACGTTGATCAGACCGACTGAACCGCCCCAAAGGTAAGGTGGTTGAGCAAGGATCTGGGGTGCAACAGTCGAGATGGTAACGATCAGTCCGACGAGACCGGCGTAATGCAACATGACCATCCATGTGCCAGGGAAGAGAAGGGTGGTGTAAGGAGTGATGCAGCGCTTGAAGAAGCCAGGTCTGTACATGCCAATCTTGAGACTTCTGGCGAAGGTGTATTCGGGGAACACAGTCGAAGCGACAGTCTCAACTCTGGCCATCTCAGCCTTCTCCTCGATAGGGGACTCTCTGTTGTAGCCTTCAGGACGTACGACAGCCATGGCTGCCTCACGGTCGAAGAGAGTCTCGGGAACGAAGAAGAAGCTCAAAAGCATGACGGCACCGGACAGAATAGCCGAGATGTACATGGTCCATCGCCAGCCCATGTCGTGGGTGATGTAACCACCGACAAGGCCACCGACCAATGAGCCAGAAGCGAGGAAGATGGTGTAGATGGCCTGGGTATGGTCAGCTCGACAGCTCACACCCTTCGACTTCATGTCTGACTTACCATAGCACGACCTCTTTGGTGGACAAAGAAGATTTGACCGACAACATCAGGGGCGAGGGTATCGGCGGCACCACCACCAATACCCTGGAAGACTCTAGCAGCGAGCAGACTGTTGTAGGAGTCGGCTTTACCAGCCCATATTGATGAGGCAAAGAGGATGACAAGACAGATAAGAATGATAGGACGACGTCCGAAGGCTAACGCATCATAAGCATGTGTACGATCGACTGCATTGAGCGATACTTACTGTTACCAAGGGGCACCCACCAGATGTTCGCAGCACCGAGGAACAAGTTGTTGACGGCAATAAGGTGGGTGAGCTTGCTGAACGGCACGATACCAGTGGGTGGTCCCCGCTCAGGGAAGGTCGCGAAGGCTGTGACCAGAGTGGGCAAGGCACTACTGATAATCGAACTTGAGACGTTGGTGACGAAGGCATAGAGAGCCATCAGCGCTAGGATCGCGATCTTTCGCGAGTTCGAGAAGTTGAGAGGATCCGCTGGATCCGGTGATGGTCTGTTGAGATGTTTGTCAGAGAGGGCATCCTAGGACAATGATGATGAACGCAACATACTCAGGGTTCAGGTGGATGTGGTTTTCTTCGACTTCATGATGACCTGTGTTTGTTCGTACGAGTTCTCTGTCTATTGTCGATAATTAGAGATGTTGTTGTTGATGTCTTGTTCGTTGGTCCGCCACTCACCCATCAACGTGACAGTGCCAGGAGGCGCCATCTCATTGAGCTCCTGCTTGTCCAAAGAGAAAGCATGTCTGAATTGAGTCATGATGGACGATATGCCTTGATTGGCAATTCTGTTGTGCAAACGATATTGCTGAAGAGGGAAGGACGTATCGAGATGAAGATGCTTGCGACAACAGAGAAGGAGCGTGGTTTATGAGTCCTGGGATGCTCGCCAACCCTACCCAATCAGAGATTGCATCGGCAGCGCATTTCGTGCCCACCTATTCAGAAACAGTCAGTAGATTAGGGCACACAGGCTCGTGCCCTTTTCCTCTCCACAACATGGCAGTTCTGGAGCGCACCCCCACAACAATGTGTGGTTAGTCTAACGATACTCAGAAACGAACCAATCTCTCATTGGATGGTGTTGAGTAGCTCCAGACCCAATTCGAAAGGCCGCGCAATTAGACTTTGTTAGTGCATCCTCTGTGTCGGAACCGCGTGGGGAAGTGTGGAGAGCAACTCTGGGGAGAAGAGTTGTGGAGAGAGACCGATGGAGGCAGGTTGATAGACGCACTGTAGAGGATAGCAAGGACTGAGGCTTCGTAATCATGCCCTAAACCACCGGATTATAAATGCCGATAAACAAGGTTTATACATGTGCTATAAACACGACGACATGTGTTCCCGGTGGACTCGGGGCAAGCATTCCTGAATGCAAGCACTGCGTGAAACCCTCTACTCGCTACTCCACGTCTCCGTTGACAGGGCTGGCAACAGTTCTGCTCTACATTCACCAAAGCCGACACCCTCGCCGCACTTTCCTGTGAACTGTACAACGACGCCATCCGAAAGGAAGCCACGTTGCTCAGCTGGCGGAGGAAGGTTGTGTTCGAGCAAGCATCCACGCCCGTTCTCAGAGTCTTCTGATACTGTGCCGCAAGCGAGCAGATCTCCCGCCTGGAAACCACAGCCTGCACTGCCCTGATGGGCCAGCAGCTGCTCGAAAGACCAGGCCAGGACTTTGCTGTTTGCGACGCAAGCACGAGTTACATCGTTCTCGGGCGATTGAACGTATACATTGAGGTCGATGGACAAGCCTCGATCGTCTTTCTCCACAGCAAGGTGGGGAGGCAAAGTATGCTTCCAGCCTGGGCCGCTGACGCGGAACGGCTCCATAGCATCGTATGTTACGATCCAGGGTGACAGTGTTGTGCCGGAGTTCTTCGAGTTCAGCGGGCCGAGCGGGATCATCTCCAAAATCTGGATGTCACGGGCTATTGACTAGTTAGCTTCTAGAACATTTCGACTTTTTCTTCGAGGTACTTACCGCTCCAATCATTCAACATCACGAAGCCGAAGATGTGCTCGCCGGCATTGTTCGCTGTGACAGTCTGGCCATATGGGACCGGCTTGCCTATCACAGCAGACAGTTCCATCTCGTAGTCCATTCTGCGACTAGACCCATGGATGATTCTCTTGTTCTCGCCTTTCATTGCTGCCATGTGGTCCTCCCAGAACTGACCAATAGGTCTTCTTACTGGAGTGCCAGAAATTTTAATGCTTGAGCATCTGCCAGCATATCCTGCACCTTGTGAGTATGAGACATTGATGTATAAGGATGGACAAGTTTACCTGGAGGGATGAAACCCCACGAAGGAGGAAGTCCTCTTCTTCCTGTGGCAGCATGGCCAGCGTTAAGGTTGTGGTACTCAGAACATGAGAAATCTGTAAAGTCTGAAACTTGGACTGGAAGGTGCATCTGACATGCCGAAAGGTCTTCGGTGCTACTCTCGGGTAGCTTGTCATCCTTGATGAGCTTCTGAATGGCAGAGCGAACAGATTGGTGAGCAGGTCTACCTAGGGCTGCGAATGCATTCAATGTTGGTTGTGAGAAGATTCCATTGGGCAGACTTTGCAGCTCAGAGACCGATTGCACGAGATCTGCAAGGAAGATGACCTTGTTCTCAAAACGTGTAACTGCTTGTTGAGATGTGTGTTTGTTTGAAGATGCGATTCCAAAGGGAATGTTCTCGATGCCAAAATGGCTACCAAAGTCGGATTGTAGAGACGTCATTGTGTGTGTTCGTATACAGTGAACGAGATTCTGGGCGGAGCAAAAGCTGTAGTAGTGATCAAGGTCGTAAAAGATATCTCGGGAACGGATCTCCAAGGCCAACACATGTACTCTTGATGAGTCTCATGCGTTGTGATTGTTCTTCGGTTAATGCGGCGCTTGGATATTGAAAGACCCCACCACCCCGCTATCTTGCCCGTACTCTCGCGTCGGGTGCCCACATTCCGGTGGAGGAACGCTGGTCAGCAACCCCATTTTGTGTTATTGTTAGGGACCAAGCTTGATTAGTATCGTACGGCATGATTTTTAGGCCGAGTCCGGATCCTGTGAATATCCAGAGTCCGTGATCAAGGAGGGTCGTGACTATTTGTCTAGGTGGCATCCATCTTTCTTTCAAAATCGTCTACGTCCAGAATTCAGAAAGACACACGCTCAAGATGGCACTCAACGTTTTGATTGTAGGAGCTGGAATCGGCGGTCTTGTACGTTGCAATGAATGATGCTAAGGCCGCAACACCAGTCTGACAAAACTTGTAGATGGCTGCGATTGCTCTCCGAGAGCAAGGACATGATGTAACTCTCCTCGAGTCTTCCAGATTCAGCAACGAGACTGGAGCAGCTATCCATATGGCGCCAAACGCAAACGGTTTGCTCAAGCGCTATGGAGTCGATATCGAAAAAGTTGGCGCAAACGAATGTAGCCGAATTGCACAGTACCACGCCGAGTCTGGAAAGGCACTCTTCCAAGTCGATCTCACAATGCCAAACAAGCAGTGGCAGCACAAGTGGCTGTTGGTACATCGTGCCCACTTGCACAACGCTCTGAGAGAGCGAGCCATCGGACAAGAGGGTAAAGGCAAACCTGCAACTCTGAGACTGGCCAGCAAAGTCGCTTCAGTAGACCCGGAAAAGGCAGAGGTGACTCTGGAGAGCGGCGAGAAAGTGTCCGGCGATGTCCTCCTTGGAGCCGATGGTGTTCACGTAAGTGATAATAAAGAAGTCGGGAGTTCTAAGCTGATGTTTTTGTAGTCGCTGTGTCGTAAGGCACTCGAACTTGACAACGCGGAAAAGTACACACCGTTCGATTGCGGTCACAGTGCTTACCGATTCCTGGTACCCAAAGATGAAGTCATGGCCGACCCCGTCTGCCGAGAGTTCGTCGAGCAGGAGGGTATGCTCTGCATGATCGTTGGTGAAGATCGCAGAGTCGTTGTGTATCCTTGCGTGGAGAACAAGCTTATGAACTTCCTTCTGGTAAGCACTACCACCGTGTGTGCAAGAACCTCGACTGACTTGTACATCACAGATCCACCCGAGCAGTGAATCACGCTCAGATGATGCTGGCTGGAACCAACAAGGTGACAAGAAGCGTATGCTTGCCAGTGGTGCCAGCTTGGCCCCTCAAGTTCGCGCTCTCCTGGAAAAGGCTCCCGAAGACAGCTTGAAGGTCTGGACTTTGCTAGACATGGAGGTGCTCCCTACATGGATCAAGGGAAGCATGGCATTGTTGGGTGACGCCGCTCATCCATTCTTGCCTCACCAAGCTCAAGGCGGTGGTCAAGCCATGGAAGACGCAGTCTCGCTGGCAGCGATCTTGCCTCACGGCACTCCTAAGGAAGACATTCCTGAAAGACTGAGATTGTATGAGCAATGCAGACGCGAGCGTGCAAACAGAATCCAGGACGGTACCAGACTAAGTGGAACATCTCAGAAGGATCTTGCGAAGATGGGCAAGAAGTACGATGGTAAGTGTCTGCGGCCTGTCATTATAGTCATGTTGCTGACATAAGTGTGATTAGCGTTTGCCTTCACCAACTACAACTTCGGCCACGACGAATGGGACTTCTCAAAGAACGCTCTGAACAAGCATCTCTGGTCCAAGCAGCCATACCGTTTCCGTCAGCCAGTGTCGTTCGGTCCTAGCCCGGGTCCACGCCAGCCGCTCAATGCTCTGCTGGATGTGCACTCGATGGCTAAACAGAACCAGACAATAGCCTCGATCCGATTCAGGACCTCAAGGACCTATCTTCAGAACTTGTTGCCAAGCTCTTCGTTCTCCTTCATGTCAGCGGCAACGGTCGTAGAAGCCTCTATCGTGTGTTGCTCGCTGCGCAACATGACATGGCTTGGCAACACTGGTTACGACCACTGCGGTCTTTACATTCACGGAGTGAAATACACCAAGAAAGATGGCGAGATTCTTCAAGGAACCTTCCTACCAATTTTGTTCGAGAACCTGACCGATCCCATTATTACTGGTCGCGAAGAGCTTGCCGCACCCAAGTTGGGTTGCGACATCGACGTCTCAGCTTCTGGCGACTCTCGCAGCGTACGCATGAGTTGGCGTGGAACCACTTTTGCTGAGCTCGAATGGAATGGTCTTCAAGCAAAGCCTCAGACAAATGGTACCAGTGGCGCCAACGGCGTGAATGGAGCCCAAAGCAAGCCTCCTGGGCCACCTGGACCTCCTGGGCCTCCGATGCCCAAGATCGAAGACAATGGCTTGTTCATGTACCGTTACGTGCCAGCTGTTGGTGAACCAGGAAAGGCGGATGCCGAGTATGCCGTCTTTGACGAGTATGAGAAGAAGGCACAGTCGTCTGCAGAGCCTCAGCAAGAAGTGCAAGACCAGACAACCAAGTCGGCATCTATCAAGTTCTCGGCTGGTGACTGGAACTCGCTTCCGACCCTACATCACATTGCTCAAGGCCTTGCAGACGTGCCGATCTACGGCATCGTGGAGGCTACTGTGAAGGAAGTACCATCGGTAGGCGATGTCAGAGGAGCAAGACGGATTGAGTAGACCTTAGATTTCAGTGTTCTTCTTTGCATTTCAGCGAAAGGCTATTGGAGTTGGTGTCCGGTTGGTAGGTAGTTATGCAGAATGTCATGCTTTAGCAATCTCGATAATTAAGAAGCAAGACATGAAATGTGTTCAATTATGCGCTGCAGAGTCTTTCATGTGCAACAGTGGAGTGCCGTACTTGAACAAAGCGGGCAGATTGTATATCGACATGTCATCTCGACTGCCAACTGTCGGTTGTTGAGACCAAGTTCGGATATGCGCCTGTGTCCGAAAGACGACGAGGCTCGAGCTCTCTAAAGTGGTTGCTCAGGAGATGTCCTGGCTGCCTGACCGTGAACATTTCGTAACTCGTTGAGAGGTGTGGCATTCGTGTTACTCTCGGCCTCATCCACATTCATTGCTCTGGTATCAAAGCTCCGACACTCTGGGAAGAAGGCAGAGCCGCGAACGAAGACGAAACGGTTTGCTAAGCACGTTTTGAAGTTCAAGTTGGCATGGCCAGACCTGGGCTAGTGCAGATTTAAGCATGACGCCTACAAATTCTGTGGTAGCCCACCCGCGCGCCGAAGATTTACCTGTACATGAGAGCGAATAGAGATGGATATGTTGCTACCAGAAAATGGATTATCGGTCGATCTTGCAAAGTCGTGGAAGGCCTCGCCCATATGATCCGAGGGTCTCTTCTGCTTCTGGAGCAGCAGATGGGCATGTTGACAAAGCGCAGTTGCAGGAAATGCACAAATGTCGAGCCAAACCCCTCTGCCGAGCTCCGTATCGACGCAGTGCAAAGGTTTCGATCGCCATGCTCGATCGCGAAGTAGACAGACTCAGTGGCGGGCCAATGACCGGTAAAGACGAATAGGTAAATGACCACTTTGATCGATAGCGCCAACAATCGAGTCGTTTTGCCCACTCGACTCGTGCATGTCATGAAGGCCCTGGTCGCCTCCGCCGCTGCTTCCCGGATACCCTGACTGTCTGAAGCATTCGACCATGTCATGTCGTGCTTGCGTCCTGCCTTCTTTTAACTACCTTCTCGCTGGTCTCGTTCGCTAACACACTATTGTACCTCGCACTCTCGTCGTCAACGTGCGCAGAAAAGCACATCTTTCACAAGCTCCCAATTCGGCACGTCTTAGACGAACACCGAAGTGGTCTCGACGTCATCCTACAGCAAAGACCCTGGACATATTCCGCCTACACAGCCAAAGTCCGGCGCACCTCTACTCAGCACGCGGATAGGCGTGACTTTCAACACGCTGTGCTAGATGGACACGCACCTCGTTGGCGCGTATAGCATATGAACTTGATCGACGATAGTATTAGGACCTCGTCTATGCACGACGGCGAGGCCGGGTCGTCAGCCTTCATGGATATCGATGATCTCGTCATGGACAAGCAGCAAGCCTCTGCCTTGACTGCTCACCAGGATGCCCGCACCCTCATCCGCTTGATCCAGTGTCCACAGTGCTCCAAACCCTATACCCACCCCGTCACCCTTCCCTGCGGCAACTCGCTATGCCGCGCGTGTCTACCTCAAACCTACTTCCGCGAAGGCGTTTCATATCCCGATACTCCTGGACGACAACGCGGCTTCCTCTGTCCCTACGACGACTGTGCCGAAGAGCATGTCCTCGCAGACTGCAGCATCGACGTCACCCTCTCAAAACTCATGGAAGCCATTGCGGAACTCGTCCGTCGGCACATCGAACTGGCTGGCAGCAGAGAAACATACATGGAAGAGGTGGTAAAACAAGACGAGGTTTTGGGCCCCATAACATCGGTTGACCTGGACAAAGAGAGCCCTCGATGCTGGACCATGCCTGGAGCTCGTTTGGTCGCTACATACAACCTTGCCGGTTCCGGCATCCTCAAATACAAGACCGAGGTCACGTACACAGACTTGCCTGACGCAGGTGAAGCTGCCAAACAGACAGATCAGGCGCTGCTGGTACAACTGCTTGATACGGCGCAAAAAGAGGTTGATTGCCAGGTCTGCTACAACATCATGTTTGACCCTGTCACCACAGCTTGCGGTCATACACTCTGTCGCAAATGTCTGGCTCGTACTCTTGATCACTCGACTCACTGTCCTGTCTGCCGCCGCTCCGTCATCACTCCACCTTCGCTACTCAAATACCCGAGCAACAAAACTCTGGTCAGTCTTCTTGAGGGCCTCGTTCCGGATATTGTCTCGGCTCGCGCTGAAGCTGCCGCCCTGGAAGACGCTATCGCTACTTCGGATTTCGAAACCCCTTTGTTTGTCTGCACTCTTGGTTTCCCTGGTTGTCCGACTTTCCTGCGTGTCTTTGAGCCAAGATACCGTCTCATGATCAGACGCGCTATGGAAGGAAATCGACAATTCGGTATGGTTACATACAATCGCCACGGCCTGCCTCAAGAAGGACTGGGCAACACTCAATTCCTGGCATATGGCGTCATGCTTTACATTGAAAATGTGCAAATGCTCCCTGATGGCCAGAGTATTGTGGAAACCAAGGGCATGTACCGGTTCCGCGTGAAACAGCACGGTACACTCGATGGCTACACTGTAGGCAGGGTCGAACGTGTCGAAGACGTCTCTCTTCAGGAAGAAGAACGTCTAGAAGCTGAGGAAACCTCCCTCCCACCTGCCGCCGAAAACGACATGGAGGGTCAAGTCAACCGCATGTCGACTCGTGAACTCCTCATGCTCGGACTGGATTTCATCCTTGTCATGCAAGGTCGCAGTGCACCCTGGCTGCACCAACGCATTCTAGAAGCCTATGGCGGCCCGCCGGACGACGCCGCCCTTTTCCCTTTCTGGTTTGCCAGCATCCTTCCCATTAGCGAAGATTGGAAGTACCATTTGATGCAGACCACAAGCGTACGATCCAGACTGAAGATCACTGCACTTTGGGTCAAACACATGCAGACACAGCGATGGTACCAAAGCAATGCATGCACAGTCTTATGACTGATTACGCACCTCGCATTGCGATTTGGCGCTCCCATCTTCATCATTCTTGTTGCGGTTCGAAACTTTGTACGCGATACTTGAAATGGAGCCCCTGTGTCTCCCAGAAAAACGTTTCGGAGGCTCCTTTCGCTGAGAATTCTTCTTCTTTGACCATTTCTTCTTTTGTATATTCTTCTCGGACCTAGCTTTTTTCCTTCTTTGTTTGCTTGCTTTCCTTCATAGCGGTCGCCATATATCCGAGCTATTAGGCTCACCACCGCCAGGCGTCAAGGGTGTGAGATATATAGGACAATAAATGCTTCCATTTTCTTGTTCTTTGCTTTGTTGTACAGATTAGGCAGACGAGAGGTATGACAATTCTTGTCTTCATCTCCTACAAACTTCGATTGTCTGTATTTGTGATTGTCTGAGAATTTCTGAATTGTTTGTACAATCACGGATCTAGTATAGGAAGTTGTGTGAGGTTTCGCGAAAGGTCTTGAAGATCGACTGCATCTTCACTTGGAAGTCGCAAGGCAAGCGCCTTCCTTAAACACTTTTCGTCCGTCACTTCTCAGCTTCCTGACTTCTTCAGCTCATCATCGTCCAACCGAAACATAACACTGCTTCACTCTCGTCGAATTGCCTCAACATTTCCTTCGACGTCCCACATCACACTTCGCTTTGATATTACACCTCCTTCCTCTGACGCTATACCTCCTCCTCTTCGACATACCACATCACAACTCCTCTCTTGACATCATACCAACCACCTCTTCCGCACTCTCAGCAAATAATCCGGAACTACCAGTACGCCGCTATCATGGATCCTCCAGCTTGCTTCTCTTCTCTTCCGCCCGAACTGGTCGACAAGATCTGCCATGACTCTGACCTTCGGAAGAAAGACCTCATCGCTCTGCGCCTCACAAGCAAATCTCATGGCATCTATCTTTCTGCTTCTGAACAGCTCGCCAAACGTTACTTGACAGACATTCTTCTCGTTTACACCCGCTATAGTTTGCAAGCATTTGTGGAAATCTGCACACACCCTATATTTGGCCCTGCAGTGAGAAAAGTCCGACTCTCTTATGCCCTTTTCGTGACGGAGCACTTTGAGGAAGAAATCAAGGATATGTTTCCTAGTTCTTGGTCTGGCTATTCTTCGCAAGAACGCCATGACCGTCTGGACAGTATACGATTGCTTGTCAACCGTTGCGATGAAGAAGAAGATCTTGAAGAATCTGGCGACGACGAGACCCTTCTATTTACAGCTTTTACCGCACTCTCTCAGTGGCACAACCCTCTGAAGCTCGGTGTGGCATCTGACGAGTCCGGTGCATTGGGTTACAATCGTCTCTATTCTCCAGACGACCTGGGCGAAAACGAACGCTGGGGGTGTGATATACTTGGTACGGTAGCACTCCTCTGTCGGGCGGCCAGCTCGGGCGAATGCGTTGTGCAACGATTTGAGATTGTGGGCTACGCCTGGGGCGACTTGACTAACAGGTTAGCTGGCTCACTAGCTGCACTGGCTCAAACTTCCGAGCTTGAGCTGGACATTTGGTTTTCTTCAAATCATAAGATCATGGCACAGGCGACGGGCCTCGACAGCATGATGACCAGTCTGCTAGAGAATTCAGTTGGTTTGAAGATCTTGCATCTGGATATGCCTACTCGCACTCACCACGGATACATTCGCAAAGCTTTCTCAACCATGTCGACCATGAGGCTCGAAGAGATCACAATTACGGGTATCGATCTTGCTTCGTTGTGGTTTTTCAAGAAGCGGATGGATTCTTTGCGTCATCTGACACTATATAATTGCGAGATTGACATAAGCCTGAAGAGTGTATTGCTTTCTGTTCAGAAGAACTGTCCTCGGCTCGAGTATTTCTGGCTTTCCAGCGTCTCTTGCCCATGGGCTCCCAATGGAATTGCCGAATTCCAAGGCATTCAGGAAGTGGAGGATGGCATCAACAAGCTGATACAGTCCGAAGCAGAACTGGACTGATCGTCGGTCGACCATCCCTAAAAACGGCGATGAAGACTGGAGTCAACAGAACAAACGAGCGAAAAACATGCTATCGCAGAATTCGCGACTGGAGGATGATCATGACCAGGAACGGGGAAACTTCCTCTGGACTCTAGTCTATCAGTACGGGACAAACGAAGAAAAGACATGTGCTTTGGCGGCAAGCTTGGCCGGACGTTCACGAGACTGCAGGGCAGCATTTATACCTAGCTCTGACAAGTCCAGTCTACCATAGCAGAATCAGAGAGGACATTCGAGATATCATAGCTGAATAACGGGCGAGCAGTGTAGTATGGTTTTGTAACGTAAGTTTTGTATGTGTATATCCAAGATGTGGAAATGATGGTCTATTTTCCATCACCACCGCCCATGACAACCTGGACGAGTATGAAGAGGCCGATTGCCCACCAGTACCTGTTCATGGTTAGCAAAATGATCCGCAAGCATGTATATCGAGGGGACTGACTTTTGCAAGAAGGACTTTTCGGGTTCTTTGGCCTCGGGCTCTCCTTGTTGGTTCACGACAATCGGCTTGTCGAAGGCCACTTGAGGACCCTGTCGCAGCGGCACAACCTCAACAGCCAGCGAACCATCCGCAGACTTTCCAGGCGCAGTGCTGAAGCCAACATGCCACACATCTCCAGTAGAGTCGACGAACAAGCGCAGTGCTGGCTGCTTTGACGCATCGAAATTGGCTCCCGATGTGGATACACCGACCCAGTCGCCGGCGCGGTGGACGCCTACTCGTACGAAATCATCTGATGTGACTGCGGGTGCGGTATACGAGTCTACTGTAGCATTGAGGGCGGGCCAGGAGTAGGAGACTTTGGCGAGGGTGAGAGGTGATGATGCTGCTGAGGGCCAGGCGAAGACGTCGACGGTGCGGAGGGAGTCTGTGGTGGCTGCGGCGAGGGCAGAGGTGGCGCACAGCAGAGCTGCTAGCAGGTTGGTTGCTCCTGTGAGACGCATTGTGTTTTTCCGATATCGTAGCTGGTCAAGGTGTTGTTGCGGGTTATGGTATGGCACTTGTTCCGACTTGGAGCTTCAATGCCAAGAAACTCGGAGGAAGGTTGTCCGAGAGTCTGGACCCTGATTTTCTGACTTTCTACACGTCACTTTTTGTGTGTCGTCGAATGGGAAAAGCGTCCTTCAGCCATTGTTGTCCGACGCCGCTGAGAGCTGCATAGCTCTTGTTGATCGATAAATTGTTGAGACGAAAAGATGGCTCTCCTGCGGCCATCCTCTCGTGAGGCGACACAATGCTGTAAGGTATTACGAGTATATATCAGAGCTAGCTGCCTGTCTCGAATTGAACCGGCGAGAGAGCTGCATTTATCCATGCCTGAGGTGCTTCTCGACCAAACTATCCGGCGGCAAGCACAAGCTTCCCCGTGTCTCCTCGTTATTCTCCACCTCAGCGTCATCAGGATCGACATCCCCCGAGCTCCCCAGAGATAAGTGACACGCCTTCGACATCCTTTACCTTTACCCTTCAAAACTGCTGATCTGTTTCTTTCTCTTGTTCTTCAATCTTACTTTCCTCACTCCTGCAATCAATTGGCATTCAGTCCAGTGATTACATACATCTACAGCTCAATTCATACAATTGTTCAAGCTCCAATCCAACTCTCAACTTTACTTGATCTTTGACCAAAGGAACCACATTCAGCATGTCTTCGCTTCCCTTCCGCCAGCCTTACAGGCAGGCCTCGAGACAGCAGTCGAGACAGATGTCTGTTGACCCTCACAACGAGCTCCACACAATCCAAGACCACTACATTGGCATTGATGTCGGTACCGGCAGTGCCCGCGCCTGTATCATGAACGACAAAGGTGACATTGTCGGTCTTGCCAGCGAGAACATTGGTCTCTGGCAACCCGAGACCGGTTACTACGTACGTCGTCTGCAACCTCATCGGAAGAACTTGTGCTTACACTCAGTCAGGAACAATCCACCACAGACATCTGGAGATGCATCTGTAACTCGGTACAGCGTGCCATGAACCAACACGGTATCGAGGGCTCCACCATCCGCGGTATCGGTTTCGATGCCACTTGCTCGCTCACCGTCTTCTCCAACGACACAGACGAGCCCATCTCCGTCACTGGCCCCAAGTTCGACAACGCCGACGGCAATGACCGCAACGTCATTCTATGGCTGGACCACAGACCCGTCGAGGAGACTGACAAGATCAACGCTACAAACCACAACCTGCTCCGCTACGTTGGTGGCAAGATGAGCATTGAGATGGAGATGCCCAAAGTCCTGTGGCTCAAGAACCACATGCCCAAGGAGCTGTTCGACCGCTGCAGATTCTACGACTTGACCGATGCTCTTACTCACATTGCCACTGGCAACGACGACCGCAGCTTCTGCAGTGTCGTTTGCAAGCAGGGCTTCGTCCCAGTCGGTGTTGACGGCAGTGTCAAGGGTTGGCAAGAAGACTTCCTCAAGGAGATTGGTCTTGAGGATCTGTGCGAAGACAACTTCAAGCGCCTGGGAGGTGTAGACGGGGTGGTAATTACCTGAACTTCACTGTTTGATTTCGTGCAAAGGCTGACCCAAATTCGCAGAGCGGAAAGTACCACACCGCTGGTGACAAGATTGGCACTCTTTGCGAGAAGGCTGCCGCTGATCTCGGGCTTCCTCCTGGTATCGCTGTCGGTGCTGGTGTCATTGATGCCTACGCTGGTTGGATCGGTACCGTCGGAGCCAAGGTTCGCCTGCCCAACTCAAACCTCCAGTCCGGTGCCGACAAGAACGATGTTTCACAAGCCTTTACTCGTCTCGCCGCTGTCGCTGGAACTTCGACCTGCCATTTGGCCATGTCCGAAAAGCCCGTCTTTGTCGACGGTGTCTGGGGACCATACCGCGATGTGCTCATCCCGGACTACTGGATGGCAGAAGGTGGACAATCGGCAACAGGCGAGTTGCTGAAACACGTCCTCGAGACCCATCCAGCCTTCCAGCAGGCAATGAGTGTTGCCGAGACCTTCAACGCAAACATCTACGACTACCTCAACGAGCACCTTGCCGAGCTGCAAACAAAGGAAGACGCACCTACAATCTCATACCTTGGCCGTCACTTCTTCTTCTACGGTGATCTCTTCGGTAACCGTAGTCCCATCGCCGACCCCAACATGAAGGGCAGCGTCATTGGTCTATCAAGCGATAGAAGCGTGGATGGTCTGGCACTCATGTACTACGCCACCATGGAGTTCATCGCCCTGCAGACCAAGCAAATCATCCAGCGCATGAACGACTCAGGCCACGTCATCAACTCCATCTTCATGTCAGGAAGTCAATGCCAAAACAGCATCCTCATGGACCTGATGGCCACTGCTTGCGAGATGCCCGTTGTGATTCCCAGATACGTGCACGCAGCTGTAGTCCACGGTGCAGCCATGCTGGGAGCCAAGGCCGCTTCGGCCGACAAGGACGGCAACACGGAGCCCTTGTGGGATATCATGGACCGCATGAGCAAGCCCGGTAAAGTCGTGCTGCCCGGCAAGGACCAGAATGAGAAGAAGCTGCTCGAGGCAAAGTACAAGGTTTTCCTCATGCAGTGTGAGCAGCAGCGTGAGATTCGTCGTGAGATTGACGAGGCTGTTAGTGGCTGGAAGTAAAAAGTAACGACTTGATGATCCTTGGATCACAAGGGGGTCTTGAAAAACGACGATATGCTACTATAGACATGCGATAATGGATGATAATCTGATTTTTGCTTGACTCTGGTCCAAAATATGTGACACAGTATTGAATCTCTCTAAAACCTTTTTGATCTTCCGTCTACTTCTTACCCTCCTCAACCTCCTCCTTGACCTTCGCATCCCCCCTCGCCGGCCTCTCACCAAAAATAGTAGTGCCGACTCTAACCTCCGTACTACCCTGTCTAATCGCCGCTTCAAAGTCAGAACTCATACCCATACTCAGCTCCAACTCTTCCTTTTGCATTCCCTGCTGCTCAGCAACATCATCCCTGCATTTCCTCAGCGTGTCAAAATCTTCATTTTCCGTCTCTGCAGTCGTTGCTTTTGAGCGTGCGATGGCGCCAATGGTCATCAAACCTCCAAGAGAAAGATGTGGGCAATTATCGCGTATGTGTTTGCAAAGCTGCACTGCTGCGTCACCAGGCTCAACACCCGATTTCTCAGTCTCGCCTGATGTGTTTATCTGTACCAACACCCTCAGCTTTTTTCCCTCTTCCACCTCTTTGCCTTTATCCCCTTGCAACAAATTTACCCTTCCTTTTTCTAGTTGGTCTGCTTTTTTGCTGCTGTCGACACTTGATACGGAAAACAGGTTTGGAATCGATTCGGCTAGAGGGCGACATTTGTTTGTTTGGAGGGCGCCGATGAAATGCCAGTTTATGGTTAGAGGGAGTAGAGAAGACTTTTCGAGTAGTTCTTGGACGTAGTTTTCGCCGAAATGGGTGTGTGGGGAGGTAGAGGTGGAAGAGGTAGAGGTGTGGAGGGCGAGGATGTCGTTTGCGGGTTTTAGTTTTGAGACTGCGATTAGGCGGACCTTTTTGTGAGAGAAAGTGTTAGTATGACGGAGGAGAGGGAGGAGAGGGGAGTGAGGAGCAGAAGGGAGAAGAAGGGAGGAGAGGAAAAGGCGTACATTTTGTCCACCGGATGTGTTTGCGGATTTTATTTGAGAGAGGACGTGGCTGAGGTTTTCGGCCAGTTGCTTTGCGCGGGTGGGGTTGATTGGCATTGCTTGTTCTTCTTGTGCTGAGGACATTTGGAGTTTTGTGTTTGGTCCGATTAAGGGTAGGAGGAGCTTTGGTTGCTGCGTATGTGTGATGGTTGTTGTAATGTGAATTGAGGATGTGGGCGAAGATGGAGAGTGTTCAGGCAAAAGAGCAGCTTGCGATGACGATGTCAATTGAGCCTCGGCTAGAGTTGCTTGATATAGAGTCGATTCCATGAACATGTCAATTTGTCAACAGATATCTTCATAGCTGCAGTGATATTGCTATGTGTATGATGAACTACTAGTCTCCGTGTATAGGTATCACTCACACTCTTCTGCTATTCCTTCTTATTGAAAAAGATGATACGAGTCAACTTTGTAGACTTGGTTTGCGACAGGATCTAGTCGAGCTTCTGAGATTCAAGATCCGAGAAAGGTAAATCACAGATAGCCACCAGATTCCAGATCACAGACCATCCATATTGATG
>Ga0058697_10000453_pt1 | contig 17783 bp, 13 predicted proteins | sample AgamicAsMae_FD_66619 | JGI IMG/M metagenome (GOLD analysis project Ga0058697, IMG submission 66619) | Agave microbial communities from Guanajuato, Mexico - As.Ma.e | ecosystem: Host-associated > Plants > Phyllosphere > Phylloplane/Leaf | place: Guanajuato, Mexico | collected 2012-06-04
CTCAATTTTGATTTTAGCCATGATACGAATATCATGAGTATCTTAACGGCGTTTGGATTCAAGCAATTTGCTAGGTTTTTGCCGAGCGATGGGATTGTGGAGCGTGAACTGATAGTCTCGCATTTGGTATGTTTTGAGCAAGAGTATTGAGTTTGGTGCAAGAGACTGACGATGGTACAGGAACCATTTGCCGCACGTCTGGACATGGAAATCATCAACGCGCCTTCTCCAGTCAAGACTTCCCGCAACAACGACAACCTCTACGACGAAGGTGCGTACCTGCCCTCTCCCTCCTCCTCCCCTTCAACCCCAGACTAACCCTCCTCCCTCACAGGCAAACCCACAAAATACATCCACTTCATCCTAAACCAACGCACCATCCCCCTCCACCGCAGCTTCCCCGAATGCGAAGAACGCGATGACGGATGGTGCTTACTCGACACTTTTCTGGCCGTTCAAAGCAAAAGTCTTGAGCTCTCGCAATACAATTGGGCTTGCAATGGTGATTATCCTGCTGTGCCGTATGGGAATGTCACGGATGGTGTGCCGGTGCAGGGGCCTTCGTGAGTGAAGGACTGAGAAGAGTAAGAGGTGGGAAGAGAAAGGCTTCGCCTATTTTTTTCTGTATGAAAGAAAATTTAGCCTATCAACTTTTTCTGTAGTTGTCATTTGTAGAATTGTCTTTTTGATTCCGAAGATTGTAGTTCTACCTTCCTCGATGTGGAAAAAAGACAAAACAGGCACTCCCATGATGATGTATGCTGGCATTGCGTGCAAAAGAAAAGACAAAAAATGCATGTACACAAATTCAAGGACAAGAAACGAATTCGCCATCCTCCTTGGAATGCTCTATGCAAAGTAACTCTTCCACAATACACCTTCCAAATCTTCTAGTTGCTCGGGCTGGAAAACCTGTTGATAGAATGTTAGCAATCTGCTGTTTTGTTTGGCCGACATTATCATCATCTCTTACCTTGAGATCTACATGCCAAGTATCCTGTCGCACCTTTCTGAACTCGCTCAGAATGGTCTTGACAGCTTTGCCAACGACACCAGGGTCGTTGGCTGCCTTCATGGCAAGCGTAGCCAAAGCTTCAGGCAGCCACTGTGGAGGCGGACTGGCATAGGGGAAGGCCTGGACCAGCGAGCCAAGACCAAGAACAGCAGCATGGCGTGTAATGACAAGGCGGTTCTGCTCGGGCGTAGGTGTACCTGGAGGTCCAGCGTTCCTACCACGCTTGGGCAGAGGGTTGTTCTGAAGTAACTCTGTGAAGTGTGCCTTCAGATTTGTGACGGCTCTGTCGCGGAACTCCACAGGCGAGCAGCGGATCATGCCAGAGATGGTCTGAGCTGCTCCAAGGCGGACTTCAAGCTGTGTATCGTGCAGCATGTCCCTAACGCTGTTGAGCAGATACTCACGACGCGAAGACTCCATGATGAACAGGTAGCGGAAGTAGAGCACCTGAATGTTGATCAATGTGCGGAGACGTTGGTGCCATGCTTGACTAGTCCTGCCGATCTCGACAAGACTCTTTGCGAGAGCCTCGTCTTCACCCTTCCTGTGAGGGATGTTGGGGAACTGCTTGAACACACTCCATGCATGAGATTGCAACTCAGGATCTTCTTTGACATCCATCATATGAAGAAGTTGCTGCATGAAGGGATCAGGCAAGAACTCGATCAGACTTGTACAATCGTAGTTGTTGACTGTCGACTCTAGCCAGTACAACACGGTCTTACTGGCCTGTGTGTACGGCGTCGGGGTGTGGACACCAGGAGGTCTTTCTTGGCGCCATTTCTCGAGTCTTTCGAAGACGTCCTTGATGGTCGCGCGGAAATCTTCTGTCGCTTGATAAGGCCGTGTGCCGATAGAAGATGCAGCCTTTTGCGCTTCCATAAGATCCTCGACATTCTTGTAGCCCTCGTAGTAGCGGCTGCGGTAGATTGCCGACAATGTTTGACCAATGTTTTCGCGAACACCCTTGTAGGGGTGATCGAGGTGGTTCAAAAAGTCCTCGAGAATAGGCTTCTCCTTCTGGAAGTGCCAGCCAAAGGTCCCGATGACAAGCTGCAAGAGAGTAATCTTGGAGCTCTCCTTGAATGCTGCGTTAGTCGACATGTCCAGTCTGAAGCTGGAGAAGTAGTCGACAAGTGGCCAGCATCGTCGGGGGTCTCTAGCGCAGCCGGTAAGAGTCAAGAAACTACTCCAGTATGACAAGTTCTCCGGGGTCAGACCGTCCTGGAAGACACGTTCGAGAAGAGGGAAGACGAACTCCCAGACCTTCTCCTTGACCTTAGGCTGGCAATCTTCTGCAGCATTTATGAGGGCACCCATGATCTCCGCAGTGGCGCGGTGCTGATGCTTATCACTTCCGTCACCGAAAGTGGCCTTTGTGAGGTCGACCACATCGTCAAAGGTCGCTGGTGTGAGACCGACCATGACAAGGTCCAAGACCCACGACATGACTGTACAGTTCGTGGTGCGGAAGCGATCTTGAGCGTCTCGCGGTTCTTGCTTCATGTAGTCGAAGAAGACAGAAATCCACTGGCGGTCAATGTGTTTGCCAATGCGCTTGCGAGTATCAATTTCTACCTCATCATAATCGAGATCGACGGCATGGTTCTTAGACACACGCATCACCTTGTCCCACACCAACCAACCGGGGTACTCAGCGTCGATGTAGTATTCGGCTTCAGGTTGCGAGAAGGCCTCTAGGTACTGCTTGGTCCAGTTAGGATCTTCAGGCTTGGTCTCGACAACCATGCGATCAGGTGGGAACTGCTTGTCAAGGAGGTAGTTCTCATACTTGTGCTCAGTCATTGATCTCGTTTGAATGAGACTGCAAATGGCAAGCAATGCGTTTGCAAACAGCACACGCAATGAAGGATGCGAGTCAATCACACCCTTCACGACCAAGTCAAGCATACCATCTGAGGCAATAGTCTCGTAGCGGTAGTCAAGACCAATGACGAGGGCTGCGACTCGCTGAGCCTTGCGCCAATGTGAGTCCTTGATCATGACAACCAGCTCAGAAGACAGTTCAGACTTCTTGCCCTCGATCAGCATCCTCCGTTGACGAATGCGGTCTTGCTTTGGGGGGAGTAAAGCCTTGGCATCTTCCAGGGAAGTTGCGACCATCTTAGACTTGTCCGAGGGTTGAGTGTGGCTCTCTGCTGGCCAAACACTGTCGACGGTCTTCTCGTCCAAGATGACCATGCGGTCTAGGGCTCTGCACATCGAGTGTACCTGGAAGTTGGCGTTGCTAACGAGCTTCTGGATACTGGGTTTGTCGGTTTCTCCTACACGAATGAATAGTCGAATAAGCCTGGGAGTGAACTTCCAGTTGCGCTCAATGGGACGTGCTAGACTACCGAACAGCAGGGAGAAGACTGCACCCTTGATGCGCGGGAAGTCGGTCTTGTTGACGGCGTCCTCCAGAGCATCCAGAAGGGGAGGGATGATGAGAGGCTTGGCTCCGATGATACACTGGACAGCCGACTCAGACGCGGTCTGAGCTGTGCGACGAATGTCTGTGTAGACGGATACACTCGACTGAGCCAAATCGAGCAAGAGTACCTTATCTAGATCCGATGCTGCGCGAGGCGACTCATTGTATCTCAGCCGTTGGAAGTGATACAAGTTGGCGCGTCTGGCGAGAAGAGGTCGAGGGTAGGCCTTGCGCGTACCGCTGAACTTGTAAGGGTGAATATCTGCCGACAGAAGACGACTCAATCTGTCCAGGACGTGAGCGGATCGCTCAATACCAATATCGATGAACCATGAACGGTAGGCTGTGTAGAGTGCGTTGAAGCAGAGAACATCGTCTTGCTGGTGTTGCGTCAGAAACTCGTGGACACGGTGCAGAGTTTCTCCAGTGAGGCGACGTAACTTATGCACTGTCTCGTAGTGTGGGCTGCTAGTCTTGAGCGGGTAGCCAGTAGGATAGATGAAGGTTTTGCGGATCTTGTCATCGTCAGGTTCGGCCAAATCACTTGGACTTTGTTGAACTTCCTGCTTGGGCGAAATGCTGCCGTTCACCTCGGTGTCATGACCACTGACCGGTGTAACAGATTCGTCATCCGAGCGGAAGAAGCAGGAGATACCTGAGATGAGCAAGCGCAGGAGAACAAGATTACGAGAGACCTCGTCTGACCAATCTTTGCCTGTTCCATCTCGTTTCACAGGCGAATCATCGCTGCTGGTCAATGCGTTGAGGGCGTCGATGGAACGCTTGCCTTGATACTCGAATATTCTGACGGCGAAATCGATCTCAGCTTCCTTGGGCACATGCCATTGTATATGCAGATCCTTCGGGTCCGGCAACTTAGCCCAATCGCTCGGCTGCAGGCCTTTGCTCAGATCTGTCTGGTCGTACAACGAGTAGTCGGTGGTGTAGGTGACAGTCAAGTTGAGCAGCAAATGATGGACAAAGTTCGAGACATGGACAAGAGGGATGCCCTTACACTTGTCCTGCATGTAACTAGCAATGTCAAACAGTTCGTCCTGGAAGGCGAGCACATCGGAGCCGACATGGACAACACACATACTCAACAAACTGATGTTCCAAACCAAAGCGCGATCGCGAGGAAGAATCTCAGAACCAGACGTTCTGCTCGAGCCAGCGCCGTTCTCGTCAATCTCTGTCCTGATGCTTGCGATCAAGTCGGGCAAAAGGCGACTCAAAGCCTTCTTGGGAGACACCTTGACAAGAGTATTGCAGATGAACGCCATAGCATCGCGAGCTTGATGCACGACATGGTTGGTGACAAATTTGGCAATCTGCTGCAGAGCAATGTCGTAAAGCTCAGGCGACAAAGCCGCGAGCAGAGGTGCGAACGCTGCAGGTAGAGTGTTGACAACATTCTCCTCAGGAGATCCACTCTTGACACGAGAGGCATCGGGCAGATTTTGGAGCAAAGTGAACACACGACCAAGGAAAGCGATCAGGAACTCAGCAAACCCAGCAGTCGATGATCGAAGAATGATCTCTTCATCTTCATCGGTAAGCTCATTCTCATAGTCCAGTTCGATCTGGGAACCTTCGGCTTCGAAGCGGTCGACTTGCTGTGTGATCCATTCGACTGCAGTAGCAGTACTACCAGACATTGGCTCGCCATCTGAATCCAGTTTGGCGCTCTTGGTGAGGTCGTGCAGCGGTATGTTGTAACAAACAGCCTGGACGAAGGACAGTGAATTCATGGTCTTGTCAAGATCGTTTGCATCGATACCCGGAAGGGCTAAGCCAAGCAGAGTGGTCAAATGACATCTGAACCCCTTTGTGCGAGCGATGATTCTTGATAGCATTTGGAGAGCACGAATAGACGAAGTTGTTCTATGCACCTCAACCAGACCTTGCATAGCAGGATAAATTCTTTGCAGAGCCCCAGGAAGAATCAGGTTGGGCTCAAGGAAGGCCAAGCATTGCAGAGTAGAAAGAGCATAGTTGACAGCGGTGCCACTCTTGGAGTAGATGTTCATGAAGACGACCTCTCTCAAACACATGACAAAACGTCTCCGTAGCTCTGGAGTCAACTTACGCTCAGCAGGCATCTTATATTCACCGCTCTCCTCTCTGTTCCAACGCATGACGAAGAAGTCTGCAAGATAGTAGACGAGTTGTGACAGCGTCTTTGTCCAAGCGCCTGTATTTGAAGGGTGGAAGAAAGTCTCGATACCCTGAATCAGGCCCTCAAGCTGATGCAAAATGGATCTGCCATCCTTCACATCGAGGCAAGCTGGCGACAGAGACATGATGATCCATCTTGCAATGCTTCTAGACGCGGGATGCTTGCGAGGATCGCGCTCAAGCAGGGCAGACAAACCTGCACCCAGGTCGATATTGATATGGTAAGGTGACGAGGCTTGACCAACAGGAATCTCGAGCAACCGTAGGATAGAGGTGAAGACCATCGACGTCTGCTCAGCGGTGTAGATACCATGCTCGTTGAAGGGGACGTGTTCAACGGTCAGACAGTCGCGTGATAATCTGGAGAACATGTCGAGGAAGCGCTGATCGGTGAAGGTTGAGCGGTTCGTTATTGACCAGAGGTGGAAGAATGTTGGGAGGTAGTATTGAGGCTGGAGTTTAGGTTGGTTCGGTGGAGGGGCGTGAGTTGGAAAGAAGAGGTTGAGCAGGCCTGTTACGACGAAAGCATTCTCTGAGGGCGACATGGAGAAGAAAGGGAGGAGCTCATCGAGGATGTTGGGGAGTTCTTGCGGGTCGAAGAAGAGTTGGGCAAAGGTGCAGATCTTGGTGAGTGTCCGGATGCTGCGCTTGCTCGAGAAGGTGTTAGGTGTCGCAAACTCGCTAGGCAAGACGAAGACCTTGATTTCTTGGTACAACGGTCTCCAGTCGAGTACAAGATCCTCTATGGGCTTCAGGTAGTGGCGACGCTTGGTCAAGACCATGAACATGCTGGCAAAGCGCTCGGCGACCGTGTACTCAAGACCCGGCGCTAGAGCAAGTTCATAGTAGAGCTTGGTCAGACTGATGCGCTGTTGGCGATTGAGGTCGAACTTGAGTGACAGCCATCCACGGATCTCTTTTGTCCAGTGCACCGCTCCCGGGACGAAGTCGCCCGAACTGACGGCAATGTATAGGTGTTTGATCATGTCATCCACATCTTGCTGTCTTTGATCGGGCGTCTCGGTATCGTAGGGTAGGTATTTGGTGTAGGGAAAGACGCGCGGGCGAGTTCGACTTGACCTATTGTCAAGGCCGTCGGGGGTTGTGGTTCTCGACATGTCGGTGCTGGAAGGATGGGTGCTGTCGTTGGCGACATCGAGCATTTCGGAATCTCTGCCAGATGCTCGTGCATGAGGGCCTGGGTCGCTGTTGGTGACCATATTGAGTGTTTCGATATGCTGCCTAGCACTTCATTGGATGGCGAACGGCTACGAAGCTGACGTCGATGTCGACGGTAGTGCTCACACGACCCGGAGATGGGAAAGTCGTGGACACAGGTGTTGTGAAGAGTGAGCCGGCCTCTTCCTGCAAGGTGTTTGTCTGTGCGACCAGTGTCTAGAAATGATAACAAGATCGCCCCTTTGATGGTTGCGATGTTGTGCACTCGTTGTAGATGTGTTTCGTTGCCCGATCGATGCTGTAAGCTCCTGCACCCGAGTCAGTTCGTCCGGTCTTTATTCTAATCTCCGTAGGTCATCAAAGAGTCGCGTCAAACGCGTCTACCCAGTGTACAACATACCTAGACGATACTATTTGGTTGATGCAACGGACTTATTCGCTTTGAAGAACGATTCTGGAAACTTGTCAAAACTCCAACGAAAAGAAAGACTATTTTGCTGGGAAAGAAGCGCTTAGTTAAGTATAGCTCTTCCTAGGCAGTAGCACGACACGCACGCAGCCACGCTTTTGTCCGGAACTCTTGATCGACTTCTAGCAATTGTCCCGACTCCGTGTCTCTGGGCCTTCTCTATCGTCTTTTTCGATTACTAGTTTTGCATATTCACTCGCCTCTGTTCAAAAATAATCTCATCATGGGCTCATACTACAACATCGATGCAATCTTGACAGATTCCCAGGTACCGCACACAGACATCTCTATCACAACGATAAAACTGATGAATCATTCGACAGAAAGTACCTTGCACCTTTGAACTATCAGTTCCCAACCTAGGATACCTGCAGGGCAACCCAGGAGAAGAGGTGCGTCTCATTCATCCTCTCCAACACGCTCTTGACCCACTGACTCTGGTATCAGATGAAACAAGGCTCAAAAGTCGAACTACCACTCTGGCTAGCCGAAATGCTGGCCGTGAGCAACCCCTCAGGGGACTCATCACTAGCAACCCTCGACCTACCCCAAGCACTATCCCAACGCGTCATGAATGCCCTGAAAGCAGACCCAAAAACAGTAGATCTACGAGCACAAGCCCAACACTTTTACAACATCGGAGCCCGCATGCTGGAACTTTTCGAAGAAGAGGAAATGGTGGATATCTTGACCGACGTGAGTATCGACCATCTACATCTCGTGCGGTCGGTCACATTTTCTGACCGATAATCTAGACATTCAAACAACGTGCAGTCGAAATTTCAGATCAAGCGCTAAATTCACGAAGTGCATTGGGCGAAGGTGCTGAATTTGCGAGAGGTCTGGACGACACAGAACGACAATGTAAGCTAATAGTGCTCAATCATTTGCCTTCAAAGGACTAATCTAAGTGTTCCTGCAGTGTTCCGTGCCGCTCACGATGGCAACAACGCAGTGAGGAAATGGTTTGAGACAGCCCAAAAGTCTTGATGCCGCTTGATGAGCAGCGAAGTCGGATCAGAAACTGGCATGATATCGAGACGAAGACACACTACTCAAGGCTTCAAGAAAGCATACGACTATGGCCAGGTCTGGATTGACCCACACTAGTCGACAAGACATGCAGAACTCGAGTACCTAGCGCCATGCAAGGCACTGCGCCGCGGCAGGGCAGGACAGGTCACAAAGCGGATGAACATACGCCGAAGACATTCAATAAACCAGAGGAGCGGATTAGTTGACAAACAACGACTAGATAGCATGGACGAGACGAGAACACAAGGCGACAGTAGGACAAAATGCATTACCATGTTCACAGCGCAGACAAATCACCAAAGTCATTGCGCGATCACTTGCTTGAGTCTCTTTTTAACAAAATGGAAAGTGGGTATCATGATTCGAAGGGGTCGTTAAAGAAATTTTTTGCAGCACGACAAAACTGTCATTCTGGTGCCGGAAGATAACTCGAAAAGCTTTTGTTTCCCACCAGAATCCCAGTCCATAGCCAACGCCAGACGCAAAGTGACAATCAATGGTGCACTTAGATCTTGATGGCGTTGTCAAGGGCCTTCTGCTTCTTCTGCTGCTTAGCAACAGCCTTGGCACCCATGATACCACCACCCCAGTGGCGCTTGGACTCCTCGGTCTTGGCCATGTAACCATCCTTGACGGCGGAAACGAGCTTGGAGAGCTCAGAGCTGTCCTCAGAGCGGACCTCGGTGAAGGCAAGGACGGCAGCGGTCTGAGAAGGTTATTAGTATGTTGTTGCGTGAGTAGAAGGACGGACGGAGATGTGCTCACCTTCTTGTGGACGACCGTTCCGAGACGGGCCTTGCCCTTGACAATGGCGTATGGGACACCCATCTTCTTGCAGAGAGCGGGAAGGAAGACAACGAGCTCGATGGGGTCGACATCGTTGGGGATGAGGACGAGGGAAGCCTTCTTGTTCTCAATGAGGCCAACAACGTGGTTGAGACCGTACTTGACGGTGTAGGGCTTCTTGGAGACATCCTCCTTCTTCTTGCCCTCGGAGACGGCGGTGGCCTCCTTGGTCAGGCGCTCCTTCTTCTCGGCCTTGGTCTCAGGACGGTACTTGTTGAGGAGCTTGAAGGCCTGGGCAGCGGTGTTGCGGTCCAAAACCTGGGAGAACTGGGCGATGGCCGGGGGGACCTTCAGGCGCATGTTGAGGATCTTGCGCTGACGCTGAAGGCGGACATACTCGGGCCAGCGCACCATGCGCGAGAGGTTGCGACGGGGCTGGATGTCCTGGCCGATACCGAAGTTACGGGGACGTCTCTCGATGAGAGGGTTCTGTCGGACATGTCAGCACGCGGGTTGCGAGAGGTTAGCAGAGAGGATATTGGCAAACTCACCTTGGCATTCTTCTTGGAGACACCAGCCTTGCCCTGGGGGAAGGCAGGGGCGGCGGCAACTTTCTTTCCAGACTTAGGGGCCTTCATTGAGAAAAGCAAATCAGCACAATGCTCATTGCTTTTAACTCTAAAGGGCTGCGCTGTTTCCAGACGCAGCCCAAGCCATTGGTCATTGCCGTCTCCCATGTTTCAGGGAGAAGCGACTACAATAGATGTTGATGTCGAACATCATCTTGAAATGCTGCGCTCGCAGGCAAGCGAGACTTGCAAAGCGCATCGGCGCATTGCACTGCAGAGACGACAGCGCTTCAAGGTCCTTGAATGTGGTGCGAGCTTACCATTTTGAATGATTGTCGAACTGGACGTCGGTGATTGACTGATTCTGTCGCGGCTGGAGAAGGAAGGAAGCAAATCTTCGCGCGAAGCAGGAGAAAATTGAAGCTCGTGGGCGCCGCCAAGACCCCGCTTAACTCTCGGCCAATCACTCCCAGATCCGGCAACCATCACTTTTCCAGTCTTGACCTCGAGCAACATCGCTGTCACTTGTCTCTTTTCTTTTTCTGAATAGTCTGTCAGCGAGCTATATGCTTTGTATCACTACTACTGAGCATCTCGCGTTCATTGATTCTTGCTATATCAATGTATCCTCTCTATGTTCTATGATGCCAAGCATCCGTCTCTTACCACTGACAGTGCTAGACTTGCTTGAATCACAATCAGTCTGATGTTCCAATATAGATGGTCTGGGAAACCGAAGAATTTATCAATATACTGTATGAGAATAGCCTACGGTGCTATATTGCTAGCAGTGTCCTTGGCTGCTTGAGGCTGAAAGCAACACAAGACGACTCGTTGAACGCCAGACTCTCAAGGCTCCCAACCTCTTGAGCCGTGCTTTGCCGAATTGCTTATTCACCACACTAGATAACAACAACCACGACTACTTTATGCTGTGCACCCATCTTGATATCGTGTAACCTGATAGCGCAAACATATTGGAGACTCGCGAATAAACAAGTCCTGACTTCGGCCGCAAACAACGACTCACGCTCTTTGCCAGATTGCAGCGACAGCATATATCTGGACCTACCTCTACTCTGATAGAGACCACGACAGCATACTTGTCGACCTCTTTTTCTGATACTCAATTCTCGAACTATTCAAACCAATATGCCCGTCACAGTACTTTCGGACCATGATGTCCAGAGAGTGTTGCACTCTCTTACTAGCCAGGATATCGACGACATCCAACAATCGCTTGCGGATGCTCTGCATCAATACTCTACCGCTGGAGAGGAAGATGGCTGTTGCTCGGCCTACCAACCTCAAAGAATTCACATGAGTCGCACTGATGGAGCGACAAGCTTGTTCATGCCAGCATCTAGCAGCTCTGGCATGGGCGTCAAGGTCATCACTCTGGACTCGGTCAAGAAGCCAGACATCACACCAGATCTCAAACGATTGTCTATTGGTTCGACAAAGTCGTCTAACACAACATCTACTACCGGCTCCAAATCACGACCCACGTCCATATCTGGTCCCATTCTCACTCCCTCTACTACCTCGGAAGACTCCAAGCCGCCTGCTACTGCACCTCGCGGGTCGTTGACTCTGTTTGACAGTCAAGGTAACCCCAGCGCTTTGGTCAATGCCGAAGAACTCACTGCTTTCCGCACAGCTCTGACTAGCTGCATGCTTCTCAAGAGAAGGCACAAAGTGCACGACCTCACAGTCTTTGGAGCCGGCAAGCAAGCCTACTGGCACATCCGTCTAGCCCTACTCCTCCGCGGTTCAGAAATTCACCACGTCAACGTGATCAATCGCTCATTCGACAGAGCAAGAGAGATGCTGATGAAGCTATACAACCCCTTCCCTCAAGACCCGGACTTCGAAAACCCTCTCGGCCACAAATTCGGCAGCAAGACAAAGACCAGTATTCTCACCACGGGACACACCGAATACACACGCCTACTCAAAGAATACGTCCGCAGTGCGCACGTCATCTTCTGCACTACACCCAGCACACAACCACTGTTTCCACCAGGCTACCTCTTGAACCCCGAAGGCCGCAAAAAGGGCCGCTACATTGCCCTCATCGGCTCCTACAAACCCCACATGGTCGAACTGCATCCCGATATCATCAGAAACGCCGTGGCGCCTCACCATGAACACCGCCACTTCCACAAGCATCAGCAAGAAGGCGGTGCCATTATTGTCGACAGCGTGGAAGCATGTCTACAGGAAGCCGGCGAGCTCATCCAAGCAAACGTGCAACCCGATCAAGTGGTTGAGATTGGCGAGCTTGTGATGCTGAGACGTGAGGCTGAAAAGGCAGCGGCTGATGCGGCAAGAAAGGGTGATACGGATAACAAGGGTCAAGGTATTCAGGTATCGGACAACTCTGGGTTGAAGGAATGGCTTTGCAAGGGTAATGTCATTGCAAAGATTGTTGGGTTAGGTCTTATGGATGTGGTTGTTGGTAATGAGGTGGTCAGGATCGCTCGTGAGCGTGGTATTGGCACGCACATTGCTGAGTTTTAGGGATTGAAAGTTGCGGGTCATGGTGTATATGGCCAGTCACCTAGTTGCAGTATCACCAAATTGGTTTTGATCAATGTCACAGAGGTCTGACATCCCAACATTGCTTTGTGAACGTAAGAATGCACTTCGTCAAGTGTCTCTGACTCTCCGTGGATGTAGCAGAGTATGCAATAAGCCAGAATGGACAAATGTGAATGATGATGGAAAGTGTTCTTCTAGGTCAGAATCGGATAATCAAAATCTCACTCGACCACCAACCTCTATATCCAAGTCAACCACTTGCCCTCCATAACACCTTTCCACAAGCTAACCGGCACAGGCCAAACCCGCCAATACCCCAAATGCCCTCCAGCCTCCCCCAACAACGGCAACACAGCACAACACCATCCAACAAACCAACCCACATTCAGCACCACCAAACCCTCCTTCCTCACCCTCAATCTCCTCAACACCACCGACACAACCATCTCAACCGCAAACCCCACCGGCTGCAACCAAAAGAACCCCAAAATAAGCCAACGAATACGACTGGCAGGAATAGCTGCAAACATAGGATCTCTAGGTACCAATCCGATATGCACGATTCCAGAAAAGAAAAACGTAGCCGCACTCAACAACGCATACCTCTTCCAACTCCTCCTGGGCAAATGCAGTAGATCCGCAACCCACACACCAGGACCAGAGCAATAATGCCGTAAAGTCTGATGCCAATACCTACCCCAAAAGTTTCTGATGGCGAAAAGACCAGGCGATGTAAACATTTGCCTAAAACTGCCAAAGAAAGTAGGCCATAGGTGCGGTGCCCACGCATCTGGTATCAAACCGAAATAATGCAACACCACTGGCAAAACACAAGGTAGTTGGAACTGTTGGCCCACAGTCGCCCACACCTGCAATGCCATGATCGTGCACCTGAGCACTCTCGGAGGCAACACTGCAAAGATACTAGTCTGAGGCAGAGCTGCATCGACACTCACACCAAAAAATTTGAAATAAGCATCTTGTTGCGTCCAAGCTGATGTGAGATCCATAACGACAAAACCAATCGTGGTGCGTAGGAGAGCAGTAGCAATAAAGCGGAGGTGGGAAGGAGGGTTTGGGTGTCGGGCTGGTTGTCTGGAGTCGTGGGAGGGAGAGCCAATTTTCCAATCGATGAAGCGCATGGAGATGAGGAGGGTGCCTATCCAGGGCAGTCTTTCTGTCCAGTTGGTAGGGTAGGGTTGATCGATGTAATGTGGTTTTGTTAATTCATCTTCCCCGAGTTGATCTTTCGCTTCATATGTATGGTCCTTTGCACCGATAGTGTGCTGGGGTTTCTCGACCACCCTGAGGAAGTTGCGGCGTGGGTTGTTGAAAAGCAGGAGATGGTAGGCGTGGAGTAGCATGTCGAATGATATGACATCTATACCTCCCATGATAATCCAAGCATGTACGAGCGAGCCAGTAATGACAGGCAAGGTGATTGCACATAACGTCTGTTTTGACACAGTCCATGGTGGTATGCAAAAGGCGATTGGCAGTACTATTAGAGGCACGAAATAGCTCAGGCTTTGAGGGCCTGGGACTATTCGATTCACCAGGGTGAAATATGCAAGCTTTGCATCCATGTGGTCCAGGAGCTCTGAGTGTTGAGTAGTATGCCAAACATTGTGAATGATTGTGGGTTTGAGATATGGTTTGCCATCAGTCGTGACTCGCAAGATTCAACATATCAATGTCGTCATGGAGCAGCAGAATTCGGATAACACTTTTTATTGCAAGAACTATTGGTCTCCAATAACAGAACATGTGGACTTGATCCGAGGTTTGTGTATACGGAAAAGAGAGCAAGTTATGGAAGTGCAAGAAAGTGGAAGGGAGGGTACACAAAAGTTGAACATTCGGCCATCATCACTTTGTGGAGCAAGCACCACCACGGCGTCTTGCGTGACTCAAAAACATACGCACATGCGGAATAGCTCAATGAACAATACAGGCCGAACTGCTAGAAGACTGGCGAAAGACTATAGCAGGGAAGTTGTTGTTCGAAAAGACCCTGAGGCCTCTCCTCGAGGACTCATAGCTGAAGCTGGATATTATATGTACAGAAAGTGCTGTTTCCCCCGAATTGATAGGCCATCTCCTCGTCCAATGGGCATAGCGATGAATAATCGTGTTGTGTCGTTGCGATGCTGTCACACGACCAAGTCCGCGTCCTCTTCGACTTTTCCGAGACTTGGTATAGGTCAAAGCCGAGTTGTGTCCATACTCTAGGCCATTCTTCCCGACTGGACTGAACGAGAGGAACCGAGTATATGATACACTCACTCTTCCCTGGCCTCTCTCTTGCCAAAAGTATATGCCAAGCCACCACTGACAATGTTTGCAGCGCAAAGACCCAACGTCAAGCCTCTGATAGCACCTCTAGCGCCGAACTTGCTGGTGAAAGCCTGCTTTCTCCTCCTCGCGACAACCAGGTACGCAGCACTCCAAGCAGAAGTCACACCGGCCGAGTCGACAGGGAAGCCATTGAGGTTCAGGTATGAGGAAAAGAGGAGGACGGGGACGAAGAGCATGGGTAGCTTTTGGAAGGGGCGGAAGTGCTGGGCTGTGATGAGGGTTGCGAGGGCGGTGGGGGGTACCGAGGACTCTGCGACAGTGTTAGTGGGTTGCGACTCTTTGGATTGAGAGTGAGTGGAGGAACGTACCGCCCCATGCGCGCATGTAGGTGAGGACGCCCTCTTTGGCGTCAGTGGTCTTGTCGGCTCCTGGCATTGGCATATTGGGCAGTGTGTGAGTTGGGCTGTTTGATATAGGCAATGGAGGGTGGAAATGGATCAAGAATATAAAGCTGGAAATGCCGTCATGCTTGACCCGAGACCAATCACATGCAAGAGACAAAGGGCGACCCTGTCATTTGGGAAAGACAGTCTGGCCCGCTGAGACAAAGGCCAATCTACCACTTTCACATCTGCAATCAGCACAACACAACACCCTCGATCAACTCTCTCCAGTACTCTCCCTTAGGGGCCCTTGCCTCTTTCCCTCTTCCCCCAGACATCCCACCATGTCGTCGGAAAAGTCGCGCGAACACCACGACGGCAGCAGCGGCCGCGCCTTTACCGTCGACCAGAAAGCCGCCGTCGTTCGCGTCCGCAAGTGCAGTCCCACCGCCTTCTACGACATTCTCGGTCTCGAAGCAACAAAATCCACAGCCACAGAGTCAGACATCAAAAAAGCATACCGCAAACTCAGCTTGCTCACCCATCCGGACAAGAACGGCTACAATGGCGCAGACGAGGCTTTCAAGATGGTTGCTCGTGCCTTTGCAGTCCTGAGTGATGCGGATAAGAAGGCCAAGTTCGATCGATTCGGTGGTGATCCGGATAGCAGGTTTCAGGGTGCGAGTGCTAGTTCGGCGAGTCCCTTTTCTGGAGGCGGTGCTACGAGGAGGGGACAAGGTGGTGGCATGTTCGACGATGAGATTAGTCCCGAAGATCTGTTCCGTCAGTTCTTTGGCGGCGGCGGTATGGGAATGGGTGGTGGTGGCTTTGGAGGCGGTCCTTTCGGTATGTCTTACTTGCACTCCTTCTCTGCATCACAAAGTTTCAGACTGACACAACACAACAGGCGGTGGTCTCTTCGACGGCCCAGGCTTCGTCTTCAACATGGGCGGAGGCCCCGGCGTCCGTGTACACCAATTCGGCGGCGGCGCACCACGACGACGACCCCAACAAGCAGCACGAGACCCCAATGCACCACCGCCCTCCTTGTCACAAACACTACAATCCCTGCTACCTCTGTTGCTCCTCTTCATCTTCCCCTTACTCTCTGGTCTCTTCTCCGGCTCCAGCACACCCTCAGGCCCCTCCGTCAAGCTTGACCCAATCCCGCCATACACCCAACAACGCGTCTCCTCCGGCTTTGGCATTCATTACTACGTGGACCCGCGCGAAGTCTCGGATATCTCAACGCGGAAGTGGAAAGAGCTGGATAAGAGGGCTGATGCGAATTACTACCACAAGCTGTCTACCGAGTGCGAGGTGCAGCAGCAAAGGCAACAGCAGATGTATCAACAGGCTCAGGGCTTCTTCTTTACCGACCAGGTTAAGTTGCAGGAGGCTAGGGGTTACAAGATGCCTTCGTGTCAGAGGTTGAATGATTTGGGCTACAGGACTCGATGAGCAAATATGGATACTTTCGAGCCTTTGCTCGCTTGTTTTGGTTCGAAACTTTCTCATTTTTTATCAATGGGTGAGAATAGAGAGAGAGTCTTTTCTTGTAAATTCACTTCTCCTCCTCTTTTTGCACGGCGTTTCTTTCGAACGGGTGATTCTATCAAACCTCTCTGGAGCTGCTATACTCGCATAGTTGCATAATCCACACTCTTCTGCTCATCAAAAGACTTAGGAGCATGCTTTGCAGGCCTCTCTTCTCTTCTTTTGCCGCTTCTGCTTCATCGTTAGGGTCGTTACACTTGGCCTTGCTCCTTTCTCTCATTTCATGCGTGCGTTTAATAGGACACTCTTTTTATCCTTTACTAGATTTCCTTGTCTTGACATACACGACCACTGTCTCTTATGGTACAGCTCTTTGCACGTCTCTCTCTCTGTCTCTATCTAATACCTTTGACTGTCCAAGTCTGCTACTTTCCTTATGGATACACTTTTCACATTTGGTACGCTTCACGGTCTGAAGCGACTTAGCTATTGAATCCTCGTAGAACTAAAGGACAACAACCATTCGACCATCACCACATCATTCATTCGATATCATAGTATAAGAACCATACTAAGCTAATCTACATCTGACGCACCTGAGAGTGACTTTGTCGCAGTTGTTTTGGGTATAATATGTGATAATATCGTTACCGCCAGGGTCATCCTCACAATCAGCAAGAATGAAGAAAAAAAAGGAAAATAAACCAATCAGCCTGACTATAAATCACATCGAAGTCGCCTGGAGCGAACCTATCATCGACGTCTTACAATAGGCATGAGTTCCTCTTCGATAGAGAGCAAGTTATCGGTGTCCCGATGTACACCAGACGGGTGTAGAGATCGAGTCAAAGGGACACAAGCAAAAGATAACAGGAGTAGAGAGATAGGAAGGAGACAAACATCCAAATTAGCATAAACCACCAAAATCTTGAACTCATAGAGTCCGGAAACCCCTTGAACAGCATATTGCAAACCGCTTGATCCCCACTAGCATTGCTCCTACTCTTTTAGGACCTGCGCTTCATAGGAACTCAACAGCACCCTTCAACCCAAAGAGAGAGGCAAAAAGCACAAGACCAAGAAATTACGACCGCTCCAATCGGCGTGTGTACGAAGATAGACACAATTCGTCTCTTGTGTGTGAGATAAAAGAAAGAAGACCAAATACAACAAAAAAGCGGAGCCAAAAACTCGACGCCCTTTCCCAATCCCATGATAAAACCCTCGCCGCCCCGAAATTTACAACTGTCTTTCAAGTTTTCTCTTAAAAAAAAAAACCCTCTTCCTTGGGTAGACTCCTTGTGAACGCCGTCGCTATGGAGTCGGAAAACAAAAACACAAAAGAAAAAGAAAAGCATCATCTCGTGCAAAACCAACCCTTTAAGCCTCTTTTGTC
>Ga0058697_10000454_pt1 | contig 17766 bp, 14 predicted proteins | sample AgamicAsMae_FD_66619 | JGI IMG/M metagenome (GOLD analysis project Ga0058697, IMG submission 66619) | Agave microbial communities from Guanajuato, Mexico - As.Ma.e | ecosystem: Host-associated > Plants > Phyllosphere > Phylloplane/Leaf | place: Guanajuato, Mexico | collected 2012-06-04
CGGCAATCTCGTCCTTGCTGATAACGTGGACGGGGAAAGTCTTGACTTCGTCGTCGCCCTGGACGGCAATGACGGTGGGCTCGGTGCCCTGGGTGACGATGACGGTACGCTTGCGCTGGGTGTTCTTCTTGGGCAGGTTGGCCATGTGCTTGGCGATGGTAGGAATGTCCTCGGTGTTGAGGTCGTGGGCGGCAGCGAAGGCGCGAGCCTCGGTCTCGTTGCCAACGACATAGTCCCAGTAAGGGGAGGTCTGGTCGAGCTGGTCCTTGAAGAACTGGCAGATGAAAGGAGCGGAGAGCGAGAGCATGAAGGTCTTGTTCTCGGCAGCGGCCTCCTCAGCAAGAGCCAAGATGGCGGGAACCGAGACGGTCAAGTGGTAGCCACCGACAAAGTAGATCTTGGCCTGCTTGACGAGGTCCCAGTTCTCCTTCAAGTGCTCGACCTTGTAGCAGTTGGCAGCAGCGAGATCGGTGCACATGCTACGGTCGTGGCCGGTGATGATGACACCGCAGCGACCGGTGGGCTGCTCGTCGTCGTAGCGGTAGACGGCGCGGAGACCGACCTTCTTGTTGGCCTCGACCAGCTTCTCGGCGTACTTGTCCTTGCCAACGCATCCAACAAAGACAACAGAGTCGGCGGGGAGGACGTATTGGGCACCTCTGGCGGTGTTCTGGGCGGCACCACCGGCGTTCAGGTCAACCTTGTAGTTCTCGAACAGGTCCTCGTAGAGACCCATGTGCTTCTCTTCGGCCAGGATGGCGTCGTTGGACTTGAGTCCATACTTCTGGAGCAGCTTCTCGTCGCCGACGGCCTGGATGTCCAGGAGAGGGTTCTCGAGACAGAGGATTTCGTATTGGCCAGACATTTTGATGTGCAATTGATGTGGTTAAAGTAAAGGAGGAGAACGCTTTGGCTGGCTCCAGCTTTGCTGAATCCTGACGTTTACCATTCTAAGTTGGTGGGGTTCTCGACGCCAAGGCCGTCCCTCTCAACAACCACAACCACATAGATGCCTGAGGCGGCTCGCGAATCCTTCGGATATGGAGGTGGACAGATCAAGGATGGACTTTCATTGCTCGTGAAGGTCCAAGTGATATATATACACTGTCTCTTCGCATGGCCGTCTGCTGTCAGCCCTCACTGCCACTTGCAGCCTCCTCCCGATGTCATCAGAACTGGTTCGTAATTACAGCCGTCGTTTGTTCACTAAAGTACTGTCGACTAGAAATGATAGTCTTCTCCGCTCTTGCTAATCACAAACTCGCATCCGAGCTTGCCAAATCCCTCGACTTCAAGAGCATCAGCATGCTCCTTGAGCTGCATGAGAATCCGCTCTCCTACGTGTGGCCCATCTTCCATCGTATCCTTGATGTGGATCATGACCACTTTGACGCCCTCAAGTGGTGCATCCGCTGGTACAGGCGTGTTTCTCTCTGTGCCCGCGTAGTCAGGTGTGTTTGCTTGCGATTCTTCCTCGGGTACCATCAGAGGAAGACTGCCGCGTCGAGGCTGCATGCTCGATGACCGCGTGATGACACTCTTGTTCCGCTTCTTATTATCGGATAGATCGTCCATCGTTATGTTCAAGCCATTCGAGCTCCGCTTCCGTTTGCGTTGGGCTCTATCCAAAGCTCTGGCAGCCTTCTCGTCTTTTACCATCTGTGCAAGTGTCTTCATCTCAGCAACAACATGCCGCGGTGCAAGATGGCCAAAAAGTACGGCATCTGGCTGACTGTCGTCGTAGGAGCACTCGATAAAGATGCCTCCGAGTATGCCTTCGGCTATCTTTGGTGCCGCCTCTGCCCATATGCCGGCCAGACGTGGGACACGAGAGATGCTATCGGGTTCAACGTCGCCAAAAATCAATACCTCTTTAGACGTGTCGTAATCCCGAATGAAGAAGGCGGTGCTGTCCACTACCGAGTGTTGTGGCGTTGGATCACTGGTAAAACTCCTTCCTTGCGGGCCAGGAGAGTAGTAGCTGTGTCCTGGGGTTTGTTCGCCTGGTGTTCCGAAGACGTGCGGTATCGACAGATTCCGGTAATCTGATCCCCTGAACGCAGAGTGATCCGGTTCCGAAATGCTGCCCAGTGATCCTCGCTGAGAGCGAGTCGGCTGAGGTTCCTTCATGCAGTTGCCATGGCTGACTTTGAAGCCTTTGACTCCAAGGCCATCGCACACCTCGATGTATCCCCTGCCCTCTCCCGTACCAACCATGATATCTCCGCCTTCTCTTAAGCGTTGGAAGCTAACAAAGCCAACGCCTCCGTCCTCGTCTGTCAAATTGGGCCATATGACGTCGTTGAAGATGTGCCTCTTGATAGCTTCGACAGTGAAAGGTAGGGCTGCTAGCCTCTTGGGTCGTGATGTAGCATGGAAAGCAGCTGTGTTGATGGCAAAGCCCGAGAGATGATCGAGGTGAGGGTGCGTAATCAAGTAGGTCGAGACGTGGGCGCGTACAACGTGGGCTGCATTGGCGCGCGCTGAGGCATGGGGGAGAGATAGACCAGCAAAGGGACCATTGTCGAGGACGATGGGTTCCGGGAGCGTCTTTGGGTGTATGGGATTTCTAGTCGATGGCGACGAAGTAGGAGATGACAAGGCATCTGTGTCCATGTGCTGAGGAGGCAATTCGGGAGCGGGTGCCTGATTGGGGAGGTTCTTCTCAAAGATGCGGGTGATGGCTGCGAGATGTGAGCCGGCATCGACGGCCAGCAGCGAGCCACGAGCCCAATCTGTGGCTGTCGACCGCACCAGCAGTCCCGTCACATTGTCTTCGCTGGGTCCTCCTCCCGAGCCCTAGAGGCGCAAGACGATGGTCAGATCTGTGGGGTAGCACTGTCGCGTGGGGTCCGGGAAGAGAAAGAACTCACAAGACAGATGACTTGGATAGCCGCTTTGTTCGTCTGTGAATGTCTCGGCTTCATGTTGCGTGATAGCAATATGCCCGTGCCCGGTCTCGGGCGGGCGCTGGCCGGCGGAAGCTGCACTGAGAAGGCGGTGCGATCTGTATGCGATCCTTCAGACGATGTCCACTGTCAGCGGACTTGAACCCGGCTGTATGATGTCGACGTGCGTGCGACCACTCGCTGAGGTCTTGGAAGCCGAGTATGCGAAACAAAGTGAAGGTTGCCAACCTGCTTCATGTTTAATCTAATAATGCAACTACTCAATCATCAACGGTCCACCGTTGGACGACTAGCCAGTGAGGCACAGAGGGCAGGCAGCCAGCCTCCAACCACCCTGCCAAGATTCGGCAACTCCGAGATCTAGGGCGCTCGCCCTCTACGACTACTGTTTGTGTGCGACATGAGCTACATATAGCCCTTGGATACACCGAGAACGGTTGTCAGACGAGGATCCACAGTGAAAACAAGCGGTTGTAGCGGGCTCAAGTCGGATCAAGGCGAAGGGGCTTGCACACCGACAGCCGTAAGAGCATGGCAAATTTGTGCCCATGGGATTCTGGCAGCTCGTTGATTCCGGCGGCACCTGTACAGTGGCTCATTTTGTGGCTGGTATACAATCGATCGGATGTGTAAGAATCCTTGTCCTTCAACGACAAAAGTTTGCATTCGACACGGCACGTACAAACTCATAGCTTCGCTCCCTGGCTTCTTCTCTTCTCCTTCTCCTTGTCTCTCAAAAGACGACGCAGGATCTTTCCTGACGGTGACTTTGGGACGATATCGATGAACTCAATTCCGCCTTTCAGCCACTTGTGCTTTGCCTTGTGTTGCTCCACATGACGAGCAATATCCCGCATGACCATCTTGTCAGACTCTTCTAGCCCGACAGAAGGTGATTTGACGACAAATGCCTTGGGGACCTCCCCCTCACGATCTGAAGGAACACCTATAACGACACAATCGTTGACCGAAGGGTGGGTCAGAAGATGAGCTTCGAGCTCCGCGGGAGCCACTTGCAGTCCCTGGAAAGAGTCAGCATGCATTGAGTACCTTCTTGTCAGCAACACGTACATTGACCTTGATGAGCTCCTTCAGTCTATCCACGATGAAGATGTGCTCATGGCCGGACTTCGGATGCTTCCTGATTACAGCCTCATCTCCGGTTCTCAAGTACCCATCCACAAATGTTTCTTCGGTGGCCTTCTGGTTGTTGAGATAACCGAGCGTAATTGCCGGTCCTTTGACCCACAGCTCGCCTGGCGTGTCGAACTTTGTTACCTCTTCGCCTTCGGGCGTAACAATACGCGCTTCGATACCCGGCAGCAAGCTTCCAGAAGATCCAAAGTACACATCGCTCGGAATTGTTGAGCACACCACGGTTGCGCTCTCAGTCACTAGGCGCTGGTCAGCATCTTCCAGGTGTCCGCGAATATGGAAACCACAACTTACTTCCATATCCTTGCCGAATAGCCCATTTGGGGAACATGGATTGCAAGTCCTCTGCTGTCTCCTCTCCCAGTGGTGCTGCTCCAGTGAAGATGCTCCTGACGGAAGAGAGATCATATTGCTTCACTACATCTCGCGATTTGGTGACCGTAATGATGATTGGCGGTACAAGATACAAACAGCTGATCTTGTGAGTCTGTATCGTTTCAAGAAAGGTCTTGAACTCAAATTTGGGCAATATGATGACACCATCGCCACGATACGCTCCTAGATGGGCGATGACTATCAGAGCATATATGTGGTTCAGCGGTAACTAGGATGATCAGTTCTCGTCTCGCAAAGCACATTGTCAGAGGATCTCACCAGCCCAAGGACGTTCTCGGTATAATCGGATTGGTTGCCAGGCTCTATCAGCGTCTTTCTCCACGGATCTTCGAAAGTGCGCATCTGGAGGACATTGGCAATGACGTTCTTGTGACTGATCATCACTCCTTTCTGGTTCTGCAGTCAGTATGCGTCGTCCTTACTACAGCCGCGGGAAAGCCTACTGGAAGCCCGGAGGTACCGGAAGAGTAACACAGAAACGAGGTCTTCCTCGCACCATCGCCCTTGGACCAATTCAGTTCCTCCAGCTTTGGCAGGTTTCGGCCCTCGTCGAGAATTTGATCCAGCGTCTTGTATCCATCTCTTTTCTTGCCAGCGACAGACTCGGGTACCTCGAGCAAGTATATTCGGCTTTCGGGTATTCCTACGGTCTTTGCTGCTTGCAACGCGGAGTCCAACAAGGGCAGACAAGTGAAAAGACATTTGGCGCCAGAGTCACGAAGCTGGTGCTCTAGCTCCTGGACAGTGTATGCTGCATTGGCCGGTGTTTGAATGCCACCAATACGATGAGTCGCCCACGCAAGGGTCAATGTGTCAATCTGGCAAAAGTCAGCCGCCAGACCATTGTTTCCAGTTCGTATGTGCTGGGACTTACGGTGTTGATGCTAAACAGACCGATGACCTTATCCCATTCCGATCCCTCGTTGGGCAAGAAGCCCAGCTCTTTACTCAGTCCTCTGGCCAGAAAATCCACCCGCTCCTTCACCTCCAAAGCACTGTACTGTTTGCCGGTAAGACCACAGGTGAATGGTGGTCGTGAATATCCCAAAGGATGACGTTCGAAATTCTCATCCAGAATAAATTTGTCTACCGAGATGGAGTCTGGTATGTCGAAGGGGAGCTTGGGCACCCAGTCTGGAGCGTAGAACGGCATCCTGGTCAGTTGGATGTGAAAGTTGTGTGAGACAGCGATGGAAGGGACCCCGGCAGTTTTGTTTCGCAACGCACCGACGACTCCAGCGTGGTATATCTACCTCGGCCATCTCAGCCTTCTCAGCCATTATTGCAAACGAACGCAACCATCAGCGCTTGTTTCGAGCTGCCTTGTCACCGAAAGATGACGCTTCTCCGCACCTGGTGCGGGGTTGTGCAAGAGGACCGAAGCTCGGACAAAGCACGGACTCGCACTTCGGAAGCGGCTTCCGAAAAACAAGGCCTCGAGACACGGCGACTCGTCCTTGCCTCGAAGGTGCATACCACAAAGAATATCGTTTCCAATCCGGAGTTTTCTGATCGCGGAAAGCACCGTCTTCTTCAAGACTCCAGAGACGCAAGCCAAATTATCAGGTCTGTTCGTTTCCAGCACCTTCGCTGGACTTCTCAGCCCACCTCTGGGGGCAGAAACACTCTTTGACTTTGCACTACCAAGTTGCAACTTGACTCATCGTCAATCCAACCATACAGTATATCTGTACATCTGTGGTCAGTCTCTTTCTGCAGCTAGTATTCGGAAGGCTCAGAAGCTCGACTTCAAGTCTACTTTCTATCGATCGGGATCCTCAACGATTTCTTTCAAGCCTTCCATGAGCTGCGGGTCTTTTCTTCATCTGATTACCAAACACATCATATCGACCGCGACTCTATCGAGTATCGTCTAACGTACTGTCGGCTCTTTTTTCCCTGGTAAGTCCTTAGGAGCCCAACATCGACGCGACGAGACGCGTCTCTGACCATCCATTTCTGTTTGTGGTCTACTATTGCCTGCTGTACAGATACTTGACACAAGATCAACTCGCTACCACGTGAAACATGCTAACATTGAGTAGTCATTCACGCGCCACGTGTTACTCTGTGTGTTGTCCGTCAATCCCGCAGACCTATCATGTAAGTTCTCGAGTGGGTTCTGTGCTACACCAACTAACCTCAACCTTACAGATATAGGAATCTCTGGTTCCCAAGCAGCTCTGGGTCTACATTGCAGTAGCAGATGCACAGAAGCTAGCTTTTGGTGACCTCAAGAGCATTCTCAGCTGCTGCCATCGCTGCATTTTTCCGGTAAGTATTATGCTCCTTCATGCGCTTCCACGTGCTAACCAACATCAAGATATATACAAGGCTATCCTCACAGAACCTGCCATCTTGCGCTTGCACAAGATACAACACACACACTTCGGTGATCAGCCTGCGGTTGCACGCGCTCACACGTGTTGGCGTCATTCTATTGATATAATCTGCGCACGACTCTCTCCCCTTGAACCGACCATACTACTCAACTCTTTACCATCCTTCCTACTCTATATCCCCCCGAAGTATCTTTGATCATCATCGGCGTCCATGTCTTCCAACATGGCATCCAGACATGATTCCTTCTATGGCTATGAAGACAAGAGAGGTTATCTCAGCTTCACAGATACACCCAGCTCGCCTCTGAGTTCTGTTCCTGGAGATTTTGAAACCCAAGAAGTCCCTTACGATTTGCAAGACATCGCCGTATCAAACAAATCCACTGCCCAAGACAGTTCCAGGCTCTCTTCCGTCCCCAGCGATGCTGCAATGGACACAATTTGTGTTGTCTCGTCCAACAACGAACCCTACGAGCCTCCAACCTTCCTCCGCAGATCCGGACGGAAACGCAAAGCGACTTTTGCCTCCCAACCTGAAACGCCCGATACACCTGAGCGCCCGGTCAAGCAGATAAAGACTCAGTCTAAGAAGGTTCCCAAGCCTCGTGGAAGAAATGCGACCAGAATTGTAACCGCTTCGTCTCGTGTCAACGAGTCACCCTTGTCAGGTGAAGATGTTGCTAAGCCTGTGTCTGTTGTCCAGCAGATGAGCACTTCACGAATCGTCAAGATCAAGATCAGCCCAGAACGACTTGGCCAGATTGTCGGCGCAGCACCTTCCACGTCATCGGTTGCTGTGACTTTGCCAGAGCCAACATCACCCACCAACGCTGAGTCTGAACCTGACATGTCTCTGCCAGCACCTCAGCCTGCTCTCAACGCTGCTGAACTCGACGCTGCTGAACACGACTTGGCTGCAATCTCCTTGGCTGTCACGAAGAAGCTACCCATTGGGCAGAAGCCAGAACCCCGTGGTCAGCCAGAAATTTGGGCAGAAAGCCGACACCATCTTTGCGAGAGTCTCAGCGGGCTCTATGCATCCTGGCAAGGCTCTTACTACGGGAAGAGCGGTGTCGCTAAAGCGTTTATGCTTGATGGCAATGGCCACGCGAGAGATCATCTCGATGAAAATGTCATTGTCCTACGTGCTAGTGGCAGCATGGCAAAAGACGGTGACAACGGCATGAAACAGCGTGAAGACCAGGAGCCCAATCATCAATACCACGCCATGGTCAATGCCATCAACCAGCAAAGTCCTGTCGCGGTCATTTGTGGCGAGAAGAACAGCCAAGTGCCTAGCAAGATGCCACACAAGTACAACTCTCTCGACTGGTACAAGGTCACTCATGTATGGACCGAGCGAGACAGGTTCAACGTCATCAAGTATCGTCTTGAGAAGCTCGATTCGGCTACTACTGGATGGTGGGTTCCCATGGACTCAGAACCAGTGGTCGAGCTCGGGGCGCTTGGGTCACCTGTCAAAGCACACTGTGAGTCATGCAGCAGCAAGTACGACCAGATTTATCTGTGTGGTTGGATGTGTCTCAACAGCAAATGTGAGAAGTTCTGGTGTTTGCCCGATGGCGATACGCCCAATTCTGCACAGCTGGTATATGATCCTCGTTTTTTAAAGCAAAAGACCTCTTGGGTCAACGAACAGGCTCCCATCAGCTTCCGCTTCCCTTTGTATACTGCTTCTGCCATCGCGGGTGAAGATTACAAAGTAGAGAATCTGCGCGGTATGACTTGTCCTGAATGCGGAAAATGCAATGCGCGTGTCAAGTGGGAGGGTTGGAATTGCACAGGCTGCGGCTTTGAGCACACGCCCAAGATCACTCCATTGCCCGCAGCGTCAGTCCAGGATCAGAATTACCCAGTCACAGATGCTTACCCCTCGTCGTACGACTCTGCCCTTTCTCACGTCAAGCTCTCGGTCGAGTTCTCGCACAACTACCGCTGGATCACTTACAAGTTCAAGGTTTCGGCTACTGAGGAAGGCGAAGTCGTCCATGGTATTGCAAACAGAGTTGTTCGCGAAGAGACCGGAGGTCCCAATGAAATGTGGGAAGACCTTCAAACCAACTGCCACGGGCTGGTGCGCAGAGAGTTGTCGAACGCTCTCATGAACTCCTTTACCATCAATTATGGTATGCCATACAAGTTCATTGCCGCAGGAGAGAGTCTGCCATTCACAGATGCGCCCTGGCCAGTCACGGAAGCTGTCTCACGCCTGAATTGGGCCGACAGAATGACTTCTGGAACCGCTGTCAAAGACCAAGAGAACTTCAACGAACTATATCTGGTCGCGTATCTTCAAGACCAGTCCATGAGCTACCATGACGATGGAGAAAAAGGACTTGGGTCCACAGTTGCCACCCTCTCCCTCGGTGGCCGAGCTGAGATGAACTTCAGGCCCAAGTCACCTTTCTATCATGGCATGAAGACGATTCACTACAAGAAAAAGAGAATGACTGTCATGACCAAGGATGATCCACTGCCTGAGTTCCCCAACTATGAAATGCGCAAGCAGTTCCTTACAGAGATTCGAAATGGCAACCTGTCTGAGGACGAAGAACACGAAAGGCTTGCCGAAATGGCTACTGCACTTCGCGCAGCCTACCCAGCCAAGCAAAGTCACACCAAAGTCGATGACTACATCAAGCTCTCACTCGGTCACGGAGATATCGTTATCATGCGCGGCGCCCATCTTCAAAAATACTACGAGCACGGCGTCACCCCTAAAGGCCTCATGCGTTATGCTTTGACATGCCGTACCGTCCTGCCTGGACACTTGAAGGAGTCTGAACTGCCCAATTACGAAGTTGACCTTGTTCAGAACGAATACGATGGCAGCCGAATTGCCAAATGAAAACAATTGAGAAGAAAATCCCTTGTCGATCTCCTCAGTTGACAAGCAAGTCCCTTGTCGGAGCTCCTCTTTTTTTGCTTCATTATTTTGCTCTATTTTCTTTTTTTCTGGCGTATCTACTGATGCTTGCACAAAATGCAACATGCGAACGTGTGTTTATGGGTACATGGTATATTGCTGTTTTCTAAATATGGAGTATGAGGATTGGAAGGGAGGACATATCTTTGCTGCATGATACCCACGACTTATGAGCTTCAAAAGTAGTAGCTGCTATCTTCAATATGATTTGCTTTCTGATCATCCTACAAAAAAGCTTCGCTGATGAAATGTTCGCACCGAGTCAGATGCTCTCAGCGTGTTGACCACTTGTCAACTAAGCAGACCGAGGTCGACAAGAGTGAGTAGATGTGCGTGCGTTCTGAAGGTGGGACGGTACAGCCATATGATCAGAGAAGAGAGGTTGATGCCAAGAAGCGTCGCAGCGCTGGACGCTCGAGCATGTGAAGGGAGGCCGAGCCGAACCTCGGCATCTTTAGACAATAATACTACATCATCTGCCCTTGCCCTATCTGCTTCCCACTCGCCCATTTTCCTTATTGCAAACTCATTCAATTCGTACAACAGTCAAAGCAGACCTGTGAATCAGAACAGTAAAAACATGGCCAACCAAACAGGAAAAAACTCGGTCGGTTCGTATTCGATCGAATGTGCAACATGGATGGAATATGAAGCTTATTCAGGGAAACAGCTATCGAGCGCCTCACACAAGTCACAACTCACCTCAAGTCATCAGAGGTCGACCTGGCCCCGAACCGCGATCATATCCTCAAGAAGAGCCCGGATGACATTGTCGTAACGGCATGTCTGCGCACACCTCTGACCAAGGGAGGCAAAGGAGGTTTCAAAGACACACCCGCCGCCGACCTTCTCCACGGAGCTTTCAAAGCCCTGATTGAGCGCTCGAAGATTGATCCTTCGCTGGTTGAGGATATTGCTGTTGGCAGTGTACTGCCTCCTGGAGGCGGTGCCACTGAGTTCCGTGCTGCCGCTCTCGCTGCCGGCTTCCCTGATAGCACTGCTGTGCACTCGTTGAACCGTCAGTGCAGTTCTGGTCTTCAGGCCTGTGTCGAGATTGCCAATGCCATCAAGACCGGTATGATCGAGGTTGGCATCGGTGCTGGTGTCGAGAGCATGAGCAGTCAGTATGGTCCTGGAGCTGTGACCGAGTTCTCGGAGCTGCTCGAGAACCACAAGGAGGCCGCAAACTGCAAGGTCCCCATGGGAGGTTAGTATCTTTGATGTGACTCGCCTGTGTTGCAACTCTACTGACTCTACACTAGTTCTCTCCGAGCAGATGGCTAAAGACCGCGATGTCACCCGCAAGGCCCAAGACGAGTTCGCTGCATCCTCGTATGCCAAAGCCACCGAGGCACAGAAGAAGGGTCTATTCGACGAGGAAATTGCTCCCATCAAGGTCAAGTGGACCGACCCCAAGACCGACGAGACCAAGGAGATCACCGTGAGCAAGGACGACGGTGTCAGAGAGGGTGTGACAGCCGAATCTCTGGGCAAGATCCGCCCTGCCTTTGCAAAGGACGGCTCCATCCACGGCGGCAACGCTTCTCAAATCTCTGACGGCGCTGCTGCTGTCCTGCTGATGAAGCGTTCAACAGCCGAGAAGCTGGGTCAGCAGATCCTCGGCAAGTACGTTACAGCATCCGTCGTCGGTGTGCCCCCATTGCTCATGGGCATTGGACCCTGGAAGGCCATCCCCGTCGCTCTGGAGAAGGCCGGCATCTCAAAGGAAGACGTCGACATCTGGGAGATCAACGAGGCCTTTGCTTCGCAGTGCCTGTGGTGTGCCAAGGAGCTGCAGATCCCCATGGAGAAGATCAACCCCAAGGGTGGTGCTATTGCCTTTGGTCACCCCCTCGGCTGCACCGGTGCCAGACAGGTCAGCACTCTTCTCTACGAACTGAGACGAAGAGGCGAGAAGATCGGAGTGTCTAGCATGTGCGTGGGAACGGGTATGGGGATGGCCGCCGTCTGGGTCGCTGAGTAGATTGGAGGCCGTCTGGATCGCTAAGTAGGTCGACGAGACGACTTGTGTACTGGCCAGTTAATGAAATTGCATTACGATTATTTTTTCCCGTCCGGATCGCCGAGGTTGACGAGATGACTTGTAAATCATCTAGCTAAAGACATTGAATGCACCAGGGTTTATTTGTAAAGTGACGTGAAACTCTTCTTGTGATTATGCTCCGTCCTGTAGTGCCATGTAGACTATATACACGCAATGTCTACTCCATTCGCCTCAAGACTCCATAGAATGCCCATGCTAATTATGCTGCACTTACTCTCTGTCAAGCCATTCGAAGTGCGACGAAGACCAAAAGATGCATGTACAGAAAATCAAGCAGACTTAACCTCAACACCCTCATCAAAAACGTCGTCTTCATCGTCACTGTTCTCGCTGTCACTAGCAGGCTCCCATCCAGCTTTGGCGCGCAGGATACGGTTTTCCTCTTTGAGAGCGGCGATACGGCGACGGTAGGGTAGCGATCCTTCTTCGTGGGCGCGTTGAGCCAGACGCAAGTATTCGGACAAGCGCAGCAACGAGGCCTGCCAGGCTTGGTGTGTGAGTTGTGCTTGGATGGTTTCGTTGCGTGATGTCTCGAGCAGTGAGTTGTAGTGTGCATGTAGGGCTGTTGCGTTACGTGTCAGTGGCAGTCGTTCGCTTGGGAAGGAGGGAAGGAGCTCCTACCGATGGTTGCGCTCTGGTGGGTGGTGGCGTATTCGCGGATCTGCATCTTGAACTTTTCGACAATCTCTTCGGCGTAGTCGATGACTTCGTTGGCTTCTTTGCACTCTGTTTCTAGTTCGGTAATGCGGGACAGGGCATCTGATAATTGGGCTTGGAGGGCGGTCGTGTCGACATCAGAAGAAGCATGAGGGGCATGAGAGGCTGCAGGGAGCAATAAAGCTTCAGTATTAGCTTACGAACGGAAGAGACAAGTATTAAAACGAAGGGGGTATCTAAGCGCTGTGAAAGACGGAAAAGAGCAGAACCATGAACGACCGTACCATTAGCATCTCCATTCGTCAGGACACCATTTTCAACGGGTCTGGTCTAGTAGGAAGTGTGTGAGCCAACCAAGCATCTTTCCCATGTCGTTGTGGTCGAGTTTTACCTGAGCACGAGTGAGGCCGTCCTGCAGCTCGTCGTATTGCTCGCGGTTCTGTTGCAGGACAGAACTCAATTCTTGAACCAGAGTCCAGATGTGCTGCATGTCGCTGTGATGGCCGGCTGATGGCATGCCACCTCCAAGGGTGTATGGAGCAGCCGAATTGGCCATGGCAGGATTCTGAGCAGCCATGTCACCAGAGTAGATGTTGTGGAGCGCGCGGGCAAGGTGTTCGGTGATGGAAGGATCGTTCAACGAGACGAACTCTTCATGATCGTCAGGGTCGGCGGGTTCGAGGAAGTCCGATGGAGGGAAGGTGGGCACTGGTGGCAGTGGACGCGCAACAAACGAGATGCTCTTTCCTGGACCGTCGAAGTTTCCAAGGTCGCCAGGTCTGGGCGTGGTGTCACCGTCTCCGGTTCTGAAAGCAGTGCGCACAGATGTGTCTGAGCCGGCAGGGCTGGAGGTCTCTCTCTCACGGTCGTTGTCAAATCCGATAAGGTAATTGTGGTATTCAGTGTCCACGGGCGATTGCTGCTGGCGGAGGTTTGACTCTTGAGCACCGTCTGTGTTTGGTACGCCTTCCAAGTCTGTCTGTGCGGCGGGCACGTCTTGGTCGAACTTTCCTTCGCCTTCCTCAGAGTCGAGCTGTGTCTCAGACTGGAGCTTCTCGAAATTGGCGACAAAAGAGTCCAGTTCCTGGTCGTGCTCCTCTTTCTCTGTACATGTCCATGTCAGCCGTGAATCCCTGAGACAGTATGGCTCGTGCGTCATGCCGATCGCGGCTCGGCCCGTCACAGACATACCTTCGCGTTCGCGTCTACGTCTCTCTCTGACCACACGCACCTGGTCAGTACTCACTCGCAGGAGTCCATCTCCGTCCCTTCCCACTGGAAGCAGTACTCCACCGTGAAGGAGCACTTCCTGCACTGCCAACACTGGATCACCATAGCGTGGTCCCACCGTCTGTCTGGGCTTCGGGGTATCACGTCGAATCAACAAAGGCAAACGCCTGGACGAGTAGTTCTGGATCATTGGATCATCCGCCATGTCGTCTGGAAGCACTCTGCGTGGACTGTTGAAGGGCCTGTCTTCGTCTGGAATACTGATACCCAGTCCGATGCCCAGTCCGATGCCCAGTCCGATGCCCAGTCCGATGCGCTCTGGTTTCGAGTCGCGCTCCAAAGATCTACCTCTCTCTTGGATCTCTGGAGCTCTGTAGAAACTCGAAGATCTTCCGGTCTTCTTGCGTAGTTTCATACGACGGAACCCTTCGCCCGTGTGGGCATTGGATTCGGAAGGCATGCTTTTGGACTTGCGGGTTTTCGGCTTGCGACTCTGCGCGGTAGGTGAATTGGGTGTCGCGGAGTCGACTCTGAACTCTTTTGGAATCGCCCAGGATGGTATACTCGTTGTCCCTATGGGTCTCAGTTTGTCTTCATCACACAAATCATTTTGCCAGGTGCTTACAGCTTGTGTCTGCAATCAGTTCGATGCTCTCGAGATCTTGGAAGTTTGGGTCGGATTCGATGTTGAAATCTTCCCAAGGCGGCGGCAAGGTCAAGCCCCTTCTGACAAGTCGCGGTCTAGGTGGGACTCGTAGTGGGAGAACTTGATTGCTATCACCTCCACCGCGCAAACGTCCGCGACCTGATGAATCAATGAGAACCCCGCAGTCTGGCTCGGTTTGAGTTCGACTTACCTCCTTGTCTGTTCGCAGATGTCGGTGTGTCGTGATGAGACTATCTGTCTTGACTTCTCACTGAAGTAAATGCCACGTCTCTAGCCGCTTTCGTTGTCTCCCGATCTTGCGGCTTGCGCTCTGCTTCAGACGAACGGCTTGCTTCCGAAGACTTTGTTGACTTCCCCGGCTCGTGTAATCTAGTACTTGATCCTGCGAAAGCTCCCTGGTGCGAATCGAGCTGCGAACTCTCATCGGAGCCTCTTGTGTTAATCTTGGACGATTCATGTTGCATAGGAATCGCAGTCCTCAAGCTGAGATACAGCAGATTCGTCTCTGCCTCCAGGTGGGTCTCGATCTTGACAACTGAGATCGATTGTCCAGGCATCCTGGCGAGCTCGCTGTCATCCTCCGATATCCACTCTGCAGAATCATCCTGACCGGTGCTGCAAGGTTCACGCACGACGTTCTTTAGCATAAAGGAATCCCGTACTTGCGTGTTGGCCTTTCTTGTAAGTATTACACTACGTTGTCTCTTGCTCACACAAACAATGCGACCTCTAGATCTCCCAGTTCGGGGGGTCACTTGTACTCTCGCCCGATCCCGAGAGTTCCTGCTGAGCACATGGACATTAGCATCGTCGAGAGCCTGCTATGGTTTGAGTTGCCACTAACCTTGTTAACCGTGATCCTCGCCCGACCTTGGAAGACGGCCCTTTGTCTGTCGAAGCAATACTCCCCCTGACACCTTGTGTAAGTGCAGAGTCCTTCCTGGTCTCTTGAGAAGGTTCAGTGGAAGGTGGTTCCTCATCAACGGAAGCGAGTGAGCCCACATCTCGCAGCCTTGGTTGCTCTGCGTCTGTTGAGGGAGGTCCTCCGGGTGCATTGGACACTTTCCAGTCGTTCGGCGGGATCCAAGCAGGTGGTGCGGGATGTCTCCTCCTGACTAGCTCATCAAGGTATGCGGTTGCCTGTCTAGAGTGGAGGACATGCGCGTCCATGAGTTGGTCGTTGGACATTGACTCTAGAGTGGGCGTAGTGCCAGTAGCTTGTGCTCGGAATGCGTGTGGCAGAGGGCTTCTCGGATGATTCTTCGACTTGTCGCCTGATGCTGAGCGAGTTGAATGGGGTAACAGGCTTTTGATTGCATTGCTGAGTGCCTGCTTGCCATGAGACGATCCAGAAGCTTCGCGCTGTCGAATAGGACTGGAAGTTTCGTGTGTGACGCCATGCTGCTGGTTGAGTGCTGTAGTGGCCTTGCCCTTATGAGCGAACCTCGAAGACTCTAGTGGATTGTTCTCTTTGCTCTTTGGCGAGGGGGTAGCCGTATCTCCTGGTTCCATAGTGCTGGCTCTTCGACGGTGTTGGTTAGATACTCTCTAATGATGCTGACGAGGAATACGATGTTTTGCTTGCAGGGTTAATACTCTGAGAGAATAAGTGCGCGATGTGGGAGATGAGTCCTATCAGATCACGCAGGAAAGAGCAGTAGCAACAGAGGCAGCGACTTCCTCTTGGAGCCAAGTTGTACAAGCTGGTCAAATGCATCACGCTGGAACAAACAATCGCAATTTTCGATTCGATTATTCGTAGTACTGAGAAATTGCTACAATGATACTCGAGAATATCTGCTGCCCTTAGGGTTGATATCTATTTGCTATAGAAAATTCATGAAGAGAGATCAGTCGACCGCCCTGCTAGCCTTGCGACCCCATACTTCATCTGCATCAGCTTTGCCCTTGGTTTCAGGCACTGCCCAGAAGACGAAGGCAGACAGCAATGCGGCGAAAGCGGCAAAGATAAAGTAAACCTTGCCGCCACCGAGCTTCTCGTTGACAATAGGGAAAAATTGGGCAACCACAAAGGTAGCGATCCAATTGGCTGCTAGAGCCCAGCTCTGGGTTGCGCCAACAGCGCCAGGTCCGACGAGCTCTGAAGAAAGGATGAAAGGCACGGGTCCAAGACCTAAGCCAAAGGACGACACGAACGTCAAGACAGTGATGGCTGATAAAATCGGAATGTGCTTCATGATTCCAATGCCCAGAAGCAACGATGACACACCCATGCCAAAGATGCTCGCGAGAAGACAAACTTTGCGACCAAGTTTATCGGTCAGAGGAGCGCAAGATGTGGTTACGACAATGTTCAAGACTGCCACCAGGACATTGAGAAGAGCAGCGTTGGCCGAGAGCAGGTCCGAGAGTAACGAGACGCCATACATGACTATCGAGTTGATACCACAGAGCTGCTGGCCGATCATGATGACAACAACGGCTATGACGGCAGAGCGAGAATCGGGGTTTTTGAGGACAGCAAGAGCTCCAAGAGCTTCGAATGCTTCTTTGGTCTTCCTGCTTGCCGAAGCGTCAGAGGAAGGACCGCTCTGCTCGATGCCGCCTGGAGGCATACGGTCTTCGTTGGTCAAGAGACTGTCTTCTTCGTCCTCCATGTCTTGCGAGCTCTCACCCCAGCCCTTGACTTCGTCTTCGATATTGGCTTCGTGGCCTCTTAGTTTGCGCAACACACGTTTCGCTTGTCGTTCCTTGCCGTGGTCGGCAAGCCACTTCGGACTTTCCTGTCCACCAAGGAACAGACCAACAGCTTGAACGACGCCGATAGCTCCACCCACAGCCAGGATAATACGCCAGAGAGAGCCCTTGCTCAAAAAGAGACCAAGCAACTGTGCGATGAAGATGCCCATGTTGATCATGATTTGGGTGAAAGCGCCAAAGAAGCCCTTCTCTTTGGGAGGAGCCACTTCGGAGATGAAGATTGGTGCGATGACGACCGAAGCACCGGCGCCGAGACCGCTGATGAAGCGTCCGATGGTCATGATGGGGATGTCGGTAGCCAGGACCTCGAAAATGGGACCGACGATGAAGGGTATGGTGCTTAACAACATCGACTTGTAGCGGCCATAGCGAGCTGAGAGAGGACCTGCGCTAAGGGCGCCCAGAAGACCTCCTAGGGTGAAAATGGACGAGACGAGGCCGAACTGGGTCGAGTCCATAGGGATACATTGCGGCAGACTTGGAGCGACAGTTGACGAGATGGACTTCTTCTCACAGGTGATGACGGATTGCGGCGCGTTGAACTCTGCCTGTTGAACAAGGCGTCAGGAAAGACAAGACCAAACCACATCAAGGGCAGATACATACGAGATGGAAGCCAAATAGCAGAGGACCGATGGTGGAGACGAGGAGGATGTATACAAAGTACGGCGTGAGAT
>Ga0058697_10000455_pt1 | contig 17762 bp, 20 predicted proteins | sample AgamicAsMae_FD_66619 | JGI IMG/M metagenome (GOLD analysis project Ga0058697, IMG submission 66619) | Agave microbial communities from Guanajuato, Mexico - As.Ma.e | ecosystem: Host-associated > Plants > Phyllosphere > Phylloplane/Leaf | place: Guanajuato, Mexico | collected 2012-06-04
CCCATGTACTATTATATTATGAAATGCTTTGATGAAAAGCGATGTCTTTTGCTTCCAATTTTCTATTATTCGTGCTCGTATGCTCCATCGTGTCCGTGCTCTGTATAATTTAAGTGCCACGACTTCTGTGATGATTCATGAACTCGACTCACTACCTACTCATCGACACTTTTCGCTGATTTTCTTATCATCCGTATGCTGTGCTATCAGTGTGTCTCACTACCAGGAGATGTTGATGTTTTTCACTTCATAGTTTTGCTTCTACGATCAGAGTCATGGTGAATCCACATGGTATGACTGTTACCTCCCGACCTAAAGCATCTTGAAAGTATTTTTGCAATTCCCTAGCTCTCGTACTCCTGTATAACCAATCTGAATTAATGAGACGAGTTCTATAGCTTTTCTGCAGTATATCACCAGGTTTCGAGAAGCTGTCATAACGTGGAGTCTAGATATCGTCGTCGTCGGTGTAGAGCAGGGTGATACTCTCAGCAAGAAATGTGGTCAGTGCGTTCCCAGCCACCTCATCTTCCATCAGACACGTTTGCACCCTTTGCTGTTCCCACCCACGTCATTGAGATGATGAAACGCGTGAAATCACGCGCTGGACTCTCGAGTCGATAGTCTTTATCGAACGCTGGCCTTGTAGTGATCTATACTTCGTCATTAGCACACACATACGTAGTTTGTCTGGCCATGTAGAGGAGATGGAAGCAGGTGCCGCCTGAGGTATGTCCGACCATCGCCAACCTGACGCCTTCACGCGTATCCGAATGGCAGGACGGTGAGTACCTTGACGAGTCATTAACGTGTTCTGTATGTCTTGTCTCTCTTTCAAACACTTGCGACAGTGCACCAGGCATGGTCTCGTCGACAGGAGGCCTGATGTCGCGTGCAAGTGGGTCTCGACCAACTGCTGCCTATTGCGAGTTTTCGAATTTAAAAGCTGGTTTCACTGAGCAACATAACACCTTTCTCACTAATAACCATACCCTCCGAACACTGCCTTCCTCTGTAATATGAGTCTTGCGGACGAGATCTTTGATGAGTTCGGAGAGCTCAGTGCTGCCGAACGGCACGAGACGACCGCCATTCTTGTGTCACAATTTGCCGACATCATGCGCGACAACAACAAACGGATTTTTTCAAGAGTACTGGACATGATCGCTGAGACGGATGGTGACGACAAGCTACACCTGGACATGCTGGCGACACATCACGAGACCGAAGGCCCAGATTATATCGAGGCCAAGTCGTGGGACATGCCAGAGATCACTACTTTCAGCGATTATAGAGCTCGGACTCACCTTGGGGATGATTCTGGCATCTGCGACCCAGAATCAGAGTCATCTCTCGCATACTACCTATCGGACCTGGAGGCCGCAGTACGCAAGAATGCAGATAGAGACTTATTGGGCAGTTTGGCGGATAGCCTCCAGTTACCAGCCGAGTTCGTCGAGTTTCTGAAGCACACCAGCGGAGTCACTTATCCGAACCTCGACAAGAGCAAGTTTCTTTGCGCTTTCGCAACAGAGCTATACTGGGCAGACAAACATGCAAAGCTCCTGGAACAACTTTATCGATTCTCCGGTTGTAGTGGATTCAAAGTTGCTGCTGGCTGGAAGGCAGGTGACAACGGCTATGGTCGGGTGATTTACTATCTCCTTTGCAAAGATGACGAGGAGCCCGACGAGCCATGGCAATGGAGGATTTGGGTCAACATCGCCTATTCAGAGGTCAGTTATTTCGACTGCCTACGCGACTTCCTCTGCTGGTACTGCCACGCATATGACTGGGTGGATTGGGACATTGTTGAAATGGATATAGATGATCTGAACAAAAAGTGCAAGGAGGCCTCAAAGAGGGATCAGGAGCAAGGCACTGAAGAGGAATGTGAATGAGCATATACAAGGCAAATGTTGCTGGTTATCGTGGTGCAATATTGCCCAGTGCCGGTGAAAGTCTCGGTGTTGGATAATCAGATCGGCAAGCAGTCTGCCACGATTTGATCAAATTCACGGCCTCGGATTACCCCTCAATCCTACGGCAAGCTGCGCATGGTACCCTCATCTTGTCAAGCTCAGGTCCCCAACCATTGCAGTACTTTCCACTGCCCATCAGAGCAAAACAATAAACTCCGATGGTGAGCCTCACTCTCTACGGATACTGTCGGTCGTCTTGCTCGGCTAGACTTCGCATCGCCCTCGACCTGAAGGCGATCGACTACAAGCCTATCTACGTCAACCTGGACAATGGCGAAAATCTGAAAGACGAATACAGTGCAAAGAATCCGTCTCGATCTGTTCCGACTCTGATGATAGATAACTCATGGTACATACCGCAGTCCATGGCAGCTTTGGAATATCTCGAAGAAGCTTACCCGCAATCAACCTCTCTTCTCCCAGCGGACGCAAAAACAAGAGCAGATGTCCGCACCTTGATATACATCATCACCACCGATACTCAACCTCTGACCAACGACACACCCACAGAACATGCCGAATCTTCTGGAGCCAACCCAGAAGAGTGGCTAAAATTCTTCACCGAAAGGGGACTCAAAGCTTTTGAGACCGTGGTCAGCAGAACGGCTGGGCGATATTGTTGCGGGGATATAATCACTCTTGCTGACGTTTGTCTGGTGCCTGCTCTGTGGAATGCCGAGAAGAACGGAGTGGCCGTCGAATCGTTTCCGACCATTTCTAGAGTTTATGCTGCTTTGAAGGACCATCCTTCATTCGAGAAATCACATTGGCGAAATCAACCAGATTGTCCGAAAGAGCTGAGATGAGTAGCACAGCGAGTACGTTCCTATTTTTCGGTTGGTCCTAGAGACATGGCTTGCGGATAGTCACCAGTGAGAGTTCCAATAGCCACAACATAGCTCTCATCTTCTTGAGTAACAATACGAGTGAAGGGAGGCATTCAAGAAATCTTGACACTTGCACACAATTCGGGTCGCGGAAGCTGTTCCGTGGTGGTGACTGACCCGTTGCTTCCCCAGCTTCACATCAAGCGGGGTGACGGCCCGCATCCGTGTTCACAACATCCTCTGACGGCACCACGAACACATCAATAAGCAGATAGGTAGTCTGCTACTCCCCTGCTTCGGCGCACTGAACAATATCACAATCCGCATATATCCATCGTCAACCAACATCCTAATCTTCACCATCATCAACCAATAACATAACCCATCACGATCACCGACTAAACACACAACTCATCATCTTCACCACCAATCAACATCAGAACTCATCACCAGCGACGAACAGGATGCCCGGCCTAACAACAAGAGATTCCTTCGTCCTCAAATCGATCTTCGATCCAGAGGCGTCCGCAGCATCCACCAAGCATGCATCCTCACAAACATCACTGCCCGGCATGGCAGAAGACAAATTCTCCGATCGCAGATCTGTTGAGCTTCAAATCATCTCTCAGCTGCACACGGGCACTTCAAACCCAGAGACCATCCACAAAGCAGTTCAAGATCTTTCATCACTGATCGAGGAGTCGCCTGGCTACGCCTCTGCGTACATCAACCGCGCACAAGCAAGCCGCCTACTCATCCCTACAAGCGGTCTCTTCACATCCAATCACGCCCAAGCAAGTGGACAGCTGCTCAAGGATCTTCAGAAAGGCATCCAGCTCGCCGAACCCACCAAATCAGACCAACAGCTCTCAACTCATCAAACAACCGTCCTTGCCGCTGCTTACACGCACCGCGGCTTCCTGCTACTCAAGATCGCCGACATCATCCGCAGCGGCGAACAAGTTCACGGTGTTGGTGAAAAGCTCCAATCAGCATCTGCAGAGAGCGTCGAGGAGCAAGCAAGCCAGGACTTCGCCGCTGGAGGTCAATATGGAAGCAAAGAAGCACGCGAGATGGCCGTGAGAACTAACCCTTACGCCAAGATGTGTGGTGCTATCGTCAAAGAGGCCATCAGAAAGGAGGTCGAAGAGTGGAAGGCAGATCAACTGTATTAATTGAGAATCTCCAAAGATAGAGCATCGGCCCACGACGGAAAGCAGAACAAGGCGACTACGAAGGATCACGACGAATCATGTAAATTACACACGACATACAGAGGCTCAACAGAAGCCATTATCAAAGAGAATCACCAGACTTGCAATTAACAGATCTCCGTGTCTCCCATGTGTTTGTAGTACTCTTCATGGTGACATTTCACGTGTTTTCAATGGCACTACTACTATAACGTCACTTGTGTTGTTGAATGCGGAAGGGCGCCGCGCTCGAGACGTTTGCTGGGGCCCCTCACCCCACACCTTCCTTTCAAATCTGCCCAAAAGGCATCTGTAGTCCGAAAGACACTAACGGGCCGCCTTCCGTCTCACTAACTGAGCTCATGACCTTGGTTCGTTATCTACATCACAAAGGTCATCGAGTGATGGTTCATTGATATATAGCTTACACACTCACTTTTGGAGCAAGGTCCACAGTGATTGTTATCGTTGCACCAACCCACAGCTTTATCTATCCTTCCACAACATCACACACTATCCAACAACCACAACATCAACCAACAGTATCAAATAACAACATCATCAATCATGGCGCCCATCGCCTTATCACCCCCTCGCGAGGCATCTCCTCCTCCTACTTCACAGGAAGAGGTGTCTTCGTATCAGGGCTACGACCACGTGCACTGGTACGTTGGCAATGCCAAACAAGCAGCCGCCTACTACATCGCTCGCATGGGCTTCGAAAAGATCGCATACAGAGGTTTGGAGACCGGATCTAGAGGATTGGCCTCCTACGTCGTGCGCAACGGAGGCGTCACTTTCGTTTTGACTTCTCCTCTTCGTGGCTTGAGCATGTTGCATGATGTTCCCGAGGATGAGAGAGAGTTGGTCAGAGAGGTTCACAAGCATCTCGAGACTCATGGTGATGCCGTCAAGGGTGCGTCTAAACAGCTTTGTTGTGTTTGAGTGATTGCTGATAAGAAAAACAGACGTGGCTTTTGAAGTCGACTGTGTTGAATCAATCTACAACGCCGCCGTCTCGGCAGGCGCAACCTCCATCAAGGCTCCTAACACCCTCCACGAAGGCAAGCTCGGCTATGTAAAGACCGCCACTATCCAGACCTACGGAGAGACCACCCACACTCTCATCGAGCGCCAGAACTATCGTGGCCTCTTCTTCCCCGGCTTCCGTCTCGAGCCCAACATCAAGGACCCCCTGAACCTCATCCTTCCACCCGTCACCCTCGAAGCCATCGACCACTGCGTCGGCAACCAAGACTGGAACCAAATGGACGACGTCTGCAATTATTACGAAAAGGCCCTCGGCTTCCACCGCTTCTGGTCCGTCGACGATAAGGACATGTGCACCGAGTTCTCAGCCTTGAAGTCCGTGGTCATGGCTTCACCCAACGAAGTCATCAAGATGCCCATCAACGAGCCCGCCGAGGGAAAGAAGCAATCTCAGATCGAGGAGTACGTTGACTTCTACGGCGGTGCTGGCGTCCAGCACGTGGCTTTCAGAACCACCGATATCATCACTGCCATCAGAAACCTCAAGGCCAGAGGCATGGAGTTCATCAAGGTGCCTGAGACTTACTATGTTGCTATGAGACAGAGACTGGCTGCTGCTGGTATGAAGCTAAATGAGGACTTTGACGTCCTCGCCAGCCTCGACATCTTGATTGATTTCGACGAAGGCGGTTATCTCCTACAGTTGTTTACTAAAGTGAGTGAAGCCGATGATTTTGACTATAAGCGAGAAACTGACTTTTGATTGACAGCATGTGCTGGACCGCCCTACTGTCTTCATCGAAATCATCCAGCGCAACAACTTTGACGGCTTTGGTGCTGGTAACTTCAAGTCGCTCTTTGAGGCTATCGAGAGAGAGCAGGAGTTGAGAGGTAACTTGATCTGAGATCGGCCACCTCGACGCAACAAAACAGTCAAAAACACCGCTAGCTCTGATACAAGCCATGCAACGCGAAACGACACCAGAGATGAGAAAAAGAACATGGGGACAAACGATGTCGCTCAAACGGGAGCGAGATGATTACAAAGCTAGATGAATAGCATCTGCCTGATAGACTCGAAAGAGAGTCGATACGGGGAAACTCAGAACAAGAACCATGGATGACAACAAAGAGCACAAAGAAACCGGAAAGTCGGTCTAATTAGATAAGAAAACAAATCAAAGTGCAATCTCCCACAAATGACTCCCAAGAAGTAGGTACGAGAGAAGAAAAGCAGTCGCGACCATCGTTGCGCCTTGTTCCAGAAGCGAAGCACAAGGAGACTCGCTGCTTCAACTCAATACTGGCCATCGCAACGGTCTATCATATGTTCGTATGTCCAGAGAGACTTCTGAGCTGCCGACTCCCTCCTCACTTCCTCATGATACTCATCCCGGAGTCTCTTCTCCGTTACTCTAAGCCACTCTCGCCAACCAGGTATCTGCGGATCGAAAGCATAGGGAAGCTCCACTTCGAACCATGTCCGGCTACTGGCGGGGCCACAAATATGATCTAGCGATGGGAAGTCAGCTCTGTTCTCTACTCAAAAAGACTAGATGGATGTTACAAGTTTTCAAGATGTAATAGGTCTTGAGAGCGTGATCGGGGTGATCATTGTGCAGAGTGTGATTGCACATGAGGCAGACTTTGCCTTCGCAGATTTCGCAGCTAAACACGAGTCCCATCTTTTGTGAATTAGCATTCATATCTCAGAGATCGTGAACAACGGGATGGTGATGCATACGTTGATAAGCATTGTACACAGAGAACACTTGATATGTCTGGGGAGTTCCGTGACTTCCAGAGAGTTGTAATCGATTTGTTCCTCCGGCGACAGATCAGCACGAACATTGTCCTCCGCGGATCGGCAAAGTGCGTGTGTCATTGTTTCATCGAAAACACGAACATCATGACCGTAGTGTAGATATATGTCGTAGGGAGTCCAGCTTCGAGAAGGTTGGAGTGTCGTGATTCTTTTTGCCTCTGACCCGTGCTCAAGGAGTATTTTCGCCATCTGAGCATGGCCTTCCCTACAGGCCCAGTGTAGAGCCGACCACTCATGAGGGTCTTTGCTCACCAATCCTGAGTCAAGCTGGAGGAGAAGTTCGAGCGGTTCTCCACCATCAGCTCTGCACGCAGCATAGTCGACTAGATTCATCTTAGCGTTGGACTTGGCATACATATCAGCTCCTCGATTGATGAGATATTCCAGAATGCGAGTAGCTTCAGTAGGCGCGACGTAGCGAGGCGGTAGGAAGCCAACGTAGTAGCCGAGGATCGATCTTCCCACGTGATCGGTGGCATCCAGGTGGAAGTCGTGGGACTCACACAAGAGTTCCACCATTTTGAGACTCACCGCCATCATCAGAGGAACATGACCTTCAGTGTCCGATAGTACGAAGACGTTCGCTTTTGCCTTCAACAACAGCTTCGTAAGCTCGAGATGATCGTTCTGTATCGCAAGACCCAGGGGAGAGTTTTGCCAGCGATCCGCGTCGAGTCTGGCCCCTGCACGTAGAAGTAACTCAACTGAAGCCAGACATCCCTTCTCGCAAGCATAAGATAGAGGTGTCAGCTGAGATACATCGAGCTCATCCACATCGTGACCGTCCGAGAGTAGCTTTTCCACCTTTTCAGGACGGAACCAGACTGCGAGATGGAGGGCGTGCTTCGGGATAGATAAATCTGTCCACTTGTTGTCTAGTCCAGGAATGAGATAGAGATCCGTCGTCCACAAGAGATAGTTCCGCGAAAGTGCTTCGTCGAAGTCTCGCCCTTCTCTCGCCTTCCCCAGAGGCATTCGCATCAACCGAAGCTTCACTAAAGAGACGATTTTACCGTTGTCTGCATTCAAAAGTCGATCAACGCTTGCCAGAAGACCGGCAGGAGATCTGTTGGATCCAGTGATAGCGCATTTTGCGTGTTTATCGAAAAACTTTGTTGGATAGCTCAGCTGCATGTAGGAGGCCCAGATATCTGAATGCATCCAGTCGTCAGGCAATGCAAGCAAGAGCCAGTCCATACAGCGACATGCCAAAATACTTTCGCTATCTTGGCTGACCTTGAGAGAATTCCAGAAGTCGCCTTGAAGTTCTTCTGTGGGTAAGTTCTGGAGATATTCCAGAAAGGAAAAGTGAATTGGGGTAACAATTTTGTCAGGCCATCCAAGTTCAGAAAGCTGCACCAAGTTTCGGCATTCCTCCACAATGTAATCGCCCGGCGGCCGCCGCGATGTTAGTTCCCTTGCCGTACAGGGTGACTTGAGAAGTCCAACAGCGACTCTTAGCACTTCCACTGACAGTGGTTGTTTCGCGTACATCAGCCAGCGAAAGCATTCCAAGGCGATCTTCCGAGCACGCTTATCGCTACGAGCGATGTCATTGAGAATACGAGTATACGTTGCGTCAAGGCCTTGGGGCAAATGATCAAGCACCTGCTTAAGTTCCTCAAAGTCTTCTCCTTTGCTAGTCCTGCAGAGTTGCTGTAACTGGAGATTGACCCACAAAAACCTTATACAATCAGTAAGACGGTGCAATAAGAGCACGGGTAGACTCACATGCCGTCTGACTTGTCCACCACTCTTTCGACAATGTCTGCAAGTAAAGCATCATCTTGAACATGAAGCTCGGAATCCCTTCTGAGTCGCAAGACTTCATGTTGCACAAAATTGTGGATGTCTGGAGTAATCTTTCCTGTCTCAAGCTCGATTGCTGGCGTGTTGAGGTATTTGAACCGGGCACTGATGTCAGACTCCTTGCGACTGCTCACAAAGACTTTCACATTGGATTTGGGGTCACTAGATACTTGAATGATGAAATCAAGTATCGGTGATCGTCTGTCTTGAGCGCACTCATCAAGTCCGTCCACCACGACGAAGACTCGTTTGTACGATTTGGTGATGTTGGGGAAAAGGTCGGTGTCTGATATATCAGCAGGCTCTTTTACCTCTTGCTTGACTTTGAGGAGCTCGTCCGGTATCGTACTATGTTGTAGACATATCTGTTTCAAGAGTAGTGGAACCAGCAGCGTCAAGTCTTGGAAGGTCGAATCTTTGAAACTAAAATAAGCGAAGCAAAGTCCCGTATGCTCGTCCATGTAATTCTTCTGGATGTTGTTGATGACATTCGATCTTGACATGGTCGCGTTAGTTTATGCTAATACAGACCCACAAGCACCATGAAAATCTTACGCTAGAACAGATTTTCCGGCGCCAGCTGTATCCTTAGTCAGTAAAGTACAGCAGATTAAGAGAAGACACTTACGCTTGCCATAGCACCATAAAAGCCGAGAGGATGTCGAATTGATCCACTCCGAGAACTCTGTTGTCCGCAACAACCAATCGGCTGTACCTTGATGCTTACTTCTGAAAGTTTGATTCTGCTTGTGCTCGAACGAATATGGCGATAGCCAGCGCAGAAAATTCTCCCTCTCGGTGACTATACTTGGTCAGAATATTGCAACAAAGCTCTACCAGGGATTACTTTCGCTCTTCTCGTTGCTTCTTCCTGCCTTCAGTAGACAACAACTCTGCTTGCGCTGCTTCTAGTAGAACACGGCGATGATGATCCATTCGGTTGTCGATTTCACCGAACTCTGTCTCGAAAGGCTCCCATTGCGAGTGGAGGAACATATCGAAGGTAGCATGCGCTTTGGAATGACCGTTCGGGTCTAGGAACAAGGCGGTGGATGCTCTATAGAAGTCCAGCACATCGCCATAAACGTTGACAAGAGCATCCTTTACGATCGGCAGCTCGAGACGTTCGGCGTAGCGTTCCAACGGAGCCATGATGTCGCTAAGTCGATCGAACATGTCTACAAGCTTGCCGAAGAATTTGGTGAAGCCCATAGCAATATCGACTATCAGCTTCACGCCGCCAACAGCGATAGATGAGATATCAGGGTTCGCCTGGATGGCGATGGCTATACCTCCAAGCAAACGATCCAGAAGTCCCAAAAATTTAGCGACCTTTTCTGCATGAGGGCGGAACGACGATTTTGAGGCGTGCTGTGTATTCAATGATCTGATTCGTTCGAGAAGACCGTCTGGTGAAATTGTCACATTTGCTCGACGAAACGCTTGTCTCTCGGCTTCCGGTAACTTGTCTATGTGTTTCTGTAACGCAGCTAGGAAAGCAAGATTGGTCGGAGGACTGAATGGCGTAGCTGAAAGAACGTTTGTTGGGCCACTCAGTGCTGAATGCTGCAACGTTGGTGTCGGAGCTGAGATGGGTGTAGGCGCCAGACGAACCGGGGTGCTAGTAGAGTTTTGTGTCCAGGCCACAGAATTGATCTGTGTTGGCGTCTGTAGAGAGGCCGAAGACGCCAATGCTACTGCAATGGGCCCTTGAGAGGCTTGAGTAGAATTCGAAGATGTCGAAGTAACTGTGTGTGCTTGTTGAGAGATATTAGAGGATGATCCGTTGCCCACGGGGGGCTTCGGTGACACAGGCCTCGATCTTCCGGGCAGAATACTCTTGAGTCTATCCCTCATCCTCTGGGACTGTGGTACCGCTGAAGCCATGGCTCCCGACTCAGTGAGCAATCAGCTCGGGGTAGGCCACTCGACAGTATATGAACCAGAAACGCTTTTATGTTAGCCGGAGGTCCAAATGTTCGAGCCTCAACATGTCAATGAGGCCGAGTCGATGGAGAGCGTGTCAAATGACCATTCCAGACGACCAGGTCATCGCATGGCGCAGCAGAAGGACATGCAAGGCTTCGGTTGATGTGTTGTCACCATGCGAGTCTTTAATCCTAGAACACGACAAGACAGACAGAGAACAGTCCAGGCAGCCAACGACAGTCCGAGAACTACATTGTAGCGCTTGTTGCCGAGATACTCATGTCTGCAGATCCTCAATCCTATTAAGCGCCGACATCATGCATCAACTGGGGCGAAAGCCACTGACATCCAATCGCTACTTTCCAGGCGCCTAAAGATCGCATGGCGCAGTCGAGGACCACGCCCTGGACGGTGATGAGGACGGGATGTATTCTCTGCTGTATGGCAAAGCTGCATGGCGCGCGTGTAGGAGTGCAGCATCAACTCCGGAGCACTTTGGTAATCTGCTTTTGCAATGTCCAGGTAGAAGTCGAGCAGTTGAGTGTATCGAGCATGATTAAACAATCGTAACTCGAAGTACATGCCAACAGGCAGTCAACAAACCGTCAGATATCGCGTGCGTTACGTCCATCTGGGACTCGAGACCAAGGGTTGAGCTCTCGTGGGAAGGCGCGTACACACGCGCGGTCGATCGCTACGTCATGCATGTAATTTCCTCGAGATTCAGAAGGAGTGAGCCGCTGTCTTGTCACAGCGAATCGCATAACTCATTGCATACACAACACAAATCGCCAGCGAAGCGAAAGCTTGTGGTAGATGCGAAACGTCACTGTGTTGGCCTGCAGCCAACTCCCGAGACTGGCAGTCAGATCAAGCTGCAAGTTCTCGAAGATATTAATCACACGCCATGCAGCCCATGTGCGGTGCTGACCGATACTTGTTGTGCTATAAAGATGTGCAGTTCGGGAGTCTTCGCTACTTTTCGCATCATGACAATACTGCACAACTTGGATGCAAATGGCTGCTCCGACATTCTCTGATTCTCAAGAAGACATCTTATCGTTGACTCAGGCCAACGACATATTTCAATCACGAAAAGGCCCTGATATCATCGACGAATCGCTGAGACCCCTGATCCTGAGCCATGGTCTTGGTGACAAGTTTGGCGTGATTTTGGTTCATCGCCATGCTCGTCTCGAATCAGGAGAAGCTATGGTAGCATACAACAACACTTCTTCGCCGTGGCCCTCTCAGCCTCAAGCTCCTTGCGGCGGATCCATCATTCCACAGGCATGGAGATTGAAGGAAGGCGAGCTCCGTCCGTACGAATATCGTTTCGTACCTTCCAAGTCTGGACTGCGAGATGCTTTGAGCAGCCACTCTAGCTTTGTCACAGAGTTCACGGAAACGCTCGAGCGCCACAATCTGTCCAGCTGCGCAGGTCTAAGTCTCATTCCCGAAGGGGGAAAAGAGTGCCTGGAAATCACAGTCAATTCTACAAACATCATGATTCCATCAAATGAGGTAATTAAACAACCTAATCTGCCTCTTTTTATGTACTGACACAATTGCTAGCTACAGCCAGGTTCGATGGAACTCGACTCGACCGAAACAATGTGGTTCTTCGATCCCAATAACAGCTCTGGGAAGTCCAAGTGCGCTTGCGTAAGAACAGTCAGAGGCCCTCACAGACATTTTTATACAGGAAGGTAGCAGTTAGAGTGTGTCACACATCATGCAGATCCTACATAACGAAAGACTTTCATCTGAATGTTCTGGCGTCTTCTGAGTGCACATGTCTTGCCGACATCAATCAATCAATCAGACATCACCATGTCTACATCATCTTCGAGTAGCTCAGATGCATTTTTCAATCGTTCGTAAGCTTGCTCGACAGCCTCTGCAAGATCATCTCGCCCACAGCTGAGTTCCTCCAACATGGGCGCATGCTGATGTATCAACTGAGCGAGCCCCATTGCATATTCTTCGGTCTGCTCAGCACTGTTCTCATGTAAGTTTCTGCACACCAACTATAGTTGCGCCCAACATACCTCGTAGAAAACGGCCATGGCTTCAGCTGTCCAAGTTCGAGCTCGAGCAATGTAGGAAATACAGGTTGAGACGAGACCCTCCAAGCTCCGATATCATGTATACCGTCCATAGACAGCGTAGTGAGTTCTGGACAGCTCTTCCCAATCAACCTGGTCTCCGAGATCCAATGGCTGGCTATTGGGCGAACGCCGAATGTCAACTTTTCCAGATTAGGATAACTTGATACCCAGGACTCGAAGTCATCATCGGTCCAAGCATGAGCGATCAGCAGCGGTCCGTTCGCTTGGTATGGGTCTGAGGGAGGTCCGCAGATAACGAGCTCTTTCAAACGCGTGAGGCCCGATATCGACTGAAGCTCTTGTATGGAAAGGCGTTCGGTGGTAGAGAAAGAAATCTCAAGTGTCTCCAAGCACGAGAACGACCCAATGGTCCCAAAGACATCGTGCTCAGAATCAGCTAGATTCAATTCGAGTTCGACCAGAAATTCAGCTGCCAGAAGAACGGGTCTTACTGCTCTCGACTCAATGCTTAGGGATAGATTGCGTGCGTTGCGAAAAGGGCGCAGGCGTGAGTTTCTTTGCATGACTGTCTCTATCGAGTGGTACGAGATGAGATTCACAGGAGCGTAAAGGGATTCAAGCTGTTTGCGAGATGCCAAGGTCTCCAGCACGTCTAATGAAAAGTCTGAACCATCTTGAGAGCTCAATGCGAAATCCCTCAGATGTCTGCATTTTCGCAAAAACTTGACGAGATGCTCGTTTTTGTGGTGTCCAGCCATGTAGTCGAGATGGACGTCTCGAAGCTTGGGACAACAGAAAGCAATCAGGTCAAGTAGAGAGTTAGGAAGATGAGGACATCCCAGCATGGTAAAAGACGTAATGCTTGAGCTCAAGTATGGCCGAAGGTCGAGCTTCATCCAGGGTGGGCAAGAATTGATCTCCAATCTTCTCAACTGCGGGAAGCTCAGCTTCGCGAAAGCTGTAGGGCATTCCACGTGGTCTTGACGGTAGAGATAGAGCCCGATGCTCTGAACTTTGTCGGCATAATACTGTCGGCGCTGGGGCTGGACACTGGCCAATGCGGGAGTGAATGGCTCACGCCAAAGTAAGTTTGTGCCTCGCGCGGACCAATCTCGATTAACAAGGATGGCAGGTAGAAGGAATTGAGCATAGCAGCGCCATGCTTCGTCGTATTGGAGCGTTGAGACCGCATGTCGAGCATCTTCTGCAAGAAACTCTAGTATGCTCATTTGTATCTCTGTTGGCAGATGCGAGCATTTGCTGGTAGACATAATTGTAGTGGAGTCGTTCTCTGGTCTTTGGTCCACGGTAACACATGGCATTTATGATCTCTTGAGTCAGACGAGGCATCAACGCAAAGTCAGTCCACCAGGTCGAATAGACTGAGCGATCGAAAACGAGTGGCCCATAGTGAGTGTCTACCAACAAGAATATAGTCGCGTGTGCCGCGCTGCCCGCGCAGAAACGGCGAAGCTGATGGTTAGCCAATATAAGTATAGCTGACGGTAGTTAGAAGTGATAAATCATAATTAATACCGGTATGCAGGTGTCGAGGCTGTCGTGCAGGTTGTGGCTCGACTGCAGATGGGTTGCGAAGCTTACATGGCAATGAGGCCCGTAAGGACGCGAAAGGAGCGCGGAGCGCTTCGTCGACCAATCATTGCCCGCTGCCACCCACTATCATGTGTGCTGGATGCTCGACACACTCACCGCGTGGTACGTACCGGAGCAGGGCTGTGCTTTGGTTGATAGCGAAGCAACATCCACGTCGTCAGCCGGCGGTGTTGCTTCCATGGCATCAAAGCGCATGTATATGGTATGGCCAGTTCCTTCGGATAATCTGGGTATCAGGCCACAATCCCCATGTGATTGCCAATCTGGCTTGCAGGATCTACCGACAACGGCAAGACACTGCATTGTAATATACCATGTAGATCATAGACATATGTCTTTGCCTATAGAGGCTGTTGCTGTACTCGAAAAAGGCAGTTGGTCAGGGTAGATCGAACTTGGTGTTGTTGAGCGTGAACTGCTTGACAATCCCTAAGACGCGACTCGCGAGGTGCGTCGAGCTCAACGGCGATATTGGCACAAGCAGGGGCCAAAGTCCCGACAGACTGTAGAGGTAGGCATGGCGATCTTCCATGAGTACATCCGGCAATCCGTATCAAGCAATATGCGGAACGGAAGGGCATGTTTCCGCGAATCGTCGATGCGACGAATGTCCCAGCGACAGGGGCAAAAAGAGTCGACGAGCATTGTTACATTAGAGAGGAGCACGAGAGATGACAAGGTATTCTCTGCAATGTCTGTCGGGAGAAGGAAGACTGTAAGATGACCAAGGAGGGAAGGATGCTGCTGGCAGGGGACCTCTTGCTTGGCAACGTTGTAGACGCGATACCAACAACATTTACATCGGAAGGTTAAGCGAAGGGAATAGAATACCTTGGTGATGGCATCACGACAACGAAGGCGATGGTTGGTATCATTATGTACCATTCTCAACGAGACACCCTTGCCCTTGCCGTCGGGATCCATCTAATAGGCATCTCGAGCATGTTTCTGCTTTAAAACCATCAGAGACCTTACCGGCAATTGTTGAATCTTTAGCCTGGCCCTCGCGCTCAAATTGCCAAATTGTCAAGTTCATTGATACCAAGTCGTCATTCGAAACAATGACTATAAGCCAGCCGCGTATATGAGCACTACCTTGCTTCATATTACAATGTTTGAATTATAGTATTCTCATGCATGACTGCTAGACATCGTAGTCATAACCTACATTCAGGCTGATCCATCGTTGATGATACTTGTCTCTTTGACTGAAACCCGGCAGAACATGTCGAAGGGGCTTGCCTATTGTCTGTATTGCAGTACTCACACGGTCCACGATCAGGTGCGAGATGCGAGTTGCTGCATGCAGACTTCGTACAAAGACACACTGTGCTGTTGGTGAACAATCCCTAATATAATACATGAATGAATTTCTAACGGCTTCTGTCTACGAATGACCGTCTTGCAATGCTACTTGTGATGCGACTTGTAATGCTAATGGTACAATGAATGTAAAAATGACCTCTTCTCCACAGGTCTCAGGGGAAGAAGGAATACTGATGTCTGACTGGCGATAGTTCCATTCGCAGCAACCACGTCTCGCGTGCCCCTTATTGTTTTCGTAATTTGAGAAGATTCCTTGTCGTGCAAAGAACAACTCCTCAGTGAGTCAGGCCAATGACCTTTCTGTTTCTCTTGACCAGACGGCGCAAGCCAGCTTCCTTATCGTCGGCGAAACGTCTGGCTTCGGCGAGTCGGCGTTCCAGGTCCTCAACGCTGACAATGTGGCTCTTATCTCTCTGCTGCTCCTCCTTGACGGCCTTCTCGCTGGGAGGGCTGAGAGGGACAGGAGGCATGATGAACTCGTTGACATACTTGCCCGCGGTGTCAACCAGGAAACTACCCTTCTTGCTGCCCTCCTCGACAGCCTTCTCCATTGCATTAGCGCTGCGGTGGCGATTGCCGTTGGATGCACCCTCAAACTCGCGACGCAGGACGTTGATGTCCACAGCGGGGAAGTCGACGTCGGTAGGAGTGTTGCTGTGCTGGATAGGATGGAACCTCAGGTTCTCTGGCAGCTGGCGGTTCATGGCTTCCATGGCCAAGAAACGTTCCTCAAGCTGAGGCTCCATGTGACGAATGATGGTTCCACTAGGCGAGATGACGAGACGCTCCCAGAGACGCTGTTGCTCATCGGTCATAGGACGCCAAGCGTTTCCCGAGAGCAAGACATCGATGTCCTCCTTCTGAAGCTCAGGCTGGTGAGGTGGGATTGCGTTTTCGGCGGTCAAATCGGCGGAGGTTGGTTGCTGAGTAGGCTTGTAATGGGCAACGGTCTGAGCGAAAGGGCGAAAGAAAGCGTCGAAAGCGCCGGCTAGAGAGCCATGTTCGCTGCGCAGTTCTGCGATGAGAGAGGCAGGAGTCAGCGCTGCTGGTGGTGGCGGTGTAGGGGCTTTGACCGGAGTGACGGGAGCAGGTGGAGGAGGGGGAGGAGTCTCGACCTTGACGGGCGTGGCGGGCTTCTCTACCTTTGGTGGTTCCTCGGGCTTGGCCTTCATCTTGGGAGAAGCAGGACGCGAGGGAACAGGAGTGACTGCAGTAGGCGTGGCTGCAGCAGGTGTCGCAGGCTTGGCGCTCTTGGACTTCTTCTTGCGACTAGTGATTGCCTCCTGGATGGGCTCCACGATGGTCTGAACGTCCTTGGTCAAGATTTCTTCGGTCGCCTGACGGGCCTTTTCTTGACGCAACTTCTTCTGTTGACTCTTGGTGTTCTGACGGACGTATGCGGAGCCGACTCTGCTCGAGGTTGGTGGAGGAGGAGTGTTTGCGCGCGAGAGCGAAGTTGATGTGACAGAAATGTCGTCCGACACGTGCTCACTGCCAGGAGTGCCGGGTGGCTGAATCGAGGCGATACTGGGTTGTCTTGATGGCAAACGGGATGCTGCGGCGGGAAGTGTGCGAATTGCAGGCGCAACAACAGGTGCGGGTGGAGGCACAGCTGTTGTGAGACGCAGAGTACGCGGGGCCGTGACCTTTCTGGCCGAATCTGAAGCGATGCTAGGGCTTTGTGGGCGCGACGTAGTAATGGTATTCCAGGTGCGAGGAATATTCTCGGCCTTGACTGGGGTCGAGGTGACTGAAGTGGGGACTTCACCACCCTTGAGGACGGCAGCTGTAATGTCAATCTTTCCAGGGTGCTTCTTCTTACTAACAGTCTCACCAGCAGCGGACTTGGCTGCGGCAGCAGCTTCTGCGGGTGTCAAATCCTTCACAAGGTCTACTGTCTTGAAAGCAGCCTGAGTCTTTTCTTCCTTGGAAGCGCCTGGAGGAGCTGGTTGAGTCTCTGGAATCTTTGCCTGGGCTGCTGCTGCCTTCTCGAGCTTCTCGGCAGCGTTCTTCTGAGCTATAGCTTCAGCTGCAGCATGAGCAGCGGCAGCGGCTTTCTCTGCCTTCTCCAGTCTCTCGGCTTCCTTCTTGGCTAATTTGTCTGCCCTCTTTGCTTTCTTTGCCTCTGCCTTTTCTGCCTTGAGTTCAGCCTTCGATGGAGTCTCGACCTCGGCACCTGGGGCAGTATCGTTGTT
>Ga0058697_10000458_pt1 | contig 17738 bp, 13 predicted proteins | sample AgamicAsMae_FD_66619 | JGI IMG/M metagenome (GOLD analysis project Ga0058697, IMG submission 66619) | Agave microbial communities from Guanajuato, Mexico - As.Ma.e | ecosystem: Host-associated > Plants > Phyllosphere > Phylloplane/Leaf | place: Guanajuato, Mexico | collected 2012-06-04
AGGCTGAGCGTGCCGAGGAAGAGCGCGAGCGCGCCTTCCAAGAAAAGAGAAACAAGGAGAAGGAAGCCCAAGCCGCAAAGGACAAGGAGGCCGCCAACAAGGCCGACGAAGAGATGAAGCGTCTGGAGCGTGAGGCCGAGGAGCTTGAGCTCAAGAAGGAGAAGGAGCGTGAGGGTGAGGCATCGGCTGAGAAGACCGACGAGCAGAAGGCCGAGGACGCAAAGCTCTTCGCTTCGCTGAAGAAGCCCACTCTCGGCCCTGGTGCCACTGAGGAGGCCGCTGCCCCCGCTGAGCCTGCACCTGCCAAGTCAAAGCCTGCCAACCTCAAGCTCGACACCACCAAGAACGTCGAGCCCGCACAACCCACTGCTGGTATGCAGTCACTCCAGTCTGCTCGTTTCCTCGAGATCAAGAGCGACCAGTTCAGCTACCCCGAGGGCTTCAAGTCGCCTAATCCAGCTCTCAACCAGACCGGTAAGCGTGTTGGCAAGGAGTACGACATGGACTTCTTGCTCCAGTTCCAGAGTGTCTTCAAGGAGAAGCCCACTGTTGACTGGGACCTGAGAGTCAAGGAGACCCTTGGTGAGGGCGACAACTCCGGTCGCCAGAACAGCCGCGGTGGTGCAAGCATGGGTGGCCGCCAGCCCTCTAACAGAGGCCCCAGCCAGTTCAGTGCCATGGGCAACTTCGCCAGTGGTAACACCCGTACTCTTCCCGCCGGCACTACTTCTGCCGACCGCTTCAACGCTTCCTCTGGAAGAGGTGGTCCTATGGGTATGGGACGTGGTGGTGCCTTCCCCGGCCAAGGTTCTCTCAGCCGCACCAACTCTCTTCAGACCATGGCCGGCATGGGTGGCCCTGGTTCGCCTAGAACTAATACTTCTCGCAGAGGAGGTGGTAGCAAGCGCGGTAACCCCTCTCGCCACCACGACAGAGAAGATGCCAACGCTGCCAAGAACATGCCCCTTACTGCTGGTATGGATCTCAAGCCTCTCGAGAAGTCTCAAAGTGGTTGGACTGCCCGCAGTATCGGCGCTCCTGCCGGCGCTGCAGCACCCGTTGACGGCCAGATGCCCCCAGACATGGTCCAGCGTAAGGTCAAGGCTGCTTTGAACAAGATGACTCCTGAGAACTTCGAGAAGATTTCGGATCAGATTATCGAGATCGCCAACCAGTCGAAGCAGGAGACTGATGGTCGCACTCTGCGCCAAGTCATTCAACTCACTTTCGAGAAGGCTTGTGACGAAGCTCACTGGGCCGGTACTTACGCCAAGTTCTGCTCCAAGATGTTGACCAGCATGAGCAACGAGATCGTTGATGAGACGATCCGTGACAGAAGCGGTCAACCCGTTGTTGGTGGTGGTCTTTTCAGAAAGTACTTGCTCAACCGTTGTCAAGAAGAGTTCGAGCGTGGTTGGGAGGCCAACCTTCCTCCTATGCCCGAAGGCAAGGAGGCAACTCTTTTGTCCGACGAATACTACATTGCCGCCGCTGCCAAGAGAAAGGGTCTTGGTCTCATCCAGTTCATTGGTGAGCTTTACAAGCTCGGCATGCTTACAGTCAAGATTATGCACCAGTGTGTGTTGAGATTGTTGAACTTCGAGGGCCAGCCCGACGAGTCAGCCGTCGAGAACTTGTCCAAGCTTCTCAAGGCTGTCGGTGCCACCATGGACAGCACCGAGCAAGGACACCAGCTTGTCAACGTCTACTACGACCGTGTTGGCAGCATTCTTGAACAACACAAGGACATGCCCAGCAGATCAAGATTCATGCTTATGGTAAGTTACTACTGAGACTGACAAACACAGACTTGAACTAACATACTCGCAGGACATTATCGATCTCAGAAGAAACAACTGGAAGTCAAAGGATAACGACAAGGGTCCCAAGACCATTGAGGAGATTCACGCCGAGGCCGAGGCTGCACAAGCTGCCCAAGAGCTTGAGAGACAGCGCAACAGCAGCAACCGTGGTGGTCACGGTCGTGCTCCCATGGGCCGTGGTGATGCTCGCTCGTTCTCTGGACACGGCGGTATGCCCCCACCTGACTACCCTCGCAACCAGGTCGGTCGCGACGATCTTCTTCGTCTGCAAGCCCGTGGTTCACAACGCCAGGCCAGCGCTGGTCTTGGCCCTCAGCTCGGCCCCAGCTCGCTGTTTAGCAGCTCGCGCAGCGGTAGCGGCCGCAAGGGTCTTGGTCCCCCCAGAGATGGTGAAGGCTCCGGACCTACATCGAGATCAGGAACTCCTTCTCAACAAAAGAAGGAGGAAACGACACACGTCAACGCTTTCAGGTAAGCAATGTCCTTCACACTACACTATATTCGCTCAAGACTAACAATATCTGCAGTGCACTTGCCGCTCTTGAAAACCAGGAGAACGAGGGTGCTGAGGGTGCCGACGATGTCGCATCGCCTCCCTCGAACGCTGGTTCGCCTCCCGTCTCCAAGGCTACCCCTTCCATTGATGAGGCCGCCTCAACAGACGCATGAGCTAAAAGTCTGATTAATGTCGCATCGAAGTTCCAATCTTCTTTCTAATGTCCAAAAATTCCTTTTTCGTTCCCTCTTTTTCTTCCAAAAGATTCCCTTTTTGCATATGCGTCATGTCGTCAATGAGAAAATTCAGAAGAGCTAGCTGTCTGCGCCACGCCCTACGACATTACTTTCGGGTCCTTTGTGGCTCTGGAAACGCTGCGGAAGGAATAGGAAGAACGACATGGAGCCTTTCTTAGCAACAAGAAAGGAGAAAAAGTTTGGACTGGAGGATGGATCTGTTGTGTTTGTACGAGTGTTGTTTCCGGTGCTGCTCCAGTCGAGAAAGATACCCCCAAAAGAGCTTCTTCTGTTTTCCGTTCAATCACCTGTCAAAAATGCCCTGTCCTTGAAGGAAACCCGATCGATGCTCCTGTCTATCGCCTACCTTCTTTGTTTCCTTTACTTGCTTACAAAGACCGAGGCTGGGATAGTGGGAAAGAAGAAGACGACGACGTTGAGAGAGTCATGTCTCTGTACAAAAAGGATGGTGTTGATGGTGTTTTCTCTTTTGCCTTTTCTTCGTCTGCTTTGCTTCGGGCTTACCATGTTTGGTGGCATTTCGATTGGTGTTTTTCTTCTTCTTCTTTACTTCTAGGCTTGTTCAATCAATACTTTTGTGTGTTTTACTTTGTTCCATACCTCATCATGGTGATCCTTGTCTTTCCACTGTTCTGAGAATGGGTTGATATTTTGACGGGTTCACGGAGCCGAATTCTAGTGCAGAAGATCACGCCTATTCATCATTGATCGCTTGCTCATATAGTGCATAGCTCTATACCTCTTGCAATAGGGCTCCTTGGCGATACAATAATGTGTGCCTTTTCAACAATGCAGCAACAAATGGATTTGGTCTCAAGTTTCTAAGTCTTCGCATTCCTCCGGCACAATTTTTATAGGGCATGAACCGCCGAAGAGTTGCAGGGAATGAAATAGAGTGCAACGACGCGATCTGGCTGACCAACTCAAGATGTAGCCATATGGTGTGCGTTCGCTAGGTCATCGTGTCTGTCATATTATCGTGATGAGACAGATGTGGGTTACCCAACATGACTATGTGTCTACCGCATTGGATGCAACTGCTCGTCGCTCCTTCCTCTTTGCCCAACACCAACTCTACGATTTCTATTATACATCGTTGTTTCCGCCACATCAAGTGATCGTTTAGTATGAAGTACAAGAAAAGTCAACACCATAATTCCCATGAGATTCACAGAGATCGAGATATCGGATTGCAACACTACAGACCCCTTCTTTTCATGGATTGGAGAATCATGCCGTATTACCAGGCGAATACCACGGTCGCTGCAATATATCCAACCGCCACTGCTCAAAGTCATCCCATCGCATCAGCATGTCGAGCCATGCACCCAACTCGACAGCTTCTGCTTGTTCCGGACGAATGGAGTTTCTGTTCTCACTATCTGGAGATGTGGGACTGGTTGAATGTGGAAATGTGCAGCGGAAGAAGTTCCATGATGCCATGGCGGAGTACTGCTGAGAGATTTCTTGAGGTGCTGGAGATGGAGTCGATGATGCTGGGGCCACATCGGAGGATACTTCAGATGCTGCCGATGTGTTTGTGGATTTCGCGGTTGGGATACTGGAAGAGGATGTTGTGGTTTCGTCATTTGCTCCAGCTTGACCTCGCGATTTTCGTCGCACCGGCGGATGGATCTTTCCCAGATTGTCTTGCTCCCAGTTTGGATTGGCAATGTATTCCCTGCCCCATTCTGTATTCGCAAAGGCGAGTGGGATTTGCCTTCGTCGGGCTTCAGATGATTTCGTGGAGACGGAGCCGTGATCCGATGATTGTGAGATGTTTATGTTGTTGTTTGCGTGGTGGTACATCGTTGAGCCTGTGTGGGAAGGAAGCATGAAAAAATGGGGGAAATTCTGGAGAAGGAACGAGAGATGAGTGACTCGACAGATGTTGATCGTTGGAACATGCCTATCGTGTCTTGTATGAAGTTGTATTTTTGGCAAGAGGTGTACATTGCTTTCATTGTTGTTTGCGAGATCTCATTGTGTCTTGGGATGTCTGAGACAATGTCAGACATTCTCCACAACGCAGCCTTTTCAACGAAATGCCATTAAGACAGATATGGAAGTCAACTGCCGCATTTCGAGAACGTCGTGAAATGTCATCCTCCCGAAGAGCTCAAACCCGTGATTCTCTGTCTATGCAAGCCTGAGTATCTTCGAGGGTCAGTGGAACCTTGTTCTTAGCCCACTTCTGTACTTCCTCGGCGATAAAGCCCTCCATTGAGATCAATGCGACGACTAGGAAGCCAAGTTCCTCTCTGTCCACATCAAAGACCTCCCACCACTCCTCACCAGGTAGCTTCACTGCTGTCTCCTTGGCGGCAAGATAAATAGCTGCTGTAGCGAGGGCTGGAGGCTGATGTGTCAGGTAAAGTAACTGTGGACTGAACAAAGCCGAGTTGAGATGTGCAAACGCCTTTTTTGCCAGAGCTTGACCATTCTCAGATGTCGTGAATACATCGAGCGCTTGCAGGTAGTTGATGCAGATCGCGTACGGGAGAGACACATGGGTCTGATAGCCTAGAACACGAAGCATCTGGGCTTCGGTGTGGATCAGGGCCAGTCGCCCATCTTGGTAGGAGCCTTCTGAGAGGAAGCAGTCCTCAGGGGTGACCTGACTGGCTGACTCGAGATCGAGTGATGGTCGAACTCTGTTCAAGTATGCTAGAACGCTCAGGAGCCGTCTAGGGCTTACTGGATGCGCCGAGGGCTTGGTCACCAGATATAACGAGGCGGCAATGACATCCTGGGTCGGTAAGTTAGCATTTATCCACTCACGAGGTTGAGGGAGGCGGCCAGGATGTGATACAGAGACCATCCTATTGATCCTTTGACCGATGGCACGGAAGGATGTCGGTCATGACATCTCAAATGTTCAACAAAAGCCCTGATCGACTATTCTCTGACCGGCGCCTCCATCTAGAAGGACACGGACCCGAGCATAGACTGCTGCACTGTGATAATATCCATGACATCGCTGCCAACAAACCTGTACCACATCCGGACCGCCATCCTTTAACATGCATACCTTGGCAGCAAATTCAGCTAAGCTTCCGCCTTCCGGACCCAGCCAAAATCTGGAAAAGATGATGATGGATTCTGCAACGAGCTCTTGAGGAAGATGCAACAGAATTCCAGCGGCCTGTATTAGCCTAGAACTTTCGAACTTTATCGAGATCTCCAGATCAGCAGGAATTCTGTCGAGCTGAGAGGCTGTCGTTTGTAATTGGTCGGGCGTTGCAAGTGGATTTGTGATGTGTGATAGTCCTATTACTGGAGCCATGATGAAGGGAATCACCTGTCGTCGGTGTCGAGATCTTGCTAATTTGCGGCAAGCAGCACAAACGCGAAGTCGTTCTGAGAAAAGGAGTACCAATCTCGGGATAGAAGACGAGTCGGTAAATGCACAGTCGTTGACGGAGTCACAGCTCTAATACCGCGACGCGCTGAATTCGATTGACGAGATGAAGTTCGAGTTCGAGTGGATCTCCCGATGGTGGAGCAGAATTCCGCCCTGGTTTTGCTTGGCATCGAATCCACCAAGATTTTAAGGTGAAACAAGGGCAATGCCTCCTTTCTGCACGAACCTGCCCCAGAACCTCTCCTTCTTGACAACCGCGTTTCGAAAATATGGCGTTATGTGAGCATCGCTCGGTTAAATCGCTGACTTGCGTCAAGAACGGTCGTTGGCGCTGATGTCCAACACGCGAGATGAGCTAGGGGTCACGGCGCATGTCCAAGAGCCGCAACCTTGTCATCTATCTACGACAACCCTACAGAAGCGAGCTGGACTATACCGGCATCAATGCTTGTACATGTCGGGTTAGTTTGGTCGGTTCATAACCATGTCGGTATCGCGTATGGCTCTTGTTGCATGAAACGGTGGACACCACCATGATCTTGCCCTGAACCTGGTCACCCTTCGGAGGAGCATCTCGAGTATATGTAGGTTATCACTCGCTCTCCGCTTCGTTCCTCCCAAATCAACTGCAACTTTCGCACCTGTCCACTCGTTTTCTCACGGTCTGTGACCACCGACGTTCATTCTTTTTTTCAATACTTAGCACTGGGTGCTTTTCTATCAGCCAATTTTATCTCTGACCAACCACTCATTCTTCAACTTTCGACCTTCCAAGTTTTCAACATGAAGTACTCTGCCGTTGCTCTCGCCGTTGCCGGTATGGCCACCACTGTCCGTGGTCACGGTTTCCTCCTCTCTCCCAAGCCTCGTATGCCCGGTGATGCTTTCCAGGCTGCCTGTGGTCAACAGGTTTACTACAACCAAGGTAACACTAAGTCTATCTGCGACTTACATAATCAGTTCTAACAACCCGAAAGCTGGTGACAACTACGGCAACATCCAGGGCGAGCTCCAGGTTGCTAAGACACAGACCGACTACAACGCCGAGAAGTGCAAGATCTGGCTCTGCAAGGGTTTCAAGTACGAGGACAACAAGGACATTGTTTCGACTTTCACTCCCGGCCAGAAAGTTCCTATCACTTTCGAGGTCCGCGCTCCCCATGAAGGTACTGCCAACGTCTCCATCGTTGACACCGCCAGCAACACTATCATCGGTACTCCCTTGATCTCTTGGGATGTCTACGCTTCCAGTGCCTCGAGCATTCCCACCTCCCAGACCTCATTCAGCGTTACCATCCCTGAGGATCTTGGTAGCAAGTGCTCCACTGCTGGTGCTTGTGTGCTTCAGCACTTCTGGGATGCCAGATCCGTCGATCAGACTTACGAGTCTTGCATCGACTTCACCGTCAGCGGATCTGGTTCTGGTGCCGCACCTGTCAGCTCCAAGGCTGCTACCTCAGCACCTGCCTCCTCCAAGGCTGCGACCTCGGCTCCTGTCTCCTCTCAGAAGGCCACTTCGAGCGTTCCTGCCAAGGCTCCCATCACCTCTACTAAGGCTGCCACCTCCGTCGCTAAGCCTACCACCATGTCCACCGTCGTCAAGTCCAGCAGCGTCGCACCCGTCTCATCCAGCCCTGCAAGTGGCTCTGTTGCTGCCTACGGTCAATGCGGTGGTAAGGGCTTCTCTGGAGCCACCGGCTGCGTTTCTGGCTACTCCTGCAAGGTTCAGAACGACTACTACTCCCAGTGCGTTCCTGGCGAGAACAAGGTATCTTCCTCTGCTGCTTCCAGTACGTCCTGCACCACCACCATCACCCTTACCAAGAGCTCTGCTGCTGCAAACACCATGGTGAATTCTTCTCGTCGTTGAGAGTACAGGAACAAGCACTAAAACTGTTGCTACAGGCCTAGATGTGAACAGCGCCGTCGAGGCTCTCAGCACTGCCGTTCCCTCGTCAGCTCTGACCGCCACCGCGACTGGAGCTGCTCCCAGCGGTACTGCCAAGCCCATTCCTCAAGACTTTACTCTTAGGGACTGCCTTGACTGGATCAACTACATTGTTAGCAACGCTGGCCAGTCATAGGGAACGAACACTGTCATTGCGTTTTGATATTATGTTGGCTTTCATGCAGTTTTTGGATTGATCGAATGAGTGAAAGTATGACTACCCTTTTTGTTAGTCATGGTGGTTAGGTAGATTTTACATTCTTGCACTTTGAATTGCTTCTTCTTCTTCTTCTTCTTCTTCTCAATATTATCCAAGTGGTCGTGAGATTTTGCTCGTTTAGAAGCAAGAACAGTCGACTTCGTGGCTTCCTTGCTGAGTGCAAAAGTCAGAGCAATGGTGCGGGGCGGCAGCTCTCTCCCGAAGCGACGTCCGCGACGTGCGAATCAAACTGCTCTGATCAGTCATCGTTCAACCCTCTCAGCCGTCTATTCGGCGGATGTAGTCCTTCGTTCGACCCGACTTTTTTTTGTCCTTCTGTGTAGATGCAGGACTATGAACGCGATGAGTCCAGAGCCAGAGAAACGCGGCTCATTCGACGACCGAGATACCCCTCGATCAAGCGACTCATAATATGCTCGGATGGTAAGATACATCTTCCTGTGAAAGACTTGTACTATATCGCATCGAGTAGTACATAAGAAACCGAGCGATACTGATGGTGTACAACCAGGAACGTGGCTCAACTCCGACAGCGGAAGCTTGAAAGGCGGCGATGACCTGGCGAGTAATGTCACTAGGTTATCACGAGCCATCAAGCCAGCTAGCTCGGATGCGATACCTCAGATCGTGTATTACCACTATGGAGTTGGTATGAACAGAGAAACTTGAGTTTTTGATTGGCCACTCATATGATGTAGGAAGTCAGGGCGGCATCGTGGATAGAGTCTACGGAGGAGCTACTGGTCAAGGTATGCCTAATTTGCTCTTGATGAGGCTCACGTTCTTGATCTCAACATCCATGGTATTGACGGTAGTATACAGGTTTATCAGAAGCAGTCCGTGAAGGATACAGCTACCTTGCGACAAATTGGGAAGCTGGCGATGAGATTTTCTTGTTTGGCTTCAGTCGCGGAGCGTGAGTAACAGTCCATCTTCTTTTATTTGGAATTCTCGTATTGAATTCGAACAGCTTCACTGCACGTGCTATAGCCGGACTCATCGACAACATCGGCATGCTAACTAAGGATGGTCTGCCGTATCTTGCAGAAATCTTCAGGGATGTACAGCATCGCCATGATTCAGATTACAAACCGAAGAACCCAAACAAGCCATTCAAGAACAAACCTAGTGTCATGGATCCGAGGTATCGACACGAACTTGAGAGAAGGGGCATGACGAGACTTGAGGTACCGATCAAAGTCGTCGGCGTGTGGGATACTGTTGGTAAGTAACAAGAAAATTTTGGACCATGCATCTTTTCCTGACTTTGTACAGGCTCGCTGGGCACACCGAGGATCGGCTGGCTTGAGAAGTTGGGGATCCAGAGCTCGGCCAGTAAACGCATGTCATTCTATGATACGAGGTTGTCCGACTGTGTTGAATATGCGTTCCAAGCTCTGGCTCTGGACGAACGCCGATCTGCCTTTGCACCAGCTCTCTGGGAGAAGAAGCCCGGCAACACAACTGTGCTTCGGCAGGTCTGGTTCCCGGGCGTACATTCCAACATCGGCGGAGGCCTCGATGACCAGGAACTTGCTAACATCACTCTGGCCTGGATGATGTCGCAGGTGTCGCCCTTCCTCGATATGGACCTAGACTATGCCTTGGATCAGCAAGACGACACTGAAAACTACTACAAGGAGACGAAACAAAAACCACGGTCTTGGTCATTCGGAAAAATAGTTGATTCAATGACTGGAATATATGCGTTGGGCGGCGCAACGACACGCACGCCAGGACGTTACTACGTCGTGGATCCCACTGATGGCCGCAAGACGGATGTACCACTGCAATCAACGCACGAGTACATGCACCCTTCAGTACGCACTCGCTTCCGCCTCAAAGGTCCAGGCGTAGACGACGAAGGTCTATACGAACCCAAAGCCCTGAAGGACTGGAAACTATTCGTAGATTACGAAGGAGAAAAAGGCAAAAGCGGTCGACCGAATGTGTTCTGGAAGCTGCGCACACCAGAGCGAAACATCACTACCAGAACCATACCAGAAGCACCGCTCTTGCCATTGGAGCGAGAGTTGCTGGAGATGGATCCTGAGATGGAGGAGTTTGTCTACAGGCCTGCACCTACTGCGAGAAATAGCGTGCGACGTGCGCGTGCATCTAGTCGGAATCGCAGTCAGAGTCGTAGGCGATGACCAGCTGGATAATAAGCGCCATCAATCCGATCATAACATTGTTGTCATCGTCAGCGTCGCCGCCCGGATAAACTTCACCTGGTGAATGTGTCATTTCTTTTTACCTATACGTGTCCAAGTCATCTGAGAGAGTCACAAGTATGCGGCATGATAGCAAGTACATTGATTGAGAGATATAAAAAGCGATTGATGCCAACAAAGAGATGTGCAAAGTAAAAATTCTCACCTGCGTCAATTAGTCTTACACACGACAGCTCTGGGTGTCAGATCACTGGGCGAGCGGGCAATAGATGCCAAAGTCAAGAGCAACATGATGCAGATGCTTCTCATGAATCGACGGCTCAATGCAACACTTACACAATGGTTCCTTCCCTCTGCTTCATGCGAGTCAAAAGTCATATGTACACATATTGCCTTTGCCCACAAAGCGATGATCATCAACATAGATAGAGTTTTGTATTCACAAGCAAGAATGGCTTTTCATATCTCACACATGGGGACAGCACAACCAGTAAAAAGTAAAAGATATTCATTTCTTCATGATATTGAGCAGCCCTTACAGACCAAGATGGTTAGGATCACCACCAGTAGCAGGTGCACCACCGCCTGAAGATCCAGTAGCGCTCTTAGCAGTATCACCGAGTCCTGTTTTTTGTGATTAGCATTGATCTCATCCAATCTCAAAATGTCCTTTCTCAAACTTGAATGGGGAAGAAAAACATACCCTTGGCAGTATCGCTAGCACCCTTTGTGGCGGAGCCAACAGTGTCGGAAGCTCCCTTGCCAGCGCCAGAGACGGTGTTGCTTACGGTATCGGTGAGGCCTTTGCCGGTTTTGCCGACTGTGTCGGTGAGACCGCCGAGTGCACCTTTACTATTCGTCAGCCGTTGCTCAGGTTGAGCAGGTTGGAAGCCGTGCAGTACCTTTGTTGTCAGACATTGTGATTGAGGAGTAAAGATTTGATAGAGGTGGAAGTGGTATCGAGGAGTTGGAAGGGGAGTAGCAAGGAAGATGGAGAACATGGAGATATATATCTAGAGGGTTGAGGTGATGTAGCATATGCAGCACAACGTCACTTTGGACAGGGATGTTTTGCTATGATCTACACGGCATACCTGCAAGTCATGTTCCTGGCAGGAAAAACGGTACGGATGTACGTCCCAGCCACATCATCAAAACAACAGCCCTGGCAGTAGTGGCTGGACGCTGGGCATTTCAAACCAGGTTTCTTCGGTCTCTCAATCTGCTTCTAGATTTGTGGCAATGACAGAGCGAAGCTGAGATACAGCATCTCTGTGTCACGACATGTCACTGCTTTATGATGGAATTCGCGGCAGAAAATGCTTGAATGTTGTGCTCGAAACAAGGAAGAAGAGGGGAAAGGAAGTCGAAGCTCTGCCGCACGACGTCAGTCTCAGGGAAAGGTGGGGCAAGAACGACCCCAGCTGTTCGAGCTCACTTCACATGCTCACCTTCTTTGAGTATCAGAATATAACAATATGCATATATAGGTGAATATGTATAAAATAGCCATAACCAACTCCGATCATCCAAACCTCCCATGACTACATAAAAGGCAGGCGAAACATTAACATGCCCAATTCTTATGCACCCACTCTGACAACACATCTGTAAAACTCATACCATCAAATGTAGCCTCGACGTCCTTCTCTCCATAGTCTTCGCCCAAGAATCTCAGAGCCAAAAGAATCCATCGCTCAATGAATTCATTGTATACAATGTCCACAGTTTCAAGATCTTTCTTGTCAGATGGCAAGTTTACTTCTGCTTGTATGCAATTGGGAACATCGTAGAAGCGGATGGGTGCATGGATCGTGTCATCGCCGTCTTTGCCTGCGTCGTCGATGGTGGTGTAGCCGGGTACGAGAGGAGTATCATGTTTACCGCGTCCGGCAGCTTTCATAACTTCCTGGCCAAACTCGCGCCTGAGAGTCTCGTCGATGTCGTTGTCGTTTTCTATTTGCTGTTGCGTCCATTGAGACACAGGCGGTTTGGGAGGTGCCAGTTCCCAGAGATGGCGAGGAGTGAACTTGCCCAGGTCTCTGTGAACAGCGCTCATGACCATCATTTCCGGTAAGAGAATTTTGCCCTCGTTGTTGAGTAGTTGCAACAGTTGCTTTGCCGCTTTGTAGGGTACGTTCTTGAGTCTGTGGAAGCCGCTCGTGAACGGGGAGACGAGGAATGTGGTATCGATAGTGAAGGGACCTTCGAAGATGTCAAAGCGCATGGCGCCAGTGTTGGTGATGATGAGCTGAGGAGACTTTGTCAAGTTTCGGACCGTGTCTGGCAGGACCTCATTCTCAAGCCATGTCAAGATGCTGGATTCGTGAGGGTATGGTGCTCTGTTGAGCCAGTAGTCTCTAGGTGCACAACCATATGTGTGGTCGAGATTGAGGTGTTGTCTGGCAGCTGAGATGGATGCAGATACCTTACGACCGGTCTCAGTAGAGAAAGTAGTCTCATTCTTGCCAGAGTGGCGATATAGCGAGTAGAGATTGTTGTCAATGTAGCGACGCTTGAACTCAGGAGTTGCAAGAGAAGTGGTATCAGAATTGTTAGCATGGTGACCAAGACCAGAGATAGACATAAAACCAAGAGTCTCCATGTAGCGACCACTCTCAAGACCATATGCGATCTTGTCAAATTTGTGATAATCTCTGATATGAGTGTGACCGCCGAAGAAAGCAATGGGGGTGTCCCATGTTACATCACGAATGGCTTTGAAGATGGCATCAGACTCGCTCGAGTCCGAAACAGGGACATGTCCAGCAACGACGAAGAGATCGATATCCTTGTCACGAATGGCGTCTTGGAACCACTTCTCCTTGATGGTATCTTGTACTCGCTGAACGACAGTATTGTTTGCATTACCTTGAAAGTTGAAGAGGAAACCAAAGGCCATAATCCTGATACCCTGGTTCTTTGTGGTGAACTTCCTGAATCTCTGGGCGAGAGGCTGCAGCTTTCCAGTCTCTGGGTTGTAGATGTCCAGGTTGGAAGCGATGTAAGCCTCCTTGAAGTTTGGTACAGTGTGATAGTATTCGTTGTCGGACGAGTTCTTCTTATAGAGTTCGTGGTTGCCCGAGGTGATGATGCCTATCTTTTGGTGTTTGAAAATGTCAAACGTATAGTGTCCCTTGGGATTTGAGGCGTCGTAAAGACCGTTGCCTTCTACTCGGTCGCCAGTATCTACGAGGAGAAGGTCACTGCCGTCGTCGTCGGCTTTCTGGCGGAGATGATGAGCAAAGGAGATGTAATCGCCCCAGTCAGCAGAATATTGAGGCCTGTTTCAGCTAGTCAGATCAGATGTCCAAGCAGAGTTCCAAAACAGACTCACTCCTGCAGGTGACCGCCATGCCAGCCATGTGTATCTGTTGTCGCCAAGAAGTTCAATTGACCCCAAGGAAGCTTTCGCAAGGGAGCTTCTACTGGCTCAGGAGCCGAAGGCTGGGCTGCCAGGACGGCTGGCAGCAGGGCTACAGAGAGCCATAGGTTGTCGAATATCATTGTTGTCGCGGTTGAATGAGATCCCCAGCCAACGGGCACCCGAGTGGTTTTGGTTGTCATCGCCAAGCCGTCATGCGTTGATGCGCGAGTCAAGCATCAAGGAAGCTCGGACATTTCACATTTCGTCAGAGCCCGCCTAGAACGAGAAACACCTTCCTTCTGCTCTGACATACCAATTCATAACCACGACACAATGCCTTCGCGATCGCCTACACCGAGGCGCGATGCTGCCTCCCGCAGTCCCTACTCCAGAGCTTCGCGCTCACCTTCGCGCACACCCCGCCGCTCAATCTCTCCCCGACCATCACCCAGTCCACAACGCCGCAGCCCATCCCACACACGCACACGCAGTCCCGCCCGCTCGCGCAGCCGCAGTCGTTCCTATCGCGCACGCAGTACCTCAAGAGGTCGCGATTGCAGTCCTACTCCTCCAATGCCTCGAAGCTCAAAAGTGAGACGATGCCTTCCTGCAAGCGCAAAAGTAGCTAACACAATCCTTCCTAGATCGTCATTGAGAAGTTGACCAAGAATGTCACTCCCGCACATCTCAGCGAAATCTTCAGCACCTACGGCGTCATCGCAGACCTGGACATGCCTCTGAACAAATCCTTCAACACAAACCGTGGAACCGCCTACGTCTTATACGCAAACCCCGAAGCCGCCGAGCGAGCGATAGCACACATGCACGAAGGCCAACTGGACGGCGCAAAGATCGGCGTGAGCATTGTATTGCCTCGTCGCAGATTTAGCAGATCTCCTCCCGCTAGACGTCCCCCACCGAATCGCTTCGGAGAACCACACAGATACAGAGATATGGCTACTGCAGCTGCTGGAGGAAGAGGTGGCGGTGGCAGAGGCGGAAGAAGGAGGGGAGGTGCCGATGATGGAGACAACTATCGCCCTGGCCCTGCGAGAGATGCTGCGCCCAGAAATAGGAGCTACAGCCCGAGGAGCAGAAGCCCGAGCCGCAGGAGTGCCAGCAGGAGTCGCAGCAGGAGTCCGACTCGCAGTCCTCCGCCCAGGAGAAGAGGAGGAAGTCCCAGAGGTGGAGGTGGAGGCGGTAGAGGCAACGGCAGACGTAGAAGCCCAAGCTATAGCAGCTATGGCTCGCGCAGCAGGAGCAGAAGCAGAGACCGCAGACGCTGAAACTCTGGCCGATATTCAGAGAACTTGGGAACATAAAAAGGGCTGCATCTGCAAATCTCTGATACGCAATCGCGAGGCAATGGACTCGACACATTCTATTGGGTATACCAAGGCGGCATCCGGTCAGAACTGATCTTTTCCCGAGCTCTGAGCGATGCGCAATGCTGTTGACGGTAGAAAAACATGGTTGTGGAAAGCAAGACCCTGCCCTAGATGATGATGCACCGGCAAACCCGAGAAGGATGGATAGTTCCCTTCCACAAGGAAGTTAAAGGTCTCTACTGGTTCCCAAGTACAGAGCAAAACCTCAATTGGGCCCAAAACACGAGAGAAAGATGAAACTAGCCAGATACTACTGAACCAGACATAAAGTCCTTACCACAAGACTTTTGAAATGAAGACCGTACAGCCATACATGGCGAAGAATCGCTCTCGCTTACAACTATACCTGTGAAAGCTAGAACAAGGCATCGTCAGACTGATTTCGTGCAGCGCCGAAAATCACATCTGAACAATCTGTCGAAACGGTATCGGACATGAAGAGCGCAGTATGGTTATGCTCGTAACCGCTCAAGCGTGTAGTAGTTCAGAATGGCGGAGAGAGTGTCGTGCTTGGTTATGTCCATCAACAACAAGCCCAAGGCTCAGCTGGACAGTGATTGTGCCTTAGCAGCTTCTAGACACGATGGGTCAGCAATTTGAACCCCACTCTTGAACAAAAACATGCAAGGAAGAGGTTGACGCGCATGCTATATGATCAGTCTCGATGCCAGCCTGGCTCCTCTTGTCTCGAGAAATTGAGTTGACACAGAGAAATGCTTTCTTGGAAGACGCTTGATCTGCATGCATACTCGAAGCGTGCCGTCTTGAAAGTGGTATGTGGATCCAAAAGTTGACCGCTCCTTCTTCTTACGAAGACCATACAGTGGGCTTGTGTTGCATCGGCGGATCCGGTTACTCACATGAGGCACTAATAGGATGCCGTTAGATGCCGTCAGACGTTGTTGGGACTGCGAAGAAAATTCGGCAGTTCTGTATTCTGGCCCTGCGATTGGAGCCTCAGCAACCGATGTCAAGGCTGGCAATGCTTCTGTTGTACGTAAAAGTGCTATGGTCTGTCGTATACATTGTCTGGTGGCTTTAGAGGGCCACACCAATTCCAGTACCTACTCGAGGGGGTGTTTGCGAGATCTTTATCCCTGGATCGATAGTATTCTTAACCACGGAGCGCTCCTCGCATCGATCGCGTAGAAAGTGTACATTGTACTGATGATAGTGCGCGTGTTAACATTGGTGGTCCATGGCTAGACGGTCCACCTTCGGGTGGTAGCATCGGCAGCTCCAGCGGAACCAGGATATGACTTTGATCTGCTGAGCATCTGCGAGTGACGCTCATGTTGTGCATATGTGTTGACTGTGGCATCTGTAGGTATCCCATAGCGGAGTTTCTCATCATACGAGGTACGGAAACATTCGGACCGTTTCAATGTCGCCTTAGCGGTGAGGTATCCATGATAGCGAATTTGTGACGAGGAAGTGCCAATGGCTGGATAGACGCGATAGTCGCATCGGCGGAAGAGGATGTAAGCGCGTTGCGCGTGCATATTGCAATAGCCGCGGATGGAGATAGATGTCGTTTCATGAGACTCAGATCGATTGTGGACAAAATCCAGCTGTTTTCGAGCTCTCCTCATTGTTTGATAGCAAAGATGGGTACAGTGTCGTTGATATAGAGTTTGCTTCTCGAATCCTGCGAAGTATTGATCTTGCTGACATGATTTGCCGAGAACGTCAGCGGCGGCAATGCAACCTGCACGTCTGCTTTGACAGTCTTGTGTAACAAGAAATATTCAGCCGCAGAGAGACGAAGGAAGCCGGTGTCCTGAGGCAGCCAGTAGGATGACGATCCGAGGTATGCTTTTGCAGACAGCTCTGGCGCGTTGCCGCATGCAAAGGACTCGAGTTGATCATCGGTATCGGCGTCTTATTTCCATCGGTACGCTATGCAGGTAGTGTAAACACTTGGTGACGGCTGCGAAATATATCTTGCATGGGTATTGAGATACGTTTGGCCCGCTGCCCAGGTTGTGATGAGATTTCGATATTGTTGATGACCAGGTTTTTTCGACGGTGTCGCAGCAGGCACTCTCACGACAGAAGTGCAGTCAGGAGAGCCCCTGGAAAGTGGGGAGATGCAAAGATCGTGGTGCAGGAACAACAGACTACAATGACCTACCTTGAAGGAAAGTGCAGCCTCGTGCAAGATGCAGCCGACGCCGAAGCTATTGGAGCGTGCCTTCTTTCTGTGATATACACATGTCAAAGAGTCTATGGTACTTTGGACTACCGAAATACTCTTGATCGTCTCGAAAGGACCAAATCTCTGACATCAGAAGATGAGATAGACAACCGAGACAAGGTAGCAGATGCTGGAAGGCACGCGTCACACAATGAACCAGCCCCCCTCGATGTCAGGCACAGTACAGCTGTCGCCCGGCAATCGTATGTGGTATCTGATGAGAAATGCCCCGGCTGGATGATGGAAAAGGCACTACTGTTAGAAACATGCAGTGCGAGCTTGGTACGACCCTTTTGACTTGCAAAGCCTTCCCGCATATGTCACTGCACTCCATGACAGCTACCTTGCACAACGGCGCTGTGGCCGTTAATCGCGACATCTGATTTCCGTTTCAGACACGGCCAACAGTGCCACGTCTGTGTTTTTCGGCCTTGTACTCAGTCGCAAGGATTTGCTCGATTGCATGGCCTTTTCTCAATAAATCTTGACGAGTCACGATTCACA
>Ga0058697_10000459_pt1 | contig 17736 bp, 10 predicted proteins | sample AgamicAsMae_FD_66619 | JGI IMG/M metagenome (GOLD analysis project Ga0058697, IMG submission 66619) | Agave microbial communities from Guanajuato, Mexico - As.Ma.e | ecosystem: Host-associated > Plants > Phyllosphere > Phylloplane/Leaf | place: Guanajuato, Mexico | collected 2012-06-04
GCTTACGATTTGCTTTCTCACGCCCGCCAACCGCGTATCTGGTACGTGGCACCTGGCATCCGCCTACCTCAAGCCTCAGAATTCGTGAACCAACCCTTCAAACACGTTGCAGCACGCTACCCAAAGGAAACAGAAGGCATCAAAATGCCATTCTTGTTCTTCCGCGCGGAAGGCACGGTGACTTCCAAACAAGCAAACTTCCGCTGGCCATTCAGCACAGTGCAAGAAGTTCCTTGCGGCTTGTATCTTGACTCTTACCCAAACAAAGAGAACCCATTTGAAGATGCTTGTCGTCTTGTGTTGCCCTTTGCAGTGGGAGCAAACAAGAAAGCTAGAACCAGTGATGGCAGATTGATGCAAAAGAGCCATACAGAGGTTTATGCTCATGGCATTAATCCGTTTACTCTACGCCATGGTCCTAAATTGACGGCGATCCTCGAGAATTGGTTGATGAATGTCAAGAGTGGGCATTGGACTGTGGATGAGCAGGGTGTTTCTGGCGGTGTCGAGGCTTGGAAGCAGGCGGATACGGAAGAGCATTGGGACAAGTATGTTTCGGCGCATTTGGCATTGTAATCGAATAGCATGGGGTTGAAAAGCATAGTATGAGCATTTTCTTTCTGGGCATTTGATCTCTTGAAGCATTCTCGTGTCCTAGAAAGTGATGATTTTGAAGCTTTTTTTTTTTTGGCTCTTTAAGAAGTAATTTGAGCCTCCATGTCAGCTCACTATTTCTTCGGCTAAAAGAGACATTCTTACAATGGTGATGCTTTTCTAGACCAGAAACAACCCCGGGTTTCCTCCTTCGATACGCACACATGTGAATTAGTAATCTGTTAGAGTCATGGTCATTAGGTTGTTCAGTCTTTAGGGTTTCTTTCCTGTCAGGCATCCCAGTTGTGATGGTGACGGCTGTATCTCATCAGACGATTTTCAAAGAGCCCGAGGAGATTTCTCTTCAGCCTCTTGTAGACGGAGTCATTGTTCTCGTCATTGTTTCTGCTGTCTCGCCTTAGGTAGCAAACACCTCATCCTCTGATATCATCGTCATGTTCTTAAGTCGGGAAACTTGCCTTCGGAAGCTTGATGGAGACGCATCCGCTGGACCCTTGGCAGTGATCGAAGCTTCTGTCAACCCTTCTTTTTGACACATGCGAAAAAAGAAACCCACGTGTGTGGAAACTTTCGTACTCGTCGCAACCTTAGCAGTAGAGTTTGATGAAAGGGACCATCTGTTACAGGACACCCCTCCCCTTATGCTAGGACTGAGGATGTAATAGACTCTGGTGGCTAACTCAACGTCCACAACAGTAGAGAATCCCACAGTATGCTTGCCAAGAATGATAGCAATATGCGCATTCGCAAAACCCCAAGGCGGCTATCTACTGCCGGGTGAAGCGATTAAGAGCAGTAGGTCCTATAATGACCAAGCAAGATCAGCCCACGGATTGTCGTCAAGGCGTCCCGCGTCCCAGAATTCGAGAGGAAAAACAGCAGATGTATTGCACTTGCGCCGTGAAGATCATCGTCACCTCATTGCCCGAAACCCTTGCCCGATCTCCAGCACCGACAATCCTTAGGCCTTGAGATCGCGACTCAGGGACCGAGTGGGATTCTAACGAAGAAGCTCGTGACATCCTCCTCTTCATTCTAGCTGTTCCCTTCTCTTTTCCTTGACACTGCTACAACCAATGTCGAAGCCTTGGTCTACAATATCTCAACCCTTTACAGCATTCTGTTGCTGCAGTGCAGCAGCAATACTCACGAGCCCTTACGCCAGATGGAATCATGGAGTGACCTTCTGAGCAATCTCGAGTCCGACGAAACAGAAAGCATATTTCTGGCTACCTGCGATCAACGCCTGAGTCACCCCTCGACCACATACCCGCCTCCCGAACTTCCTCGCCATGACAGCGGCGTCTCCGGTGTCGCGGTAGAAGATGACACTAAGCCCTTGCGCCGCTCGAATGCTGCTTCGTCTCTACCTGTGAACTCTGCAACAGCCATTTCTAGAAGAGAGCGACCCACTCAGGACGATCTTGACAGTGCCGTCTGGGTTAGCACAAAGCAGAACGGCATTGTACAATACTGGGCACCTCGCTATGCCAATTTCCATCACCACAACACCGCAGAAAATGCCAGGATATCACACATGGCTAGTGTAAGATCAGCAGTGGTTGCTCAAAACACTCCTAAAGCATGTACAGCAGTGGACCTGGCATCAGGTGCCGGATCCTTCGCGTTCAGCCACGCGGCAGCTGGGGTTCATAAGGTTCTTTGCTGGGATGCGAATCCATGGAGCATCGAAGGCTTGAGAAGAGGTGCGATAGAGAACGGGTGGCACATCCGCGTCTATTCTGGAGACAGCAAGAGTGTCAAAATGCATTCGAAGACCAGAGTGACGGCGTTCTGCGAGTCTGGCAATAAAGCTCTGGTCAGAATCCAAGGCTTGAGAGACTCGCTGCCTCCGGTCAGACATGTGAATTGCGGAGCTCTTCCCACATCTCGCGAATTCCGCGAGACAGCTGCAGCGATTCTGGATCCGAGACTTGGAGGATGGATCCATGTACGAGAGACGTATCGAATGGAAGAGGTGGTCTTCAAGGCCAACAAGACCAGGGTGGAGTTCGAAGCTGTTGTCGAAGGACTGGACAAGGAGAGAGGATACCTCACAGATGCCAATGGTATCAAGAGGAAGCCAGTGGTGCAACATATCCAGCGTATCGCATCGGACGTTCCGGGCATGTTCCACTGCATCATAGATATCCATATTCCTCCACTTGCAATATGAAACCGCTCACTCGTCCAAAGTCCGTTGATTCGAGGAATCTTCTTGCTCAACTCCATCGTCCTCCAACAAAGCCTCTTGCGCTCTTTGCGACGCCAAATAATCACTATACACACCCGCCCACTTCTCGATCTTGTCCGTATGCTCAATCAACTTCTGAATTGAAAAGCAGAATGGTATGAACACATCCGGATTCTGTTTGATCTCATCGGCCGCTTTTGCCAGGTCGATGACTTCGGAGATGGAAAGACCGCCTCTGCCCCATGTATCTGAGAACTTGAAGTAGGTGCGCTCCACAGCGGCTACGAATTCATCGTGCATGCCTTTAAGTTTGAGCGGGTTGGTTTTGAGACAAGGATGATCGTAATTTGGGTGAGGAAGGTGATAGTAAGAGCCATGGTAGCCATCTATACAGAATGGACACCAGCGATCGAAATGGTTGACCCAGGTTTCCTTGGCTGTGGCGATGATCTGGAACACGATTGACCTGTGACCACCTTGTCCGAGGTCTCCTTGGAACGTGACTCTGATATCTTTGAACATTCCTACCGTGAAAGGCAGTGTTCCCAACCATGCGAGTGTCTCGTCTGCGAAACTCAGGCCATAAGTCTTGTCCAGGCCTCTTGTGTATGAAGCTTGGAAGCTGTTCACGCGTAAGAAGGTTGGGAGACATTCTTGCCTGATTTGCCTGTTTACACAAGCCAGAGCTGGTGTTCGCATGACTTCCAGATGCATTCTCCGTTCTCTTACTAGAGCGTACTGATATATCCGTACTCTGATCTCTGTCGGTAGATCTAGGAAGGAAAATGGCTCTTCTGTGTTTAGTCTTGGGTCTTCAACCATCTCTTCTCGGGCGAGTGCCAGTTTTTCATCCTGGATAGCAATCTTGCGTCGATGTTTTGCAAATGCTCTAGCGCCTGAATGATATTGTGAACTGATTGGGATCAAGCCGAGGTTTCGATACGCCTGGGAGACTTCGCTCGATTGAGCGGCGTCAAGGTAAGACATGCCGACTGTCTCCGAACCTTTTCAGCGTCTGAAGCAATGTCTGATTTCCAATGGAGAATCTATGTCGAGATGGTACTACTTATGCTCAGGCGACTTAGTCAGGAAATTCGAGATGGAAGAGGAAGCCGAAAGCGACTTGGTGACGTTGTGCAGGCAGTCGGCCAAAGCTACCTTCCGCGCAAAACCCTCCACGCAGACCATTTTCTTGGCACTTCACGATAGATGCGCTCGGCATAATTATGCGAAAGACGTGCTTCATTCTGCTTGTTGATTCCATTGGTCCTCACGACATATTCTTCACAAGACCTATGATTGAACGATCCGTCGTTCTTCAAAGGAGACCTTCAGTAACCCAAAGGCCTGTCCGAGATGTCGCTTGACCACTTCCAAACAATGATTATCCTTGCCAAAATCCCAAAATGCAGCATGATGTTTATGCGCGCTTGATCTCCCACTTCTGACCTTGGATACTGACTTCCTCACTGGCCTTTTCGTCGTAGTCGTACCAGTCACCTTCTGTCAAATCAATGGCATCGAACTTTGTGTTTGATTCGACACCAGTGGCCTTCCACTCGCCATCAGGCTTGAATTCGACGAACTCAAGACCTCTGCAATCGAATTCGATGATCTTTTGAGCCTTGGGGGTATCGCTGTGGGTGTAGGCTTTGGGTGCCTCCTTTATGGATGCAGAATGCTCTCTCTGTTTGAGTATAGATTAATATGCCAGGTTCGGTAGAGCAGTGAGAACATAGGCAAACCTTGCAGTTCTTGCACTTCCAGACAAAGTTGGCCTCACCCCTGCTGCCGGACATCTCATTTTGTTCCTAGATGAAATGTTGGCGGTGAGAGAAAGAATGGAACGACAGAAGAGGAACCTACGAATCTGCTCACGCTGACCCAGTTGGGATGGACCTCACGACATGAAGTGCATTGCACCTTGAATGTGTAGTAGAAAGGGCTGTCTTCGGTGTCGATGGGGGCGAGATCGGTTACGCTGTTTTGAAAAGTGTTGGCATGTGCATACTTATGTTCGATGCCCGCAGCTACATGACCTACCCGTTGAGCTCGGCGGTCAAGAAGAGTGCCAACATGATTCGATGTGATTATGTCGAATGGAGAAAGGTTGTAGTTTGGAAATGCTCACAGTTGCATGCAACAAGCAAGACAGTAACGAGAACACGCCAAGGCCGAGCGTGGAGTCGGCCCAAAAAATACCGGCGATCAATGACCAGACACGGCACAACAACAACCCTTCCTTTGCGATTCCAAGGACTCGGTGGAAGGGGATCGGGATGCAGCAGCGATAGATGATGCAAACAATTGGGTCTCGGATAGCGCAGACCGGACTCAGCTGCCATTGCCCGTCATGTGTCACCGCCGGTGCCAGCAGTGTTGCTAGACGGACCACCAGTGCTGCCGCCAGACGGCCAGTGAGGTGGGCTCTATCCTCGACCTTTGTATACTCGGGCATCTTCGCCGCCGCTGCCACCACGGATGCTGGCTTCAAGCAAAAGAGACGGGAACAGTGGGACCGCGCCATCGCCGACATTAAACACGATCTACACGATTCTCAGTTGGACAAGGGTATCACTGCCCAGGACTTCACGCAAACCAAGCAAGAGAAGGATGAACATATTCAGGATGAGCAAGAGAAAGAGGAGACCGTACTGTGGAAACCCCTCTTCAACGACCCTCAGCAAGCCATTCTCGAGGACCGGCAACAGGAAGCATTCGAGGATGGCGCCATGTGGCCTGCGAACACTGGCTCTCACCTAAATCGAAATTTCGTTGCTCCCAATTCTATCTACGCCCGAACCTGGCATCGCGAGAGAGCCCTCGCCTCCCGCTATTCTACCAAGAAGCTGCGCACAACCGAATTTGCTGTCGACAAACTTATTCTGCGTATGCTCCTACACCTGGATGACCTCGACTCCCGCAAGGACATAGACGCTGTCGTACCGGAGTCATGTCGAGACTTCTTTGGCGCTCCTACTTCCCACCTCAAGGCTCTTTTGCTCTACACAAACGACCAGCATTTGGCGGCCACTACGTTTCCAGATTCTGATGCCGATGCACACCCTGACAGCTTTCCGCGTCAGCACAAATACGGTGTCAATTTTGGACAGGACGAATTTGGTAATTTTCACCAGACTAGCCAAGACTTGAACAATGCTCTAGGTCAGCTATTTGAGACGCAAAAATCAGGAGGGCTAGCCTACAAGGATCTCATAGCAAAGATCGCCTACAACCTCTACATCTCTCCAGCACCCCCTAGCTTGGACTGCTGGAATACTCTGCTATGCTACTTCTTGAGGAGTGACAATCTCTATCTGGTGGGCCCTCTGCTGCATGCAATTCGCAATGCAAATGTTCGGCAGAACGAGACCACAATCAGGGAAACACTCAGATACACCATCATGATCGGCTCGCCTGGCAAATTCGCCCGCTTTGTTGATAACATACGCGGTCTGGGAAAGGGTCTGATGCTTGCAAAGCCAACTACCAACATCAGTGATTCCGGTCGTTCTCGTCTAGTCTTGAAAGAGACCGGTAAGATTGTTCAAAAGCCACACCACTCACCGGAAGTCTTTGAGATGATCGTACAGGGTGTCTTGCGCTTTGTCGGTTTCGAAGCCGCCCTCCGGGTCTGGAGGGACATGGCCGCAGATGGATGGGGTCTATCAATTCGTGGCCTGACTCCTCTACTCGACGATCGAGCGCGGAACGCAGACTTTGAAGGCGGATGCCAGGTATGGGATGCAATCAAGAAGCTGCAGGAGGACAGTAGAATCAAGGGCAAACCAGAAAAGTTGTTCGCTCGAACTTACTCGGCTATGTTGCGTTTATGCAGTGCTTGCGACGACATGGTGCGCTTTGACGAGATCTTGCGCGAAGCACGCGCTGCCAAGTACGAGCATAGAACACTGCTGAAGATGTTCAGGGTAGAGATGCTTGCAGGGTCCTCACCAATACCTCAGATGGAGGAACCTGATTCTCACATACAACGGTATCTCCAAGACGTCACAAGAGCGGAGCTTGAGAAGATCGAACTCAAAGGATCCGAGAGAATGGATGAGGAGGTTTCGACGATCCCGGAACCTCCTGTTCCTAGTCATACACCATCGACACGTCCTCTTGTCAGGTACTCACCAGCGGATGCATTCTCTCATGTGGATGTTGAGGGTGATGAAGGATGGCTGGATTCACCTTTCAACGCAGTCTCTGATCGGAATCTTGAGAATGTCGATGACGAAGATTGGCTAAACTCACCAATGGATTTAGCAAGGAACTAAGGAGGTACGGACTGTACATATAAGTAGAAGATCATTGCACTGGATCACGGCGTTTTACAGGAAATTGGGTAAACAGACATCAAGCGATTGATGCATTGCTTTTGGAGAAGGCTGGGCATGTTTGGATGTTGGGAAATCATGTACAACACAATACCAATGGGAACACGATAGAAGATGTAAATATCCATGTCATTATATTTTTGTATCAACAAGTCTGCTTGCTAGAGAAAGACAGCTTTAGGCAAGAGCGACGGCTGCCTTGTAAATCTGGTAGAAGCACAAAGCCAAACCTGCAGTCCAAGTCATGGAACGAGCGTGACTGGCTTGTTCTGACGATGTGTTGATCTGAGTACCAAGATAAGCATTCAATGCAACTGACGATGAAGATGACATTTCACTTACATAGAGAAGAGTGTAAAGAATTCGAATTGCCAAGAATATGGCAGCGAATTGAGCATTGCCAACATCGGTCCTTGTAAGCTTCTCGGCAAAAACACCAGACAGAGTTGCAGCAATGAACAGGGGCAAGCTCTCCATGCTGTTCTTGTGTGCAGCTTCAGCACGTTCGTAGGTTGCAAAGACGGCAGGAGGCAGGGTCTTCTTCACATGCTGAATGTTGCTCTCGCCTCTACCGTTGGCGTTTGACCATTGAGTGTGCTTCTTGACAGTCGAGAGTGCGTAGCTGGAAGGTTCAGCTGTTGGGTATCAAGTCAATTGACTGCTACTTACGCGTGAGGAACCACAGCCAGGAAGGTGAAGGCTGGAATGGCAAGGAGAGCGTAGTCAGGCATCTTGGCAGTGGTGGAATTGGATTGTTATTTGGGAGAAAGTGTAGAGCTTCTAGGATTGGAGGGAATTGGTCTTCTTATTGCAGTACGTAAGCTCTGTCGGGATCGGGTCTCCTCTTTATAGTCGAGGTCGATGATGACGCCGTTGTGTGTAAGTACGAATACGAGATGAGGTGTTATCTTATCAATCTGAGCGGGGTGAGCCCTGTGATTTTCTCCGGTGGCGCATCGCTGCTGACTGAAGAGAAAGTCGTTCCTTCGAGAATAATTTGTGTGACAAGAATCAATCTTTCTTGCCGTCCACGTCCGCCTTTTGGCCTTTTGTCGCCTCAAATCACCCCCCAGGCACTCTACCGAAGTGCTCATTTGCGCCACTCGTCAACTCGGCGGCGTATATTCACCCAGCTCAACCTAGTTCTCACTCTTATCAGCACATCGTCATGTCGATGGATCTCGATTCGGTGTCGATGGCACCTGCTGCCCAGCGCGAGGTGACCAACGCTACGTGAGTTTGCCTCCTACTTCTCACATTCTCCGGTCGTACTGACAAAGACCAGCATCCTCTGTTGTAACTGCGGTGCTCCCATCGACGGCACTGTCGCAGCCGGCGCTCTCTGTTACGATTGTATCAAGCTCACCATCGACGTATCCCAAGGCATTCAAAGAGAAGGAACCCTCCACCAGTGCAGAGATTGCGATCGTTGGTTGTCACCACCCAACCAGTGGCTCGTCGCACAGCCCGAATCGCGTGAACTCCTCGCCCTCTGTCTTCGCAAACTGCGTGGTCTGAACAAAGTCCGCATTATCGACGCCTCCTTCATCTGGACCGAACCTCACTCTCGTCGTATCAAGTTGAAGATCACCATCCAACAAGAAGCCTTCCAAGGCACCATTCTGCAGCAAACCTTCGAAGTCGAGTTCGTCCAGGCCAACCAGCAATGCCCCGATTGTCAAAAGAGTTTCACGCACAACACATGGCGCGCCGTCGTCCAGGTCCGCCAAAAGGTCACCCACAAGCGTACTTTCCTCTACCTCGAGCAACTTATCCTCAAGCACGGTGCCCACCGTGATGCAATCAACATCAAGGAAATTCACGATGGTATCGATTTCTTCTTCTCTGCTAGAAACCACGCCGAGAAGTTTGTCGACTTCCTTAGCAGTGTCGTGCCCATGAAGAGCAAGAAGTCGCAAGAGCTGATCTCGATGAACGTCCACACTTCCGAGAAGACGTACAAGTTCGCTTTCTCTTGCGAGATTGTGCCCATTTGCAAGGACGACCTGGTAGCACTCCCTATCAAGCTCGCAAAGCAGATTGGAAACATGTTCCCTCTCGCCCTCTGCTACCGTGTCGGTACCGCCGTCAACCTGCTCGACCCCAACACTCTTCAAACCGCCGAAGTCGCCACACCCATCTACTGGCGCGCTCCTTTCACCCCTATCGCAGATATCCCTCAGCTTGTCGAGTTCATTGTCATGGACATCGAGATCACTGGACCCACAAAAGGACGTATGGTTCTTGCCGACTGCACCGTTGCCCGCGCCGCCGACCTCGGTGTGAACGACACCACATACTTCTGCCGCACTCACCTTGGTGCTCTTTTGAACCCCGGTGATAGTGTTATGGGCTACCTCCTCGCAGGTACCCAGTTCAACAACAACGAGTACGAGGAGATTGAGAGCAGCAAGACATACAAGTCTGCAATCCCTGACGTAATTCTGGTCAAGAAGCACTACCCTCGCCGCAAGAAGGCCGCTGGCCAGAAGAGAAACTGGAAGCTCAAGCGCATGGCCAAGGAAGAGAGCGAGATGCTGCCCCGCAAGCAGGACCAGGAGCGTCTCGAGCGCGACTTTGAGCTCTTCTTGCGCGATGTTGAGGAAGATGAGGAACTCCGCCACACCATGCAAGTCTACAAGGCACAACAAGAAGCCGCCAACGAGATGGAGATGGAGACCGATGATGATGACGATGAGGAGGGTCCTCAAATCCCTATGGACCAACTGCTCGACGAATTCGAGGAGATGAACATGCAAGATGCAGAGTAAAGCTTCTTGTAAAGATCTTTGATTACGTGTTTTCTGGCATGATCGACTTTCTTGAAACAAGTTGATCCACACAAAAAGGGTTCATGGGGTGTTCTCACGGCGTTGACAGCATGTAAGGCGTTTCTCATGTTCGTTATGTTTCTTATCTTTTTTGGACGCTTAGAGATATCCATCAATGTCAGTCGCAACAATAGCGGCATACTCTTATCACATTTGCACTGTGCCCTTTCTGACCTGTATGACTTAAATTCGACGTGCATAATTCGAGCAATCTTTGGCTCGCCTTTGCTTTGCTGACTTCCTTGCCATTGACGAGCCAGCATCAAGATCAGGTCCAACGACTACTGAACTTACCAAAAGACAACCAACCTCAAAAACCAAGCTAACACAGAAATCATGCTGCCACTCCACGTCTGATATTCGCGACCAATGGTTTGGCTGCAGGGCCCGGGTAGCAGACAAGAAGGGTTCATCAGGTCTGTGAATCAAACTCCCTATCTCCTTTATTCACCTCTGATCTTCTGCATCTCTGACTACGATCAAAGCAGACACTAGGTCTGAGATGTAAGGAGAGGAAAGGGGTGTCGTGAACCTGTTGGTTCCTTTTACTTGACAGTAAGGATGGTAGACATCAACCGCGGGTGGCAGAATCGCCGCAACCGTGACCCAGGTTCGCCAGGGACCGGCAGTGAGGTTTGTGAACTTTCTCTGGAAGCCGCTTTGAGTGGAAGAGGTCCCAGAACATGGATTCGCTCTTGTGATACGGACTTTGATCGAAATAAGGATGACTGCTCTTGGTGAACGCTGAATGAGGCGTTTGAGCTTGTTCACTAGTAGTGGAATGCTCTCGGTGTTGTAGATACATTCGGCGACCAGGATTAGACTGAATGTACGAGAGGAAATGTTTGGTGGTAACGGAGCTTCCCAATCCAGAGGAGCGAAGTCGATATCTAAGGACATGGCAGAGTTGTCAGCTTCGATATTGCGCTCGACCATTCATCGACCTCGGGCAAGTCAATATGACAGCTGATTATGGTCGCATCGAAGGAACTCTCGAGATCCGCTCGCACAAATACCAACTCCCGAGCTCGGCAGTTCGTTATTGGGACTATCCCGCCGTCAAGTATCTCACTGTAAGAACAGAGTCAAGGATACACAGACATCCAGGTTCATAAACCCCTGGTTGAGTCTGTATCTCCTGTATGTATCTCTATCCCTGAAACCAACACTATTGATACACAGTTGGCAGAGATGGGGGGAGATGCACAAAAATCACGGACCTGGCTGTCTTCCTCTCATGGAGAGGGGTCGTCTGATACCGGTCGCTTGCGAAGAAGAGACAGGCTCACCACAATCTGTGACGTAAGGGAAAGGGTTGGCGGTCGTCCTGAGGGGAAGTCATTAAGGTGATGGTCGGTGTACAGTACTGAGCGGGACCTTTTATACTGCTTTGCTGGAGGCACATTTTCACGACCGCAACTGCAGACAGCTGGAAGTGGTAGTCATGGTGAATTGTGGTAGTTTGAACGACTGCATCGTGCCTTCCTTATTCAATCGCCATTCATTTCGTCGTCCATCTCTTCTTACTTAAGCACTAGCTTCTCCCTCAGCTTGCCTAGCAGCGACACTCCCACCCTTCCAGTGGCCCTTGGGATCACTCCACAAAGTTTTTGCCTTGCTTGCTTCACCAACAGGTCCCCAACCACCGCCACCCGGCGTATTGATAATAATTCTCTCACCAGGCTGGAAGGCCGCGGTATTCTTGCCTCCGAGATTGATATACCTGACCTCCTGCTCTTCTTCCACTGAATCCTTTTGTTCAGGTGCCTTGACAACATTGCGTACCCAGAGGTTCTTACCGCATTCTGCGTCTTCACCACCAGCAAGACCGTAAGGGTGATACACGCGGCGTTCGCTGAGAATAGAGACTTGAACAGGGATCCTGAACTCAATGTCGCGGACAACGCCGTCGCCGCCGTTATGTTGGCCTTTACCTCCCGAGCCGGCGCGTAAGCTGAATTCGCGTAGGATGACTGGGTATCGTCTTTCAAAAACTTCGCTGTCCGTGATGCGTGTGTTGGTCATGTGTGTGTGCACGCCATTGGTGCCATCCCAAGTGGGCCCTGCGCCTGATCCTCCGGCAATGGTTTCGTAGTAGCCAAAGCCTTTGACGTGTTCTTTGCCATCTGCGTTGCCGCCGAAGCCAAAGGTGAGGTTGTTGCAATCGCCTTGAGATGCAGCGCAAGCTTGGAAGGCCTTCAAGACTACATCTGTGACTCTCTGACTGGTCAACACATTTCCACCCACCACGGCTGCAGTGGCTGAAGGTGACAAGAAAGATTTCTTGGGGATCTTGACGTGGATGGGTGTTAGACATCCTTGGTTGAGGGGTATGTCTTCGCTGATGAGACAGCGGAGGCAGTAGATGATGGCGCTGTACGTCACGGCTTCGGGTGCATTCGTGTTTCCGTAGACCTGTCGATGTTGTTAGTGATAATACGATGGACGTAGCTGCTTGATCTTACCTCTGGCCCTGTGCCTGTAAAGTCAAATATGGCCTCGCCCTTTTCTGCATCAATCTGGACATTCAACTTGATAGGACTGCCATCATCCATGTAGTCAACAGCTGACAAGTCTTGACCCTCAAAACGCTTGCTGACGTCCTTGAGCAACGCGCGAACACTGTTCTCGGCATTTTGCTGAATGCTTGTCATGTAGAACTGCACGACATTCTCGGTGTAGTCGTCGATGAGTGTGTTGATCAAGTTGATCCCCTTTTGATTAGCAGCGACTTGAGCCTTCAAGTCGGAGATGTTGTCAGCCAGGCAACGTGTACCACTGCATCCAGGGTATTGTGATGGTTCATCGAGCAGAAGTTCGGTGATACGTTTCTCGTTGAATCTTCCCTCTGAGACCAGCTTCTCTGTTTTGATTGATGCTCCTTCCTGGAAGAGTTCTCGAGAGTGAGGAGGCATGGAACCGGGGAGAATACCTCCGATATCTGCGTGATGAGCACGGGAAGCGACATAGAACACGATTTTATCGCCACTGAATGCTGGCGTGATGACCGTGATGTCGGGCAAATGTGTGCCACCATACATTGGATGGTTTGAAACCAGAACATCGCCACGCTTGAGCTTACCCTCCCAAATCTTTGCCTGCTTCTGCACACACGTAGACATGGAGCCCAGATGCACAGGAAGATGGGGAGCGTTGGCGACAAGACCACCAGTCGAGTCGAAGAGAGCACATGAATAATCCAGTCGCTCCTTGACGTTGGTGCTGACACTAGTCTTCTGTAGCGCACGACCCATCTGCTCTGCAATGGCCATGAAACGATGAGCAAAGATACTGAGCATGATGGGATCAACGGTCTCGGTGTCGAGCTTCTTCTCAGAACCATCACTCTCGCCAATGTTGATGACAACGTGTGTGTCGATGATCAGAGCAGAAGCACCCGGCGTGACGACAATAGTCTGAGTGCCGTCGGCAATGATTGCAGGTCCTTGGATACGGTCGCCAAGTTCAAGGTCCTCGAGCTTGTAGATAGAAGTTTCCTGTCGGCCACCCTCGAAGTAAACCTGCGATTTCCCGTAGACCTTCTCGTCTTTTCCAACGTCTTTTGGCTTGATTTCTTGCAACTGTTGATCGACGGTCTTTTCTAGGCCTTCGAAAGTCTTGCCGATACCGCGAGCTCTGACATCGTCGACGATGATATCTCTGTCAGGCAGAGTGAAGCCAAACTCTTGTTCATGCTGCTCGACAAATGCTTTGCCAAAGGCCCAGTCGTCGCCGTCGAATTTCTTCTCGGCATCTTCCTTGCTCGGCTTGATGATCATCAATGCTGATTCGGTTCCTCGGTACCTCATGTTGAGGTACTCTTCGAAATGTACATGGTCCTCTTCGAAGCCTTGATCCTTCAAAGTGGCTTTAGACTTTTTCTTGAGTTCCTCCATCTTGTTCTGGAAGTACTTGCGAGTATCGCCGTCGTCAGAGTAGACCTTGGAGTCAGGCTCTTGCCTTTCGTCGACGACATCAGCAAGGGCCATTCCGTAAGCTGAGAGAACCGAGGAGTATCTGTGCACGAGAATCTGACTGATCCCTAGAGCTTCAGCGATAGCGACTGCGTGTTGACCACCGGCACCGCCAAATGTTGCGAGCCTATGCTTCGAGGTATCATGACCTCTTGCTTCGGTCAGACTGCGGATGGGTCTTGTCATGGTCTCATTGGCAATTTTGATGAAACCATAGGCAACTTCATCGGCGGACATGTTCTTATCCTTGACTTCTTGGTTGATCTTCTCTGTTAATTTTTCAAAAAGCTTCTTGCTGGCACCAGGGTCCAATCCTTCGTCCTCGTTCTTGCCGAAAATCTTGGGGAAGAAGTCAGGTAGCAGGCGTCCAAGGAACAAATTCGCGTCGGTAATTGTGAGTGGTCCATCTTTTCTGTAACATGCAGGTCCAGGATGTGCGCTTGCTGATTCTGGCCCGACAACGAATAGACCATTCCTGAAGAACAATCGTGAGCCTCCACCAGCAGCGACTGTGTTGATATCGAGCTGAGGAGATTGGATGGTGACACCAGCGGTCGTGGTCTCAAAGACGTGTTCATATCTTCCTTCGCCATATCTTGATACATCAGTGCTGGTTCCACCCATGTCAAAGCCGATGACGGGCGTTCTCGTCTTTGGGTCGTATGAGGTCAAGGCATATCCAACCACACCGCCAGCAGGTCCGCTCAAAATAGCGCGCAGTCCCGAGAAGGAGTCTACATCAACTAAACCTCCATCTGATTGCATGAATTCACATCGCGCACCTCTTGCGCCTTCCTCGTTCTTGACGCTGGCAGTGCCCAGTCCACCTTCGAAACCTTTTTGGAAGCCGTCGATGTAATTACGGATGGCAGGAGTAAGGTAGGCATCTGCACAAGCGGAAGTAGCGCGAGGGACAAGCTTGATCATAGGCATCAGCTCATGGCTCAAACTCACGTGCTCGAAGCCAATCTCCTTTGCAATCTTGCCAACTAAGGCTTCATGGTTCGGGAAAGTGTAGCCATGCATGAGACAGACTGCGATACTCTTAAGACCAGAATCGTATACATCCTGCAGTTGCTTGCGTATTTGATCATGGTCGGGTCTCTTGAGGATGCGAACAGCTTCGCCTGACAAGCCGGTAACAAGTTCGGCATTCTCGCCAGCCTCCTCAATAGCCTTTGCTTCTGTGTGGTTCCTAGTAGGGTCCTCGGCGTAGTCTTCCAGAGTGACTCTTTCTTCAATCTCGACGACCCTCTTGTACAGGACCTCGGGCTTCTTTATTGCCAGATCGAAGATGTTGGGTCTGCTTTGGTTGCCAATCTCCAGACAGTCCTTGAAGCCTTTTGTAACGACCATGGCGATATCCTCGCCTTTTCTCTCCAGCAAAGCGTTTGTCGCTACGGTTGTGCCCATTCTAATGCTTTCGATCTTGGTCGTGTCTAGCGGCTCGCCTCGAGGGATATCCTTGCCAGTGAACTTCGAAAGCAGGCGGCGAATGCCTTCTAGAGGGGCATCATCATAATTTTGAGGGTCTACGGAGAGGAGCTTGATAACGACGTCGTCTTTCATGTTGCCTGTGCCGGGGTTGCCGACACAGTCGGTGAACTGGACTTTAGTAAGTAGGGTGGATTGGGAAGGGTGCCTAGCGAGCAACTCACAGTGCCACCACGATCAATAGCGATGCGAATGCCGCGCTCGCTTCTCTTTTCCGAGGCCATAATGTGCAGATGTGATGAGTATACACTCGGGTGTTTGGTGAATGCCGACTCTGATACAGAGTGGGGTGTGGCGGGGATCAAGTGGTCATATGGGCAGTAAACGCTGTATGAAATGGAGACGCGACAACTTCAAAGGAGAAGGTGGGAGTTTATACGGATAGCTGCTTAACAATTGAGGATAGAGGATCGGAGAGGGTCAGCTATCGTGTATCGCTGCCCCACCGCATTGTGACGTGCGTCGGAACTCTAGGCCGTCGTGGCGGGGGACCATGGACATGTCTCTGGCAGGAAGATATGATTCTTCATCGGCTCAATGTACAAAGAACCAGTATATATAGTGGTAAGCCAAAGAATCTGTTTAGACAGTCAAGCCGAAAAGAAGTGTTTGTGAGAAGTGGAAGTTGATTGCTTGTCTTGAGACTTAGCGACTTGATGGGCAGCTTCCGCACGGACGAGTCGCATGCATGCGGAGGGGACATGTGGGAGATGATGGTGCCTGCCTCATGTTTATCCTTCAACGTCTGCGATTAATCTGTCGCGCAATGTCGCTGTCGCCCATCTTTGCCTATTGATCATACTCTGTCTTACGACCAGCTATATGATTGTGCAATGAACGACTCCCACCCTCGATCCATTGCTTCCGACAACCCCCTGTACTCATAGACAAGAAGCGCCATGGCAGACCATCCGGACCACCACGACCTTGATGAGGATCAAGGCTTCGATGAGCAACCCAAGCCGCGCGAATTGCCTGCCGACCTGCCGCGCTCACTCGACGACCGCAAGGCCTTTTCTGGTTATGGCAATGTCGAGACCGAGTACTACGATGCCTGGCAAGGTATGCAGCTGCCTGACTTGTACCACCATGCCCCCTGCCTGACCAACAAATCCGACAGGCCAGTCCCAGTTTCTCACCGCTCCCACCATCGCCCACTCGAACAACTTTAACCTCTCCCTAAACGAACCCGACAATTATGATCCCTCAGAACACGACCTGGCTGAGCACGACAGCCGGCTGGCCCACATGTTGGCAACCCAGGTTCGCAGCAACGACGACGACAATGACATTGAGAGCACAGAAGAAGACCTCGTGAACGACAAGACCCTTTCCGACCCCGAAAAGAGACAGATGCTACAAGACTTCCTCTTCATGGCTGCCAGCAATGGTGACGTTGGCCGCATCAAGCGTTTGGTCAGAGGGACCCCCGCCATATACATCGACGTGAACGCTGTAGATTCTGAAGGTACTCCTCCGCTGGTCTACGCAAGTTGCTTCGGTCACAAAGACGTCGTCATGTCTCTATTGGATGCTGGCGCAGAGGTCGACAAGCAAGATAAAAATCAATGGAGTGCTCTCATGTGGGCCATGACCAACCGTCACAAGGACATTGCCAAAATCCTGTTGGATCACGGCGCCTCAACCGAAATTCAATCGTCTACTGGAAGAACCGCTCTCGATTTTGTGGCTCCAAACAGCGACATGTCAGAGTACCTCAACGACAGTGGCTACCAAATCGGAACTGCTGGTGTAACAGACGACTTCTACAATGCGGGCTTCTCACAGGACCGCTTCGAGGAAGAGATGGCTGAGAATGAGATGAAGCGACGCATGATGATGGAAAGTGCCATGAATCTCGAAGTTGACTTGGGAAATCTTGGTTTGGACGAGCAACCAGAATCTGCGGATGAGTTTGAGGATTCGCAGGAATTCGTCTGGGACAGATGCCTCAACGACCAAATGTTCGTCTTCCAGGAGAACGACTCGGATCGCATCCTCAACATTGTTGTTACCGAAATGACTCCCCAGCGATCGCCATCTCAAAAACCTATACCAGCCAACATCATCTTCCTTGGAGCACGATATGCACATTACCACTCCAGCCAAGAGTTGTTGACAGAGTGGCTTAATGCAGCCCAAGACAAAATCTATGCAGTCGTAGAAAAGCACCAGTGGGACATGACTATGCTCGCTTTCTGGATGTCCAACACAACCCTCTTATTGTATTACCTAAAGAAGGATCCCGGACTCGCCGAAGTGACCTCAACATTCCAAGCCAAAATGGC
>Ga0058697_10000461_pt1 | contig 17724 bp, 11 predicted proteins | sample AgamicAsMae_FD_66619 | JGI IMG/M metagenome (GOLD analysis project Ga0058697, IMG submission 66619) | Agave microbial communities from Guanajuato, Mexico - As.Ma.e | ecosystem: Host-associated > Plants > Phyllosphere > Phylloplane/Leaf | place: Guanajuato, Mexico | collected 2012-06-04
CCACAGTCAGCTGAAAACTGGGCATCCCGTCCGCTCTGCCATACATAAGCAGTTGAACGGCAGATTAGTACTACGGTGGGTGACCACGTGGGAATCCCTGCTGCTGTACGTTTTGTTTTGGCTGATTTCTCAGTATATTGTCGTGAATCTTTAGAAACTACAGGTATACAATGACCGTTATTGACGCTCTATTTCCCACGCCATCTTGTTACTTAACACCTGGACCATACAGCATGCTCGAACAGCGTGCATATGCGCGATTGGAATTCGGAATTATCACCAGACGTCCCACCGCTGTGCTCCTTCACTACTGTCGGTCTCGTCCTGTTCTATATTTAATCATTTCCCTCATTCGTGACAGGAGATGTGATTTCTCTTTCCAGAATTTGCCCCGTTCCCTTCGATCGAAGACTTCTTCGAGACACTCGACCTCGCTCACGCTCACGCTCTGCGTTGAGCCCTTGCACAGCAACCTGGAAATCACCCTGTGAATTCTGTCCGAACCACGCCTTGAAGTCAAGCCCATAGGCGTTCAACTTGAGCAATCCGAACAACACCACGAAACAGACAGGCTGCAAGTAGAAGTCAGTCAAGATCATGTAGATCATTTGACACTAGCTTACAGCAAGGTAGCCAGCGATAGCCTCAACTGACGTAGAGCCTCTATCATCCCACAGTGCAGCGCCACTTGCTCCGAATAGGATGACTATGCACATGAGCAACGAAAGCCAAGCAAGCAATGGTTGGCCAGCTGATCTGTATGGGTAAGTGTTCTTTTTACGTTGTAGATATTGCATGCCTTCGGTGTTGGATTCGGCGCTTTTAGAATTAATCCAGGTCTTGTTCTCATCCATGCGCATGCTGTGTTCAATCAGTGCTGTCAGATCAGGAAGCTGTTGGTTGCCTTACTATCTGTCATACTTGATAAATGCATAGCACTCGCATGCCCAAACCATGATACAGCACTCTGCTGCCATCTCACCAAAGATGAAAATGAGCTAGTACGTGATGATCAGCCAACGAATATCTGAGTCGTGAGATTTTGGAGACTCACCTTTTCAATGTTTTGCGACGTACTACGTAGGGACAGATAGGGAACCCACACAAACATGGCTGTGCTAGCAAGCAACGCATAGTGTGGCACACGTCGGTTACCGACCTTGCTGAACTGACTGAGAATCTTTCTGGGCCATTTGATATGCCATGGTCCATTTCCAGGAACTCGAACTTGCTTGCCAAGATCATACAAAGTTCTCGAGGCAACATAAAGTGCTGTGTTTGCTGAGCTGAGCGCTGTCAAGATCAAGAAAACGGTGATTGCGTCCGGCAATCCTGCTATCTTAGCGTTATATGCGCTGATTACAAAGGCTGATGTTGAGTTTGTGCAATTCGCAGGCCGATTTGGGCATAGGATCAGGGTGGTGGTGTCATTTCTACACCTTTGATCCCAACCATTCGAAGGCAGACTTCGATCGCTTGAAGACACGTTTAAAGTGACAAGAAAGCCAGCGACAAGGTAAATGCAGGCTGTGCAGAATGGGAGATAGACAGCAGAGAACTTCAAGACAGCATTGGCGGGCTCCCTGTTGTCCAGGCTGAATTTGTTTCCAAGTCGTCGAAGGAGTGTAAATGGAGGTAACGCCTTTACGCCCGTGAACTTCTCTGGTTTCTGGTTGGGTGGTTGCATTATTTCAGCCTCAACAGCCACAACCGCTGGTATCTCGATACCTATGAAAGCAAAAGCGGCGGTCTGGAGCGCCATGAAGAAGGCTTGACCCGCGCTCCCTGCTTGATCGGTGTCGTGACTGAAAAAACTCTCGGTATAGGCCTTGAAACCGATATAACCACAGCTGCCTACTCCCACGTTGATTAGGACCATCATGACCATCACAACGAAGATAAAAAGCAGTTTCAGGGTACCTCCCAGTACTTCAAGCCGTCCGTAGTTTCGGACACTGAACATGTTGAAAACCAACAAGACAACCCAGTTCAAGGTAAAGAACACTATCGCCTGGACAGAATGATGTTCGGCGACAGTAGACCACATGCGTGCCTCTCCTGCCGTTGCAGAGATGAGCGCCGCGAAAGTCATCGAATAAGTGAACCAGTATGCAACACTAACGGCATAGCCGAGCTCCTTGTCAACAAACTTCTGAACAAAAAGTCGTAATGCTCCAGAGACAGGCCAAATCAGTAGCATCTCACTGATGCACTGCATCACCATCCAGGCCAGAACTCCGAGGACTAGAAATGGCACTAGTACAGCTCCAGGACCACCCAGACGTAGCATGTTTGCGCTTCTCACATAGAGTCCGATGCCGAGGATACCGCTGACTGATATGAAGAATATATGGTATCCCTTGAGAGCTCTTTCGACATCGTTCGGTCTCTGGCTCTCATCTCCACTTGACTCATCTTGTACCATCTCAGGTAGGTGTCGATTTACATCTGATCTAGAGGAAACGAAAGATGCGTCGTCGTAGTCTGGAGCTACTTGCGGAGTCGTCGAGATACTGTTCATCTCAAGGCCGTTGAGTTCTGACATATCGAGTTGCGATTGTCTGGCGAATCTTGATGCTGGTTTGTCGGGTACTGTTGCGAAAAGAGTGCGGAATCTCAGGCCGTTTTACTGTCGGTGAATTTAGTGCAGTCTCAGTGAACGTGGCTTTTCGTCAAATTTCCACGCCGATCATGTGCTGCTGTTCCTTCTATTAACTAAGCACAATGCATGAGCGTCTACTGCATGCGTTGGTTGGCCCATGTGTACGTTGGGCGGCTGGGCGGCTGGGTGGTTGCCTTATCGCCTTGCATGTGCCGTTCTGCAGCCTCGCTGCATCAGCGTCAAATCAGAAAGCACTTGATTCAGTTGGGATGTCGGCATTGGTCAACCGCGCATTCCTCATTGAGTCACAAGGCGTGTGGCATCACATATGCCGCTACACAGCCCACGCTTTGCTCGAAGAAGCTCGGGGCTGAGTAATGGGCAGTAACACTATCGACCAGATTCCCCGGTGTAATCCATTATAAGATCCACCAGATTCCTGAATCTTTGTAGGCAGACAAACGGCTTGCCACACAGCCCTGAGTTCGTCAATCATGGTGCGACAGGCAGTCTCCGATTATCATATCAGCATGCTCTCGCTGCAAGAGTTGCTGGCTAAACTGTTTCCCGAGCAGGCAAGCTTCAAAATATCGGTATGTCCTGGAGAGGAAAAAGCTGTTAGATTCGTTTGCTTATGATTGTGATCGGAAAGATACAGAACGATACTTTCGCTTTCGAGGTCCCACGACTGGTCACCGAGGTAAGCTGGTCTTTCTACATGCGGGAATTTTTTTCTGACACCATCCTGAGGACGAGCTAAAGTACGAGTGATCCCCGTCGACAGCCCTGAGGCTTAGCACTGACTCAACCTAGGCAGATTAGGAAAAAGTGATTTCCGAATCACTCGGCGGGATGTAAGCTGCATGCTGCAGCCTCGCGTGTTCGTGATGCATCTTCTGATCAGTATCTATATATCGCATGAATTTTATTCAATCGTCTCATCTTGCTACTGATTCCCCTGAACGCTCTTGCTGCTTGTTAGGAAATGGCACACACCAATAATATATCACTTACAGATCTGTGTGCAAACGGGTGTATTGAGGACAATGAGTTGCATCCGTATCGGGTTGAGATTTTTGATCTTGTCGTTCCAGGTCGTTCGCGCCTGTCAATTTCGTAGCGATTACTGACTAGCTTATTAGACCCTACACAAGGAACATGTCGGCTTGAACACCACAAAATCAACCAGATGTCGGACGTCGATGCAGCTTTGCATCCACCAGACTATATGTTCCAGACTCGAGTGTAGTAAGTTTCATATCTTCACTCTAATCGATCGGGACTCACAAGACAGTTCAATTTCACAAACCACATCTTGGTCAACATTAAAGATCTCAAGGTCGACACTGGAGACCATACTAAAAGCGCACAATATCATGCCAGAGTTCAGCTTGATCGCAAGCTTCTTCCGGGAAAAGACGAGGCTTGAAGATATGGCTCATTGTGCGCCCTTCGTGGAAAGGAGAGGCAAGGACATATATGGTAGGTCAATTGAGTTTATGATCGCCGAGACCATGAGCTGACTGACCAGAATATATGTACAGCTTCAAATACCCCGAGATGAATGATCGGATTGACAGGGGAGAGCGGTGGTCGATACGGCAGACTGCGGTTTATCATCAACACAATTTACGAGAGCAGCGTTGTGTCTGGATCCTACTGAACGCAAGGCCACAGTCTTTGGCCTCCGCAATCGTCAAAAAATCCCTCAAAGCTCCTGATGCTATGAACGAGTGCATTCGAAATCCATTCACCATCGATGAATTGCTGATCACGTCTCATCTTCGGATGTGGACACAGTATATCCGGTCGTACGAAAGAATTATCATCGATCTTGTCAGTGCAACCATCATTCCTCATCTCCTGCTGACTTCAAAAGTCGATCCTAAGACTGACACTAGGCCAGTCAATCGCCATGCGCGGTCTTCGATCGAAGGACCCCATTGGGCTCAACTACGAGCATCTCACCAATGTCCGGTATATTGAGGACCGGTGTCTTTTCTTGAGTGCGATCTTCAATTCATTTTCAAGGAGCGCGGCTTGTATGAGGCTCATCAGAGCAGCATTTTCCGCCAGGAGAAGTTTGCAAATTGTTGGCTCTGTCTCCAATCCATCGCTTGAGACTTGGTGCGATAACCTCCAAGAAGAGATTGCGTCCTTTGACAACAATGCAAATTTTCTCTTGAGAAGATGTGGTAATACAGCCCAGCTTTTGTCGGAGACTCTGGATTTCAAGACCAAGCGGGACCAAGAGATGCAGACTGCATCGACCTATGAGTTGACCCAGCTGACGCTCGATGACTCCGCTACAATGCAGGTCATCACGGTCATCACATTGATATATCTGTCCTCAACCTCCATTGCCGTAAGTTTGAACTGAGAAAAAAAGCGCTTCTTGACACCGTGTAATGCTAACTTCTTCGTGTAGACCATTTTCGGAATGCCGTTTTTCTATATTGCGTCATCTTCTGACTCTCTGCTCGTATCCTCCAACTTCTGGATATACATAGCAATAGCGGCGCCTTTGACAATGCTCACTATCGGTTACTGGCGATGGAAGATTGGTACCAAGCGACGCGAGCGACGACAACGTTTCGGAATTGGTATCTCGAGATTAGGCATAGAGCTTTCTCCGGTTTAGATCTCAACAACGAGGGCTCTCATCTTGTAGGATAACGCATGATCTCAAACCTGCCCGTTCTACCGTTGCAACGGGCAAGAACCAGAATTCCGCGCTTATGTTTAGGCGTGTAGCAGATAACAGCGCAGTCGTTGGGCTTGAACATTAATCTTTCTCGGGCCACCATTATCGCAAAATCAGAAGCTGGGGTTTCGTCGTCGAAAGAGATGTACTTGTGCACACTGACAACTTTATTGCCAGGGGGTATCTCAAGCAGCAAACACTTGCCAGCTTTTTCGGACATACACCGAAGATATCTTGGGATATCTCTGCCTATTGTATCCACCAGCGTTGTCGTCTCAGCCGTCCTAAAGTTGAAGGTTTTCACAACCGACTCTTGCACGATGAGAACAAATGCGGGTTGGTCAGTAAGATGTGCGACCGATGTGAACACTGTTCCTGCAAATCCTGGTGGGCTCCTGCCTGCGAATGTTTCCATGGTGCGTTGCCTTTTGCTGAGCCATAGATTCCAAGTGTGTACGCGGATCATGATCTTCGCTGGTCCGGTCTTCAATGTCGTCTGCTCGACGATCGAGACGTACTGACCATCGGCAGAGATGTTTAGATCCTCGATTACACCAGTAAGACCGTTCTTGAGCTCCAGTCTCGTTGGATTGGGTCGCGAAGTGACTTCTCTAGGAGCAATAATATGTTCGAAGCAGAAGACTGCTCGGCTCTTGGACCCCTCGTCTTGAGTCTCGGCCGCGTAGACGATGATGACTGCTTTTGTATTCCTTGCATGACAGACAGCAATTGCAGTACAATTGCCATGGTTACATAAAGCTTTGTTCAAGGGCTCAACCAGCTCTTCGTCCTGTGTGGTGAGATCATAGATGACGAATGTTGTTTGGTCTGGGTTAAGCGTTGCGGCACATAGAAACTTGTTACTCAAGCCGACAGTTGCCCATAGTTGATGGTTCGGTGGGCATAGAGACCTTGCCGCATTGTTCTGTGATCTCAAGCTCGAGTTCAAGAGTGAATCATCGAGTGAAGTTAAGGAAATATTGCGTATATCAAAGAATACGAAATGCTTTCCATCTGGTGAAGAAATGCACCTAGAAGCTCCATTCCTGTTTTTGAGTTCTACCTCCACGATACTACTCTTATGACCTGCCTCAGATCCCTGATATGGTTGGAGATCAAGGAGCTTGGGCTTTGTAAGAAGACAAGCAGGCTTGAGTGGTTGAGTGACGGATGATGACTGAGCTGTGGATGATGACTGCGCCGTGGATGGTGACTGCGCCGTGGATGGTGACTGCGCCGTGGATGGCGACTGAGCTGTTGGTAAAGGATGGGCGCCCGGTGGTGGACGAGTATCCGGTGATGGACGTGTGTCCGGTGTCGATGAAGGTGAATGTACGGTTTCGCTCAGAATGTTGTCTATTCTTCTACAAACCGTTTCAATTCGTTTTCTGCTCTCAGGATTGGCGAAGAGAACATCGGTACAGAGCATGTCCCATATCTTCTTATACATCTTCTGCTCCATGCTTTGACTGTCAGCCACTATCTTCATGAACCAACGCTGGACGGCAGGATTGACTGTAAGCATTCGATTTCCACGGACTTCCTCTATCATCGCAACAAAGTCGTTGTCCGATTTTTCTTTCCCCTCTTGTATTGGAGCCGGGGTGAAGAACCAATCTGCCGATATGTTGGAAGTGGACTCGTTCTCCTGTGCCCTTTCCTCACGGAATTTTTCAACGGCTCCGTGACTCCCGTACAACCAGGCGACAACAATGCTGAGAACGCATCCGAGAGCCCATACGTCTGCGCTAGCTTTCACACGAGCGCCTCTTGCGAGGGCTTCGGGAGCAAGACACTGATTAGCGGCACCCACCCGGTTCGTCACAGACACGTCCCGAGCCGATTTGTCTTCGCTTTCGAAATGTCGACCAACATCCGTCCCTTCGACATCCTTCTGACTTGGACGATGCCGATACGATATGCGGGAGACACTGAAGTCCGTTATCTTGAATGATATATCGTAGAGCGGTCTCCCCGTAGGCTTTTCTGCGTCTACTACAAGAATGTTGGCAGGCTTCAAATCAGTGTGAAAACAAGATATTCGGTAGTGTTCCGCTGAGTCGTCCTTGAGTTGGTTGTGCAGATAATTTAGGCCGTCAGCGAGTAAGAAAGTCTGGCGGAGGATATGGCGCTTCCATTGCCAATCATGTAACCGCTTACTGTCATCTTTCATATAGTTCGAAAGATCACCATGTGCGAGATCAAAGAAGACACTGAAGGTTTTACCTCTTTGAATGCTCGCGCTTGTCATCATCACGAGTGTCGTCGTCGTGAGATTTCGGACAAATCGCTGTATCAGAGCCCATTCCGCCCCGAGTTCCTGATTATCCTCGGCTAATGTTTTGAAGTCTTTTCGCGCGAAGTCCACAGGTCGTCTATTCGCAAGGCCTTTGTTGTCCTGAAAGTGACGCTGAGCGACCTTTACCTTGTAGACTTTTCCGTGAGATCCTTCTCCAATGTTCACATCTGTCTCCAAAAAGGGCAGAATGTGCTGAGGTTTGAGAGTAAGTAAAACATCTTTGCATAGGATGACTGGACAAAAGTGGAATTGAGCCGAGTATAAGTGCTTGGCTCTAGCCTGCCCAAAATGCTTCTCGATTGTCGCTCGATCCAATGGCAGGTCTTTGTCGCAGATGTCTCGACTCGTCTTCCCGGAATTAACCAGTCTTTCAAAACCTCGCCATTCTTCCGATCCGAGATGGGTACCGGAATCGATGAGAAGGGCGAGAATGTTGCTGAGAGCACTATTCTCTCTGTCTTCCTGTATGACATCGCTAGCGACGACTGCTTCGTAGAAACGATTGCCATCATCTCCTGAGCCGTTACGTACGAAAAGCGATACGACGTCGCTCTTGTGTGAAAGGAAAACAAGACGCGCCTCACCGTGTGGTAGAAACCATTTGTCGTCCAGTGTTCCAGACTCGTTCGAAGGTAAAACAATTTTTCTATCGATCTCAGCGGCTAGAGCACTACGGGTCTTTTCGAACTGAGCCTGAATCTGCGAAGGGTTGGGGGCTGAGGATGGCTTTATTGAACGCGCGAGTCTAGAAGCTTTTGACCACCATTTTTCAGAGTTTGGTGGAGACATTGAGAATCAGACCTTGACACAGAGCCGGCCTGATCGCGAGACCACAAGGCTGCTAGGAGCTGAGATGACCAACGCAGCGAAAAGACTAGCTTGTACGCTGCCTTATGACCCCAGGACCACGAGCCGCTGCCACAGGTACACAGAGATGACCAGCGCGTGATCGGAACTTGTGGCGAACATGCAGCAAATCAGGTTGGTGAATGGCTTGATTTTTGAGCATTATCTTGCCGTCAGCCTGGCGCGAGTGATAAGATCCAAATACGTCCTGCAGGCTGCAGCGGATTCAAGGAGCCCCGAAACTGGGACGCCACATAGATCATCAGGCTACCGTTCATTCCTGAAGGCGCTCAAGGTTTCGTGCGGTCGCAAAACAATAGGTCCTCTGTGTCGCATGAGGTCGACATGCCAACGGACTCACACAGCAGCAGTGCAATTCTGGCGATCGCTCATCGGCGCACTCATGACCCTTGCAATAGCCATAGCCATACAACTAGTCAGGGATGGACATAGACAAACTAAACTTGGTTATCCAGTGGACTTGGCCAGAGGTTTGTCATAGACGAACGACCACCTGGACTGGATTCTGTTTGAATCTCCTCGAGCGCCACTGGATTGTTTGCCAAGCGTTCAGCTTGGACAAGAATAGTTTGTCACAATTTTTTGTACATTTTATGCTCAGTATATGCTTATTGTGCGTCCAACCTGGCATAAGAAACCTAGTTGAACATTCGCAATTGGACTTTCGATAGACTCGGTCACAGGATTGTCTTTGTCCAGTACATCGAAGTTCATCACTAAGCACCCTGACTAATTAGATCGCCGCTTCAGTCCTTACCTTTATTCTTACAGGCTTTCTACCGAATTATTTTGGCTCGCTCTACTTTGATCACTCTGCACTGGGAACCAAGTGTACTGTGATCCAGTAAAGTAGTGCAAAGCTGCCAAAATCACTCCTATAGAGTTTATGCAACATTCATGACTAGTGCCTTCTCATGTCGCTTGGATAGCCCTGCTATAGGTTAGGTCTAAACGCTTTGTAGTGTAGTAGTACCTCCAACACTTCTCCGAATATGTCACATGCGCTGTAGCAACGGATATTGGTCTTATGGATGCCTAGATTCTCTATATACTTAGTGGTCCAAGACCCTCCAGATCATGGAGCCGTTATCCGCTCTGTCCGTTCGTACGTGTGGATCGATTCCCAGACTTCCGACCTCTGGCATCTCCATCATCCCCGAACCGCCTTGTGGTTCTGAAGCCCTGCGAGATGTCCTGAGATTCCACAGACTGCGTGCCATGCGTACAAGAATCGATCGCATAGATCTGACTCTCTGAGCAACTCTCTGCACATATGTTGTGGTGAACGTGGAACTGACAAACACAGGGTTGGCAGTGTTGTTGTCGAATGTCAACTGCGTGCCTGCTGGTACGGTTGCCGCGTTATAAGAGTACTCGTAGTAATTTCTCGTAACGTTGGCTGTTGAGAGACAATTCAGTCAGCACATCAAGTATACGGGAGGGAGTTGCAATGATACGTACAATTATCGCATTGGTACCCAATGGTTGCTCCCGTGCCCTGTTCGTCAGAGTTGAGATACTGCAAAACAAAAGTGTTTGGCCGGTTCTCGAAGAACGTCAATGTGAAGCGGTAGACCTTGGTCGTGTCTCCATATCTGTTTGCATACCATTCGAAGGTGATGTTACGATTTCCAGGAGTCGAGCTTTCGGTGACTGTATAGAACAGACCTTGGGTATAGTTGCCACCTCCATTGACATAAAGGTCGTCCCAGTACGCAAACACGCCCGCAATAAGAACCTTGCTGTTTTGCACTGGAAGATGCGTGTTGTCCCATGCATTGCCGTTGATACCGTTCAGACCTGCGATAGCGAAGATCTATGAACAGAAGATTAGCATGCTTTCCTATAAACAAATAAACGAGCCTCACCCCGTTGACACTCATTTGCACAGTGCTGGTTGTAAGTCCGCACATAGTGACGGGTACTGGGACATTGAATACTGGAACTCCATCACTGCCTTGTCCTGAAGGAAGAGGGCCCACTACCGCAGTTCGGTTCGTGTTGACGAAGCGGTTGTTGGTTGGAGGGTACTAAGACTTTTGTATAAGCATTAGAATGAGCTCTGTTGTTCATCAGTGCAGTACTTACATTTGTGCAGCCAGAAACACAACCCTGAGATACTGCACAGTAGGCAGTCGAGTTGCCACAGTAGCCATATTGTCTGTTCAAGTCAGCAAAGAGGAGAGTATACAAGGAAGCAGGCGGTCCTACGAGCAACAGGGAGCGTAATTGTACTGATCACATGGAGCGTTGCCAAAGCCAGGTCCACATCTTCCATCAGCTCGAACAGGGACTGGTGAGGCAGTGCTTGTCACCGTGCTAGTGAGCGTGGTCGTACTGGTAGTGGTACTGGTAGTCGAAATGGTTTGAGCAGGAGGTGTCGCAGTAACGGTGGAGTACAGAGTCGTGGTTTGGACCTGGATCTGAGTCTGGGTTTGTGTCTGGACCTGTGTCTGCGTCTGCGTTTGGACCTGTGTTTGGGTCTGCGTTTGGACCTGTGTTTGGGTCTGTGTTTGGACCTGTGTCTGGGTCTGTGTTTGGACCTGTGTCTGGGTCTGAGTTTGGATTTGTGTTTGGGTCTGCGCAGGTGGTGTAGCGGGAGTTGCGGCAAATTGGGTATAAGTCTGAGTTTGGGTCTGAGTCTGGGCCGGTGGGGTGGCAGGAGTTACTGGAGTAGCAGCGTACTGAGTATAGGTCTGAGTAGGTGGAGTAGGTGGAGTTGCTGGGGTCGCCGGAGTCGCGGCGTAGGAGATTGAGGTTTGGGTTTGAGTCTGTGTCTGAGCCGGTGGTGTAGCAGGGGTCGCCGGGGTAGCAGCGTATTGCGTGTAAGTCTGAGTGGGAGGAGTTGCTGGGGTCGCTGGCGTTGCAGCGTATGATATCGAAGTAAAAGTCTGTGTTTGGGTTTGCGCAGGGGGTGCCGCTGGGGTCGCTGGAGTTACAGCATACGAAGTTGTGACAAGAGTCGTTGTCTGTGTCTGCGGGCTTGGTGTCGCGGCATACTGCGTACTGACCAGCGTTGTTGTATATGTGAAAGAGCTGGCAGGCTGAGTGATGGTGTACGTTGTTACATACGTCGAGATTGCCGTAGTACCAGGAGCATTCGAAGTGACAGTTTGCGTCGTTACGAAAGTCGAGGCTGACTGTGTGCTCGTTACAGTGGTTATCTGGGGAGACGGGGTGGCTGGTGTGGCAGCGTAAGAGATTGTAGTGACTGTCTGAGCAGGAGGAGTTGCTGGTGTGGCCGGGGTTGGAGCATACGATGTACTAACTAATACAGTTGTGTACGTGTACGAACTAGCTGGCAGAGTGATGTAGTACGTCGTCACATATGTTGATACTGCTGTAGTACCAGGGGCACTGGACGTCACGGTTTGTGTCGTCAAAATGGTTGAAGCCGGTTGTGTACTGGTCAGAGTGACAGTCTGGGGAGATGGAGTGGGAGCGTATGAGACTGAAGTACTGACAACGACAGTCGTATATGTGTACGAGCTAGCTGGTATTGTGACATAATATGTCGTTACGTAGGTTGACACTGCCGTGGTTCCAGGTGCACTCGATGTGACGGTCTGTGTAGTCAAGAAGGTGGACGCCGGTTGTGTGCTTGTCAAGGTGACAGTCTGAGGAGATGGCGTGCTTGTCAAGGTGATAGTCTGGGGTGACGGGGTGGCAGCATATGAGATTGAAGTACTGACGACGACAGTCGTATACGTGTACGAACTGGCAGGCAAGGTGACGTAGTATGTTGTGAGATATGTCGAAATGACTGTAGTTCCAGGAGCGCTTGGTGTCACTGTCTGAGTGGTCAAGAATGTGGATGCTGGTTGTGTGCTGGTCAAGGTGATTGTCTGTGGGGAGGGGGTCCCGGGCGTTGCTGCGTATGAGATTGAGGTGCTCACGATGACAGTGGTGTACGTGTAAGAACTGGCTGGTAGAGTCACATAGTAAGTCGCTATGTACGTCGAAATCGCAGTCGTCCCAGGAGCGCTTGATGTGACGGTCTGCGTCGTCAAGAAAGTCGAGGCCGGCAAGGTCGATATTAATGTCACCGTCTGATAGCTGGTAGGTCCAGGTAAGGTAGTCGGAGGAGCATAGCTTGTCGCCGTGATAGTGCGGGGTTCGGTACTTATCAGCGTTGAGATATATGTATATGTACTGGCAGGTTGAGTCACGATGTATGTTGTGTAGTAGGTGCTCGTGACTCCAGCAGCACTGGAAATCGAAAGCTGAGTCGTAACCACAGTCGAAGCGGGCAGTATTGAGGTCAACGTCACAGTCTGGTAGCTCGTCGGACCCGGAGCAGTTGTTGTCTGCAGAATGGTCGAAGCAGGCAAATTTGTAAGGACAGTCTGATACTGAGTTTGATTTCTTATCAAAGTGCTGATATAAGTCGAAGTTGACGTGTACACGACCTCAACTGTCGTGTAAACGATGCTTGTCGGGCCTGGGATTGAACTGACGTAGGTCGATGTACGGAGAATCTCGGTTGTTATTGTCAAGTAACTGGTCGGACCGGGTACCGTCGTGGTCGAAGCAGGCATAATCGAGAGAACTGTCTCATTCCTGATCAGTGTGCTCACATAAGTAGACGTTGATGTGTAAACCACTTCAATTGTTGAATAGACAATACTCGTAGGACCTGGCACTGAGCTTATATATGTCGAGGTACGCAATACCTCGGTAGTATAAGTGACTGGCACTAGTTGTGTTGAAACAACTTGAGAGATGGTCGTTGCGGTAGCAGTCGCTTGTGGCAGGGTCTGGGTAATGTTGAGCGTCGTAAAATAACTCGAAACATATGTGACGTTGTAGGGCAACAAGCTTGTCGCGGTTATGTAGAGTGTTGATGGTGGAAGTGTAGTGACGCTGGTCTGAATCACAGTTGTCGGTTGTAGGCTGGTGCTTGTCACATATTGAGTGATGACACTGCCCGAGACTGTCGTGACCTCTCGCGATGTCACGGTTTGTGACAGAGTCTGTACAATCGTTGAATAAACAATACTCAGGCGAGTTTCAACCGATGTGATCGTGCTAGCATTTGGATAGACCGTAGAGACCAGGGTTTCGTAGACATAAGTCGAATATGGTACGACAGTGGTTTCTGTGACCGGTGGTCCGACCGTAGTTTGAATTTCTCGGGACGTCTCCGTAACATAAGCAGTACTTATCTGATTTGTGGTCGCAGTCTGAGTAATCGTGGTTGTGCTCGTCAAGGTCAAGTTTTGATATGCAGTAGCAGTCTCCACGATAGTCGTAGGTACTAGCTGACTTGAGATAAAACTGCTCTGTGCTTCGGTAGATGTCACATACTGGGTCGCAGTATAGTAGTAGACTGTAGAGTATGTTGCAGTGGCTGTACGAGTCCTGGCAATTGTCCTGGTCACTGTGCGAACACTTTGGCCTGACAGAGTATCGGAATCCAGAGCTGCAGAAGATGATCCGCCGAAGCCTACATCTGTTCCGGTACTAGAAAAATCGCTGTTCATCGGAGGCGTGGGATCCTCGGCATCTCGGGAGTTGGCTGTGATGGAGATCTCATCAAGGCCTACGTAAGCTGGTCCCAGACAAGCAATGCTAAAAGTGGCCACAGTGTAATTGGCAGAAACCTCTGCAAGGTAGGTATACGAGTAGGTAGTGTAGTTTGTAGTTAGTGGTGATGCTCCACTGCAGTCACTATTCGTCGCGCAGATATTGATCGTGCAGCTGGGGGGCGAGGGCCCATTCTGCGCCATGATGGCCGCGGCAGAGAGATGATATTCGGTGCCTGATATCGTAGAGAAGGACTGTGTAGCATTGTAGACCATAGGTTGATCGGTGCTCTGTCGACGATGGAGTAGGGCTGGAGGGGTCGTGCCGTCGCTGAAAGCCAAGAACCTGCAGATGTCAACAAAACGGCCTAACGAGCTGTCAAGAGAACTCACAGATAGCTCTCTCCAGTATATGCTGTAAGAGGGGTACTGTCGTTGGATGTCGCGATTTGAGCAACAATGTTAGGATCTGATTTTGTGCTGTTCAAGGGGTTCTGCGTTCCGTTCTCGAACCCAAGGTTCGCCACAACGGTTGGTGCTGGCGTAGCAGTTATCGATGAGGTGGTGGTAGCTAAGAATGAGCTCCCCTGTCCATCAGGATCACCATCACCATCATCGTCGAAGTCGTCGTAGGCGCAGGCCGTGACAGTAGATCCAGATAGCGTGACAGTCACGTCGGGCTCGTATATTGTAGTGTAGCGTGTTCCCGAGATGGTAGCTTCGAAATCATATGCAGTCGAGGCATTGCCTCCTGTGTAGATGGTCGTGGTGAAATTATTCCATGCGGTGATTGGTGCTGTGGAGTTCAAATTGCAGACTGAATCTTGCGTGTATATCGTAGTTGTAAAGTTTTCTTGAGAGACTCCTGGAAGAATAGATGTCGAGGTCGATGATGTTACTGCGCTAGTCTTAGGAAGGAATGTTGAAGTAGTGACGGGAGGTAAATAGTTCGACGTCTCGCAAGTCGCACTGATATATTGGGTCGAGACCGAGTAGAGTGTCAAGGGCGCATCGGGACCCGTAGACAAGGATGATTGACCCACTCAGGAAGCGTTGTTGATCGTACATACCGCAGTCCCATATATCAGCGATGTCGTGATGGAGCCAGATATCTCAGAAGTCACGGTTGCTGATAGTGGGGCGATGGCATTTTGAGTCGAGTACTGACCGGGGACCGTAAGGTTTGACGAACAGGCTAGAGCTGGCAGGTACGATGTGACGGTCACTGCACTTGCACTTGCCTCAGCGCCGCCATCAGATTGACTTGACGTAGCATTATTTAGAGGAAGGGACGACTCTGGTGAGCCCGGCTCTGTGATTGTTATTGTGCTTGGCATCGGACACACGCCTGATGTTCCACTGCCCTCGCAGGCCATGGTGAACACGTTCGAGACATATAGAGTTGAGGTGCACGAGCTATAAACAGTCGAGGTATAGTCAGTCTGCCAAACAGTTGTGACATCACATACGCGCGTGTCCGTCGTAGATGCTGTCGAGGCTTGGTTGGTATTGCTACCATCTTGAACGAAGTAAGTCGAAGAGCCTGAGGTGTACACAGCCCAGATTGACGTCCTACGACTGCAGGTACTCGAATCGTTGCGTAGGATATCCGATGCAGCGACTGATGACGACTGTGCAGAACTGACACTGAAAAGACAGAAAAGTCCCAAAAGGGCACACACGCAAAATCGCATCGTTCAGAGACCAATGTGCGACGAAAGATCAAAAGTGGAGGATAGACGAGAGAAAAGCTAGATCTTTGAGGCCTTGACGCTGTGCAGGGCCCTACATTCCGAGGTCGACGTCTTCAACGGTGCTGATATGAGCAAGGGCAGTTGCTACTCTCGTAAAATTCGCATCGTTCCGGTGCCTTGGTGAATATTGTTCCGGTCGTCTGGAATTCATGATTCGTGTCGGATACCGACCTGCGCTTGGCAAAATGCAGCTGTTGCCCCTTCCTTGACGCTTTATCGCCTGGCAATAAGATGCCAATCTTGACCCATACTTATTGGATGTCACGAAACTCGCCTTGAATAGCAGCTTGATGGTCATCATGAGGAGGGAACAATTGCGATGGCCCATGATGTGTATAGACGGTCAGCTTCTTTATTGGCTGCAGCGGTATTGCTTGGCATTCTTGTACATTGGTGGCATTCCTCAAGCATCCAGTTGGTAGGTAAGCAAAAGCTTGGCCTGCCCAGGTTGTAGCGGAATTGTAGCGCGGCCCATGTTGATGGTGTTGTGAGGACGATTCATCGGGCTCCTAGTCTGCGCGGAACGTAGCAGTGTCTCTCCGGAAGGGATCACTTTTGCTCGGCCGACTCCTTGATGGAAGAGTGATAACAGACAATTCTTGATATTCCAGACAAAGCTTTTATTATGCGATTATGTTGTTGTGCGAAAGAGACTTCCAGCGCGTGTCATTAGTACGCCATCATGGTCTGTACTGCGATCGAAATTGGACTATGGGCACCCAGTCGCAGCTCGCGGACATGATCAGGATTTGGAAGAACCATAGGTAAGCGTGCACAACTAAGAGGTCGAAAGAAAAGACAAACGCGGAGACGCTGAGGAGGGGCCTTGGTTTATATGTTTCGAGCTGAATTTCAGCCTCAAAGTGTTGTTTCGGCATCCTTCGGCCCGCTGATCGGGAATGCGACGCGCGGTCTTACAGCCGAGGAATGCTACACGCACCTTTTAACCGATACTCTTCACATGAATCATAGCACTCGTGGACAGTCTATTTAGCAAGATGCGGGACTCAATCGTACATTTGTTATGATGGCATATACATCAGCTGATCTCATAGGATTACATACTAATCTCCATCATAATTACCTTACAGAACCTTAAAGCCAGAAGTGGCCTGAATATCTCTGCTGCTGAATCCAGCTCTGACACCAAAGTTGCCAGAGGGAATGATCCACTGCTGCTGCACAGCATCCCAGAAACTCAAATCTCTTCTCATCAGAGGGAAAGTGACAGTTCTGCTCTGTCCAGCAGCAAGCGCGACCTTCTCAAATCCTCTCAGGACCTGGGTAGGAGTACGGCCGAAAGAGGCGGCAACGGGCTGAGAGAGGTAGAGCTGAGGAACCGCGTCACCAGCGACGGAGCCGGTGTTCTTGACCTTGACAGTGATCTCGTAGAGGGTGTCGTAGAGGGTGGGGTTACCACCGGGTACTGTGGCAACAGTAGCGGGACGAGCAGTCAAGTTTGAGGGAGCGAGACGCTCGATCTTGACGTCAGACAGGGAGAAGTTGGTGTAAGAAAGGCCATATCCGAATTCGTACTGTACAGAGAGGTTGTAGTAGTCGTAGTGGCGGTAGTCGATCAGGAGGCCCTCCTCAAAGTCTGCTTGCCATGCGTTAGGGTCCTCAGTGAGCTTCAGCTCGGTAGAGTTGGTGATGCGAGCGAAAGCATAGTCGGACTCGTTGTAAGCAATGGTGTAAGGAAGCTTGGCGCTGGGGTTGACATCGCCGTACAGCACGTCGACCAAGCTGTTTCCTGACTGCTCTCCCTGGAAGTGTGCTACGAGAATAGCAGTGACGTTGGGGTGATCGGCCCAAGGCATGACAATGGGACCTGAAGTGTGGGTTACAACGATGGTGTTGTTGCACCAGCCAGCTACTGCTTCAACCACTGCTGTGCCATTCCAGTCTGGAAGCAGATTTACCTTGTCGTAGCCTTCGGTAGCCCATGTCTTGATTGTGACGATGCAAGTGTCAGG
>Ga0058697_10000462_pt1 | contig 17696 bp, 10 predicted proteins | sample AgamicAsMae_FD_66619 | JGI IMG/M metagenome (GOLD analysis project Ga0058697, IMG submission 66619) | Agave microbial communities from Guanajuato, Mexico - As.Ma.e | ecosystem: Host-associated > Plants > Phyllosphere > Phylloplane/Leaf | place: Guanajuato, Mexico | collected 2012-06-04
GGAATTGGAGCGGCGGGCTCGGCGTTGAAGGGCGAATGATCGACCAGGCCCAGGTTAGACATGTTGGAATTGGGTCTCTTCTTGTCGTGTCTGGCAATTGGAGAAAGCAATATCCCAAATGCAAGCATCAATAAAGATCTGGAAGGGTGGATGAGTCAGCTGTCGGCACTGGTTTCCCCAGATTTCAAAGCTCCTTCCTCCCAAGTCGCGTTTCGTTCTTGGCGCGTCCATCTTGTATTTGCAGCTACCATTTCGAGACCGTCAAATACACATTTCCAGCCCGTTCAGCTGTCGCGCGATTTGTCTTTCCTACTTTGCTGGAACGGCGCGCATGCTCATACACTAAAACCATCTGCACAATGGTGCCCTCCCCTCCGGCCGTCTACTTTCCAGCTCTGGATAAATGTCTGGCCCGCGAGCTTCCTCTTCTGTATGCGCCTGCTGCCCTGATAACACCCAACTTTGTGCTGACCACTCCAGATCGTGGGAGTCCGCTTACAGAGCTGTCATCGCTCTTGACTCCGTCACCTCTTCTCCCACGCTAGACGCCTTCTTCCAAGATCCGACTGTTCTTTCCATACTAGGCGCACCTCTCACGCCCTTCTCCTCTCCCACACCACAGTCAAAAACAGACTTCGACACAAGGACAGCCGCTATCAATACTACTCCCTCGGAATCTGGCCAATATGACATCAATCAGATCAAGGAGGACGCTTTATGGTTGTCCAAGGAAGCTGCGATTCAAGAGACGGATGCTTTGAGGATAGTCCTGGTCGAATGGCAGCAGCGCTCTGCATCACGCATGCTGGCCGAATGGTCCCAGGATGAGCGACTTGGAATTCAGAATGCCGCTGCGAACGCCCACTTCCGCCAGTCCATCAACCCCGTCCCCGAACCTGACCACAAGTCGACATTCGATACTCAGCAACAGAGACGTCCCAGGCTATTGACCACTCTCTACGCCGAGAAGTCTAGCATTCTGGCTTTGTCTGCCCTTCTGGTCGGCCTCGCTTTACCTCAAGACCTGCAGTCGACTGCGGTCAAGACGAGGGTTACACTTCAGCAAGCTGCCCAAGTCGTTTTCCGCGCTCAGACGACGACAACCGGTACATCTTTCTTCTGCGCATGTGTTGAGGCTATCGAAGCAAAACTATCAACGCTCAATCCGGAATCATGGTCGGGTCTGCTTTCTGAGGATGAGGAGCTCGCCAATGCTTACCTAAAGTCTTTTTTCACTCAGCTTGTTCTGATCCTGCGTCTGGCATACATCCACATCTTTGCCCAGGAAGATATTCCTGACACTCAACCTGTCGTTCTTTGGTTCTCCCTCATGGATGCGACCTACTTCTTCTCTGCGCTACCCGAAAGCCCTGAGACCTCAGACCTGAGCATTGTTGTTCGATGCCTGGCATCCCTCATATCGCTGGAAGTGCTCAAGATCAACGCCACTGTAGCATCCGTTAGCGCGCGATCCAACACTGGGTCCTATCCGCAACTGCCTGGCAATTCTTACATCGATGATGAAGCCTGTGTTGGAGTAGTCACCTCTACTCTTCTCGGTGCTGCGCAAGCTCATTTAGGCATCAGGCACGCAGGACCTGCCATTCTTGCTTGGAGCATTATCGCACAAAGTCTCCGTGGAGTCATCCTAGCAAGTCGTCTAGATGCGCAGTCTCAGATCGAAGATGGTCCCAGCAGCAGCGAGACCAAGACCAAGACTGAACTTTCATTGGAAGCTATTCTAAATGCTCATCCTGTAGAGGGAGAAGATGTCATTGGCTTCATGGCCAACGCCGCAGCTGCTGATCTGCAGACATTCGATATGGTAACGTCCTTGTCTGAGTGTTTGCTGCTTGCCTTTGCCGCAGACTTCGATCTTTGCGTGGCTGCCTGTGGCAAAATGTCGCTTTTCAACTTAGTGTCAGCAGGTTACCATCTTTTCCAGTACGGCCCGGATGTGGTACAGGCATCGCTTTCGATCCTTTCCTACGACACAGTGCCTCCAAACCTCTCGCGTACACGAGCCCGTAACCCGGTGCAACCAGTCAAGGCATTCCTGACCGATAGCAACGGTATGGGTGGCAGATTCTTCGATCAAGTCAAGCAGCGCTATGCTTACGAAGTCCGCCCTTTCCTCAACTGTCTACTTTCGATTAGTCAAAGCCGGGCCTCAACAGATGGACAGGACTCGGAAATTCTTGCGATCCTGGAGAACATGGCTACGATCACCCAAGTCCTCCCTCGAACCTTTGAGAGGAGCTATGAAAACTACAGAGAGGACGAACTTCAGAATCACATTCAGCTCCTAGATGAGATTCCGCTCTTCGTACCAAGAGATGGCAGGAGTCATCATATGCGTCTCACATCTGGTAGGGACGCTGGACAAACTAAGACTGATCTAGTCATACCTGCAGGAACAGTCGGTATCCTAGCGAACCAGAACAGTCCCTATGTTGTTTGTTGGCATCACCAACATTCTGCCCTCGAATACTTTGGCAAGCTCCTCTCGACTAGATTATCCAACGCAACCTACACCGAGCTGGCATCTGGACCTGTCGAAAAGGAGGCGGCTGCTGAGATCATTGCGCTTGTTGACTCGCTTGTGTATGCCGCAGTGGAGGCAGACGATGTCAATGCCGCAAAGCACATCCTTGGCCGCTTGAGTTACGGTCTCGACAGAAACGACGATATCGTCAGAGTCATCTTCCAGATGTTTGAAGAGGAGTTGCACGCTCAGGTTGAGCAACCAGGATCAGAGGGCTCGTTGTATTTGTTGGTCCACATTGTCCGGTTCATGCAGTCACTGGTGTCTATCTATCCGGAAAGAATCTGGTCTCTCCTGACACGCAGTCGCCTGCTCTCTGTTGACGACAATGTTGGCGGTCTTGCTGCTATTGTAAGCGCTACAGAGCTTCCAATCGGCCAGTACGATTTACTACGTGCTTGTATCGGTCTTTTCGAGAGATTGATTCAGGATGTTGCCACCCGCGCTGTATCGCGCAAGTCCACCACAAAAGCAGTTACCCGCTTCGACGACCCAGCTGATGCAACCGGAACTACACCCGAGAAGCTCACCAGTGTTGTGCTTGCAGCATTCCAACGTATCCTTCTTGACGTATTGCAAAGCTCGCCGAGCTGGCGTTTTGTCTTCCCTACAGAGAGATGCGAAATCAGCACGCGTATCTTGAATGCAGCGACCGAAGTACTCAACTTTGCATTCAGCGTGGATGACAACAAGGTTGTTACCGCGAAGTTGACTGGTGTATTCGCTCAAGCTTCGGAAGATCTTCTCAAGGTGTACCTGGCGGAAAATCCTCACTCGCTTACCTTCCACCCAATCCTGAATATTCTCACATCAGGCCTCGCTTCAATCAATCCAGGACCACTAGAGAATGAGGGACCGATCAGACTTCAGACCCGTGCAGCTCTGTCTTTCTGCTCAAAAGTGCTCGACGTCGGTTTGCTTACCGATCGCAAAGCTGGCTATCTTACCAAAAACCTCCTTCAGTCTATGCCTCTGCTTGCACGTCTCTTTGCTGCTCAACATTCTTACAAGGAATCTGTTGCAATTCTGTTCACAAGTATCGTTCGCACATTGAACCAGTCCGAATCAGAACCCGCTCCTCTTCTTGGCCACTTGAGTCCGGAAGCTGCAAAGAGCTTTTTAACCGTCCTTGCAGAGCTTGATCAACCTCTCCAAGACATTAGTGTAGAGTCTACGATCTGGGAGATGTTCTCTGCTGTGGTTAGCAACAAACAACAGTGGCTTTCGATCTGCTTGCTCACTGGTACTACACCCCGTGACAGATTGAAGACTACGGATAAGAGCGAGGGTACTGGCAGCAAAGCCTTACTCAAGTATGCTCTGGATCAGCTGGCTGACATCAAGGCTATCTCTCCCAAACGAGCAATGGCTATTTTGAAGTTTGTTGCTTCTGCACAAGACCAATGGGCCTGGGCTACGCACGGTATTGGTAAACACACCGAGTTCCTCAGAAGCGCAGCGGACTGGCTCGCTGAGATAGAGCCCAACAACAAGCAGTCCGACATGGAGGGTACCATCCGATACGCCAACGAGATTCAGATGGCTTCCTACGCTTCTAACGTTCTTGCTCGCTACCTACACAACGCACGCCAGCTCGGTGACACAACAACCGCACAGAAAGTTGCCACCAAGCTGCAATACCTCCGCGATCACGGTGTGGCAGTCAATGCTTACAACCATTCGCTACACAAGAACTTAGCCAAGAACTTCGTCATCAAGTTTCCGCAGTGCAAGCTCGAGAACTTCAAGCGTACTTCTCTTCAGCAATCAGAATTTGGCCGTGACTACTACTACGATCGCAAAGTTGCTAGCCGGATGTTAGATTTCGAATCGTCCTGGAGCGGTCGTAACAATCAAGGATTTGTCGAAGAGGTCGCCAGAGCAAACGTCAATCTGTCATTGGTAGAAGCTCAAGTCAACCTTCTCAAGAGCTGGAAAGCTCTGGCCATCATGCTCAGTACATTTGCTGAAGACATCCCATCGCTTCAGAATGACTTGGCCACGGTCGTGCAAAAGTCGCTTGCAGCAAACATGGAAGCTTCTATTCCAGCCGTCTTGTTCGATAACATCGCACAGACACGTGCTGACTTAGCATTCATCTTGTTGCAGAAGCTGACCTCTATCAAGTCCAAGGAGCCTATCGTTCGCAATTTGCTTTCTACAGCTTGGGACATTGTTCGCACCTCAAATCAGGACTTTGAGGTCGCATCCACTCCTCGCGATGTTGACTATTACCGCACGCTCCTACGTACCCTCTTCCTTGCGCTTCAACCTCAGGTCTACAATCCTTTGCAGAAGGAGAAGCGATCAGCACCAGTTGTTCCTGTAATTCCCCTCGAGATTCTGAACGCTGTGCACAAGAACTTTAGAGCACTGTGCACCAATGTCCACGCCAACCCTGAATCGGTGCAGCCAGCAGACTTTGTCCTCTTGACGGCTCTGCTACAGAGTATCCTCCGCATTCCTGGTATCGCCTCTGCTCACTCGGCTATCGCCACTAGCTGTGCCGACGCTGGCACTCTTCGCTATGCGACGAGCCTGTACTCATGGTCAGATCGTCTTGTGACGCCTGACTCAGTCGATCCCGTCTATGGTGAACTCGCTATCCTGTTCTTGCTTGAGCTCTCTTCCATTACTTTCATCGCGGAACAAATGGCTGTCGAAGGCGTACTCTCTCGACTCTCATCAGCCAATCTGTCGCATTACCTCCGTAACATGAACGGCAAGGGTCCGTTCGATGAGCCTGTCCGCGTTTTCGCTATTTGGTCAAAGGGCATCCTTCCCTTGTGCTTGAACCTACTTGAAGCAGTTGGCCCGCCAATCGCTGCCGAGATTGGTGCTTTCCTCAACAGTTTCCCTGCTCAGCTCCGCCGTGCTGAGACTGATTTAGAGAACAAGCAGCCTTCTCTTCGTCACCCTTACGCTGGCTGCCTCACTCTTGGGCTCGCAAGCGAAACACACTCCCTTTCTCTCATCTCCCTCATTCTTGAAAGACTCCGAACAGTAGGCGCAAGCTCAGGTGCTACTTCCGCCGAAATACCCAGTCTGGAGTTTGATCGTGCAAATGCGAAGGAGCAAGTTGAGGCGATTCTACGTACAAGACGCAACTTGCGTGAACGTATCATGCCTGTCGGTGAGCGCGAGACAGAGTGGGCTAGGCAGAAGCCCGCCGTCGCCACCAAGGATATTGAGAACAAGCTCGAGGAGAGAGTTGTAGATGAGTTCGAAGCTGCTCTTGTTTGTTTGACAGGCTAAACAATTTCAAAGGCCAGAAAAGTAGGACGGGAGATTTTGGGATTGGTCAAGGATGGCATTCAGCGAGGCGTTTTATGATTGTACTTAGATTCCGACGGAAGAAGCAGGTGTAGAGAAACAAAACAATTGTGGTTACAACTCACGACGCGAATATTGAATGTCCGTGGAAGCGTTGTCCAGGGCTCTATGCCATTCTTGGAGCCCGAATCTTCTCCGGACCGATTTCTCTTGTCTCCGATCACTGCTTTCCTTCCTCTCCGTGTGCAAAGGTTTGTAACGCTGCTACCTATCAAAATGCACAATGTTCTTAAGGACTGGATCGAATCCATGGAGATACAGTGTTCTTCAATGCTCTCTTTGTATCCATCCTTGATCTAGAGATCACTGTGCCTTTTGATAGCGAGCACTGTGTTCTACACCTTCACAGGAGAGAGGAGCGTAGGACACTGGAGTTAGTTCAGCACATGGGGAGGTTTGGATGGTCCTTTACGACTCACCATTTGATCTCCACCGACCACCCTGTCCGGAGAAATCATTAATCTATCACACGGAGAAATATCGCTGCTTTCGCGGGACGCGGTCATTCCACATCATCGTGACGTGAACGCGATATACCACTCACGGAGGAAGCCCCGACGATACAATGAAAACCGAACTCCACTGACAGCAAACTGCCGAGAAGGCATTGGTCATCTTAATATGAGTTGACCCGATAATCACAAGCACCGAACCACTGACAAGAATAGACGAGGAGCAGGTCTAAACAAGACATAGTATCGTTCCCCAGTCGCGTCTCCCATGTTTTCAAACGTCACGATTGCGGGTACGATGTCGTCTGCGCTCGAACCTGCCCTCGACATATGGGGTGCTGACCAAACAATGACCACGTCGAGTCGTGGGTATGTCGAAGCAGATCTATAAGTAGTCCTCATCCCTCACCGGTTTGACTTTGACACCTGGTTGCTTATTCTATAACTAACCTGTAATTCATCATTCGTCATGGCACCTCCTGACTTCAATGTTGCGAGCAGACGTGCTAACCCACCTGTGTACACTCTGCAGGAGGGCAAGTTCTACAGAACATAAGACAATTCAGCATCACACTAACGCTGGTCATAGGTGCACCCGTCTCTGACCCGTCGGCTTCCCTTCAAGTCCGCACGACTTATGGTGGGGGCGGTCTGGGCATACTTGCAGACACTCAATTGATCGAGACTCTGGCCCATTTCCCTCGTGAAAGAATACCCGAACGTGTAGTCCACGCAAAAGCAGCCGGAGCATGGGGAGAATTCGAAGTCACAGAAGACCTTTCAGACATCACCGATGCCAGGTTCCTCAGTGGAAAGGGAAAGAAGACTCCCCTTCTCGGTCGTATCTCGACCACCGCTGGTGAAAGAGGTGCCGCCGACACTGTCCGTGATATTCGTGGCTGGTCCATGAAGCTCTTCACCGAGGAAGGAAACCAGGACTTTGTCTTCAACAGTCTGCCTGTCTTCTTTATCAGAGATCCCATCAAATTTCCTAGCGTCAACCGCAGTCACAAGAGACATCCTGTGACGAACATCCCTGATCCGGATATGTTCTGGGATTACCACATCAACAACCAGGAAGGTATCCATGCATTGATGCATCTCTTTGGACTTCGTGGTATTCCTGCTTCGGTAAGCTACAACTCCTCAACAATCACATTCACAAAGTCCTAACAGTATATTTCAGCTCCGCAACATCAACGCTTTCGGCGTCCACACATACAAGCTCGGCAAGCAAGACGGCACCTTTGTGTACGTCAAATGGCACATCAAGCCCGCAGCCGGAATCAAAAACCTCCATGCAGATGAGGCACTCCGTCTGGCCGGCGAAAACCCCGACTACCACATCAAAGACTTCTACGACGCAATCGAAAGCGGCGATTTCCCGACCTACAACGTGCACCTCCAAATCATGGATCCCAAGCAAGCAGAAGCCTCAGGCATCAACATCTTCGACGTACGTAAGCCGAGGGTACAGATAGTGCAGGTCAAAAGCCATCAGATGGCTTTTCGACTTTCGCCTGTACTTTTATTACCTTTATATAAGAAGCATGCTAACTGAACCTTCACTTCTAGAACACCTTCACATGGAATCATGAGCATTACCCTCTGCGCCAAATTGGAAAGATTACATTCAACAAGAACCCCACAAACTACTTCCAAGATGTCGAACAAGCTGCTTTCTCACCGTCAACGATGGTGCCCGGCATTGGACCTTCTGCGGACCTTATGCTGCACGCCCGCATGTTTTCCTATCCCGACGCGGCTAGATATCGCCTGGGTCCCAACTACCAACAACTCCCTTGCAACAAGCCCATTAGTCAAGTCTACTCACCCTACCAACGCGATGGCCCTGGCCGCATGGATGGCAACTACGGCGCTGACCCCGACTACGTTCGCAGCAGCTACACCAAGCTCGCTCACGGCAGCCACGAATTAGCCACTCATGAGCAATGGGTAGGCAAAGTGGTTTCTGCATCTACAGAGGTCACAGACAAGGACTTTGAGCAGTCGAGATTGCTGTGGCAGACTATGCTCAAGGAAGATGGTGGTAGAGAGAATTTCCTCAAGAACCTTTGTCCTCATCTTGGTGGTGCTTCTGAGTTTGTTATTGGGGAGTCTGTTAAGATGTTTGGCAGGGTTGATGAGCAACTTGGTAAGGATATCGAGCAGGGGATTAAGAATCACAAGGAGGGGAAGTCTGTTGTGTAAATGTGTTGATGAGTGGATAGTTTGATGACCGATAATGAGATAAGATCATATTGTTTTGACCACTCCACTGTGTGATAAGTTCTGTCACTACCAGCGGCTCTCACGTTGACGACCAGGAGAAGCTGAAAGCCATCGAGATGCACAGTTCTTTGTAGATCGCAGCAAAGGGTCACAGAGAGCTGATACCACCACGACTCTCGATGGATACTTGCCATATACTGAGGGGGCTTGCTGCATTTCTATAGTTATCTGCGTGACACATAGCTTCTCACATGAAGAGGAAACTATCCATCTATTGTTTGCAATTTTGAGGTACATGAGTTTCGAACCCTTTTACAATTTTTTTCTGATCAAAATCTAGGACGTCCCGACACATTTTTTACGAAGGATTCACTCCCTTAGGCAACTGCACTTTGAACACCAAAGCCTGGTTATCAAGGTTGTATCCCGAAGCATCTTTGTAAGGATACTTTCCACCATCCATGTAGCCTATTTTCGCATCACAAAGTCAGTGACATGCTAAACATGTACATCAAGGGGAGGCAAACATACCGTTTTGAGTGATGAAGTCGTTATCGCTGAGTGAAAACACAAAATACTCTCCATCTTTACCATCATTGACCGGGACAGTAGCGATGGACTCCCACTTCTCATTCAACAGGCCAGCATCCTGTGCACCTCCATTATGCACACCAAAGCGCTCGAGTTGGGAATTGACATTAAAGTCCAGGAAACTGCAATAAGTAGCTGCTTGCACGCCAGTCTTCAAAACTCCCTTTGAAGAAGCGATAGATGCGTTGAAAGCATCATAAGTAGCACCAGCGATATCAGTAGCGTTGGAGATGTCGAAAATGTCAATGTGGCGGTAGAGACTTGTCGAGGATGCTGCGCCGTGACCTGCATTGGAGTCGCGGGCCAAGACAAAAAACTGTGTAGGCGTCAAGAAGTGGAGTTCTGATTGAGCGGCTACGCTGTCGGTGTTGTAGAAAGGTAAGGGGACAATGTATTCAGCCTCTGGGACTGGCGGTGAGGAAGAGAATGCAGAAGCAGAGTATTGGAGTAGACGAGTGTAGCGTCTGTTCTTCTTCTTGAGACCGCCTTCTTGGTCGAGAGCTGATTGCATCAATGCGTAGATGTGTTTGCCATCGGGTGATGCGGTCAAGCCTTCTAGTCCTTGGTTGTTTGCTCGTCCTTGTGTAGGATCTTCAGGGGTGATAACCTCGTCAGGATTGTACACTGGAGGTGACGCAGCGCTGAAACTCTCGGTGCCGTTGCGTAGAGGGATATATGCGCTTGGAGGACGAACCGCACTCAACATTTTCCCAGCAGCGGAAAAGTGGTAGATGTACGGACCGTATTCGTCAGAAACGTAAAATGAGCCGTCGGGGTTTAGAACGAGGCCTTCTGAGTCTACGGAGACGCGGTGACCGCCTGTGCCGTTGTTTCCAAAGCCGTCACCTGTGTATGTTGCAGCTGGTAGATCAGGGAAGCCTGAGAAACTGAGGTAGGGGCCTGTGGCATCGGGATCCAAGCCAGTGACAGGAGTTCCAGCAGGGTCTGTGAAGCGAATGGTATCCTGGTATTTGAGCTGCAGGTTAGGACCCGATGGCGAGGCGAAAGTTGCGGTATCGTTGAGAGACAACGTAATCTGGAACTTGTGGACTCTGTTTTGGAAGTTCAGAGTACCTTGGGTGTTCCATCCTCTGTCGGGCAATGCCCACAAAGTGCCTCTGTAATCTTTCCCGGTCTTTTTCCAGCTCTTCTGATCAATGGCAATTGAAGACCCGAATCCACCAAGAGTATCACCGAACTTATCTCTTGTATCGCTTGAGACGAAGCCATATCCGGCCAACTCCTGGTAAACATAGGTGTTGCCACCACAAGTCGTGGAATTGACGACGCTAGTGGAGTTGACATCGCTGGCAGGAGGGCTGGGAGGTCTGGGACCAACGGGACCAGCAGGACCAGGACCAGCAGGAGCGCCAGGAGCACCAGGAGCACCGACAGAGCCAGGAGTGTTGGGTGGGCTTGGGGGACCAGGAGGAGTCTTGGGAGGAGCAGCAGTAACGAAACCACTGACGGCTGCCAAAGCAGCCAAACGAGAAAGCAACAACATGATATGGAGCGTCAATCGAGGCAAGACTTAGTACTGACCTACCTCTCAAGGCATGACCTGCGCTTTATATACCTACAACATCTAAGGAGGCGATCACAGCGGCTGAAGCAAAGAGCAACAGCTCCGCGGCTTCTCAATAGTATTTGCTCCATGACGGGACAGTAGTCATTGTGCATAGCGAGAATGTCACCTTGTATGATCTGGTTGGTCCTGTCACATTTCCCCTGGAGTCTCCACAGGTTGCTTGCGAGAAGTGCCATAAAGTCTAGAAATGCAGTCTTGATGGCCACGAGGAAGTGATATCCACCTTGATTGGTCCAAGCCGAACCGTCTGTGCCAAGACCTGATGTTTGACCTGCAGAACATGCTGCGGATCGTTGAAAGATCGACGAGGGAGGAAGATAGATCTCGGGAGTTAAGGATGGTAGGTTCTCACACGTGTGAGTTGAGGTGTTTACACGTGAGGTTGCGCGAAGCTGCCGATCGAGGGGTAGAGAGCGACGACAAAAGTTTGGAAAGCGGAAGCATGGAGAACCACCACGAGCGAAGAGTCACATTTGATAAACAGTTGTTCAAGGGCGCCACTGCCAACCCAGTCGCGGTTGGAATTATAGACACAGACGTGATTTTAGCAAGACGCTTCCTTCCAAATGAGAAACAACCAATCCGCACGTTCCGACACAGCAGAGCCTGAGTATTCGAGCTGCTCTTCCTGAGATATCGCCGACGTCGTAGGCCTCCTTTGTGTTCCAGAAGGTCAATGGATTGCTGTTTCTGTCATCAGTACGGATGCTAGTATAGTCAAGATGATGTCGTCGCAAGCAAAGGGATAGAGAAGCAGGAGATACAGATATCTTTATGTACACGGAATTATCTTTTATTCCAAAAGCCGACCAATGGCTCGAAAAACGCCGTGCTGCATGCAGAAATACTGTACAAGAAAGGAAGCAGATTTAGCGGAAGACTAAAGGTATCTTGGGAATGGGGAAAGGCATTGAATAAGAACAAAGACAAGTCGCTCGAAGCCAGGTCGTTCAGCAGGCGCAGCTCGAGTTGTCTGTCGTGGGGCCTGGGTTGATGTTCACATCGATCACTGTAACTTTGTCAGCGAGCTGTCCAGAACCGCATGTTGCACGAGAAAACATACTTTGGTTAGGCGTCTGGTTTTGTTCACTCTCCATACCAGGTAGTGCTTGCGCTATCCTCTTGAACAAAGGCTTCACGTTATGTCCGACCTTTGCGCTCGTCTCGATGAACATCAGATTGTGCTTCTTGGCCTCTTCTTCTCCTTGCTGGGTGGTGACTTCGCGCTTGTCGTTCAAATCGGTCTTGTTGCCCACGAGGACGATGATAACATCGGAGCCACGTTCGCCGCGGACATCGTCGACCCACTTGCGGGTCTGCTGGAAAGATTTGGCGGAGGTAATGTCGTAAACGACGACGGCAACGCTGCTGTCGCGGATGTAGGAGGGAATCAGACTACGGAATCGCTCTTGTCCGGCGGTATCCCAGAGCTGTAGGCGTACGGTGCGGTCCTCGAGGTACATGGTCTAAGAATTGTATAAGTACGAGGTTGGCATTGCGGTATACGAGTGGATCGTAGCAACCTTTGACAGAAAGTCGATTCCGATAGTAGCTTGGTATGTGTTGTCGAATGAGTCGTACATGAAGCGGGTGATTAGAGACGTCTTGCCGACTGGACAGAATCGAAGTCAGCAGTGCAACTGTGATCAAGTGTGGATTGTAGCATACCGCTCTGCTCGCCGAGGAAGACCAGCCTGTGAGATGCACGTCAGCAAGTGCATGTGCATGTATCGATTAGAACGGTTGTAAGCTACTTGAACTTCTTCAGCGGGTTTGTGTAGGACGCCGGTTGAGCCATGACGACAGATTTTGACTCGGAGGGTGTTGGAGATACGAGCTGGCAAGAAGATGTCCGGCACAAAGAAGAAGAACCAGCGGGACTATGAACAGGTCTGCAAGAAAGCGGTCGTGTGTACTCGTATTATTCAGGAGATTGATTGCGGACTCGCGCGAGCTGCGACCCTCGAAGTGTCTCCACAAAGGGCCGTGCGAAAGGCCGGAAAGGGCTTCGCCGAGGCCAATCAGGGCTGATGGATGCCAAGCCTTCCAAACTTCCTGCCGCAGCTTTGCGGAGAAAGAGCGAGCGAGATTTGGCCTGTCAGAAAAATTACGGGCGTCTGATCTGCTTTTCCTACCAACCTCACTTTATTCACGACGACCATGGCTCCCGTGGCTGAAAAGACTCAGGCAGCGCCTGCAACCCACAAGCAGCCTTCCCGTAAAGGCAAGAAGGCATGGCGCAAGAACGTCGACATTACCGAGCTGCAAGAAGGCGTTGAAGATGTTCGCGAGCAGATTATCCAAGGGTACAAACCTGCGATACGTGATATTGCAAACCTTTTAACTGACAACTCTGCAGTGGCGTTCTGACCGAGAGACCTGCCGAAGAGCTCTTCGTTACCGATATCAAGGGCGCCGACGATGTTCAATCCGATTTCAACAAGCGCCACAAGCCTCTGAAGGCCGACGAGATCATTGCACAACGCTCAAAAGTCCCCGCAGTAGACACCAGGAAACGCAAGTCCGACGGAATCGCAACTGGAAGCAGCAAGCGCAACAAGAACGGCACCTACGTCTCACACAAGGATCTCCAACATTTGCGCAGCGTCGCAAACTCTGGTGGTGCCCAGACCGACATTGTCAAGGCCACCGAGAACGCAGATCACGACCCGTGGGGCATGGAGCCCATCCCGCAAGACCCTAGATTCTCCTTCATCCCGGAGAAGAAGGCCAAGGTCGCACCTAAGACTCTGAAGTACGCTCCCATCTCTTTGGCCGCCAACGGAAAGCCTTTCGCTGCTGTGCCCAAGCCTTCTGCTGGAAAGAGTTACAACCCTACCTTCGAAGACTGGGAGGCACATGTCACCAAGGTCGGTGAACGTGAGGTGGCTGCTGAGCGCAAGCGCCTGCAAGAGGCACAGGAGGAGCACGACCGTCTGGAGAAAGCACTTGCCGAGGCCGCGAGACCAGAGCCGTCGACCGATGACGAGTATCAATCAGCATACGAGAGCGAGTGGGAGGGCATTCAGAGCGAGGCCGAGGATTCTGGAGCTGTCACCAAGAAACGACCCGAGAGAAAGACACCATCTCAGAGAAACAAAATCAAGAGAAGAAAGGAGCTGGAACATCAGGCAAAGTGGGACAAGCAGATGAAGAAGAAGAATGAGCAACTGGAGCGTGTCAAAGAGATTGCCCTTCAACTAGCCGAGAAAGAGCGTCTTCTCGAAGAGCAAAAGGCACTGCAGCCTGCTACCACAGATGTCGCGACTGAAGCTGAAATGAACGACGAGGATGAGAGCCAGGTACTGCGCCGTCGTAACCTCGGCAGACATGCGTAAGTGTTGTCTTTACTGGTTGTATCTCTTTCGTGTACTAACGATTGACTTAGTGTTCCCGATGCACCCCTCGAGGTTGTCCTTGCAGACGAACTCCAGGACTCGCTTCGTGCACTGCGGCCCGAGGGAAACCTACTCAAGGACCGTTACAGAAACATGTTGCTGAACGGCAAGATGGAGTCTCGCCGCACCATGCAGCACAAGAAGCCGAAGAGAGAGGTTACCGAGAAGTGGAGCTACAAGGACTGGAAGCTGCGCTAGATGCAGTGCAGCTCCTTGGTGTAATGATGAAGAGATTGGTTCGATTTGATTTCTCACATTTTCTTGATACCAGTGGCGTGTCGGGGTTCTTTGTTGCATCTGCCTGGCGTTGGGGATATACATCTAGAGTGCGAGGTACGAGGATGATTTGTTTGAGGAGAAAATGGCATCTGCAAGTCAAACGTCCAAGCATCATAGCAAACATATTGCTACATCTGAGCATCTCATTTGTCTTTGCCATTTAAGAGAGAATCTGTCGTAGAATGCCGTGTGAGAGGTTCAATGCCTCGAACTAATTAAAATCGTTCGCGAGGTGGTGCATGTTAGAGGCCTCGGCGTGGAGCGTGTTGACCGAGTTTGGTTTGTGGAGAAGCAAGCAGCAGCAAGCGCGGCGTGCAACAATCATCAATCTGTCGCGCGCGCATCTGCAGCCAATCAGTCCAACAATCCAATCACCATGGCCGACACTGAAGATCGTGCGCCGACCGACATCAAGGCGGAGGCACCGCAAGCCACCACAGCCGACCAGACTGCTGCTCCTCCGGCCGACGACATCGAAGCCGCCGTCGACGTCGATACTGAGATGCAGACCGACAGCAGCCACACCATGGACAACAGCAGTAACGCTAAGAGCGCCGCAAACACGAACATGGACGCTACCAACGACGACGCTCCGGCTGTGCCACAGATCGAGACGAGAATGCCTGCGAAGAAGGATGTCGCATTGCGGGACTTCTTGAGCAAGATGGATGAATATGCGCCAATCGTGAGTTCACTCCCAGCGCGCGTCGCAACATGCTACACTCGAGGCCACTTCCGCTTACAGTCATGATCAGATCCCCGACGCTGTCACAAACTACTACCTCACTCTCGCCGGCCTTCCTCCACCTCCAGCAACCCCACCTCACTTGGCTCGACTCCTCGCACTCGCAGCTCAGAAGTTCATCGCAGACATCGCAGCAGACGCATACCAATACTCGCGTATTAGATCCACCAACACCACATCAAACAACCCCCTGACCGGACTCGGAGGTGCCGCAGGCTTTGGCATGATGCCGACGGAAGAAGGCGGTGCCAAGGGTAAAGGCAAGGATGCTGGAAAGGGTGCTCAACTCGGTGGCCCTCGTCCTGGCTACGGCGGTGGCGGCGTGGGATCATCTGGCGGCAGGACGGTGCTGACCATGGAGGATCTGGGCATGGCCGTCGGAGAGTACGGCGTCAACGTCAAGAGAGGCGAGTTCTACAGATAATCTTCTTGCATACTTCAAGACATATGGGCAGGCGTTTCTTTGGACTGGGGCAATGGCGGCAGATTTGCACGCATCATTATGAAAAGACGAAAGGAGTACGGCGCTTGGGGCATGACAGAGCAGGATGCATCGCTCAACAGATGGGACTATGCCATAGGGACAAAAGATTCTGGTCACAAGCGATCCAAAATTGACAAGACTTCAGAACATTGATACGCACGGAGAGCGAGTAATACAATAAGGCCACAGAAATGTGCCTCCCTGACTTTGGTATTTTGTACATGAAGACCCAAGAAACGCCAGTATGTGAGAAAGAAGCAACCTCGTTGATGTTGTGCGTTTACTTGTTCTTGGAGTGCTTGTAGGTGAAGCGTTTCCTCGTCCTGCAGCATGTCAGTATGGAGCCAACAAGCAATTTTGTATCACAAAACGTACGCTGAGAACTCTCCAAGCTTGTGACCGACCATGTCTTCAGTGATTCTGACATCGTTGTAGATTTTGCCGTTGTGGACCTGGAAAATCAAGCCGACGAAGTTGGGCAGGATGGTGGCACCGCGTGCCTGTGTCTTGATCGGAGGGGCACGCTCGCCGGGCTTGGGTCGAACGATGGGCAATCTGTGTATTTCGTCGTCAGAACAGGTTCCAGAAGTGTTGCGCGCGAGCCCATGAGTCCAGGAAGTTTGCGACAGAGGATAGGCAAAAGTTGAGTCGGAGGATGCTTACGGGACAATGTGTGGACCTAGGCGAGAGATTAGTCTTTGTATACGCAGTGAATGGGACATGAATTACCCTTCCACACAGAGCGGGCGCCCTGCAGTATCGTTGTCGGTCTCATGATGTGCTTGGTATAATCTACACTCGGAGGTGCCTGCGGTCTTCATTACATCTCTCTCTCCTCCGCCAATCACCGAAGCACAGACCACATCTCGCTCGTCTACGCGCTAATACACGTCGACGACCATCTTTTGTGCAAGGCAGCAATCTGTGTTTGCCTTCAATTGCTGGCGAAGGGACGAGAAAGGAGTTTAACCAGAGGTGTAAAAGGTGTTTTGTCTTCTCTGCTTCCTCAAAGGCTGGATCCTTACAACTCGTTTTATTCTCCACCTTCACCCACTACAACTCCCACGCCATCACACATAAAAGGCCGATTTCAACATGCCTGCTAATTCTGGTGAGTACAACTCAGATGGATGAGAAAATCGAAACTGAAAAATTTGTAGCTGCGGATACTATCCGTATCATGGTATCAACCGATAACCATGTCGGATATGGAGAACGCGATCCAGAGCGAGGAGATGATTCCTGGAACACTTTCGACGAGATCATGACATTGGCACGAGAGCGAGATGTCGACATGGTACTACTGGCTGGCGATCTGTTTCACGACAACAAACCATCTCGCAAGGCCATGTATCACGTCATGTCATCTCTTCGCAAGAACTGTTTCGGCGAGAAACCATGTGAGCTTGAGATGCTCAGCGATGCCTCGGAAGCCTTTCAGGGTGCTTTCAACCACGTCAACTACGAAGATCCTGATATCAATGTCGCTATTCCAGTCTTCTCAATTCATGGAAACCATGACGACCCCACTGGAGATGGACATCTGGCATCGCTGGATCTGCTGCAAATGGCTGGTATGGTCAACTACTACGGCCGCACGCCCGAGTCTGACAACATCATCATCAAGCCTGTGCTACTACAAAAAGGTCGAACCAAGCTTGCCCTTTACGGTATGAGCAACGTCCGTGACGAGCGCATGTTTCGCACCTTCAGAGATCAGAAAGTCAAGTTCTACCAACCTGGCACACAGACAGGTGATTGGTTCAACCTCATGAGTGTTCATCAGAACCATCACGCATACACTGAGACCGGCTATCTTCCCGAGAACTTCCTCCCAGCTTTCATGGACCTGGTCATCTGGGGTCATGAGCACGAATGCCTGATCAATCCTCGATACAACCCTGAGCAAACGTTCCACGTCATGCAGCCTGGTTCTTCGGTTGCCACATCTCTTATGCCAGGCGAAGCTGTACCGAAACATGTCGCAATTCTCAGCATCACAGGCAAAGAGTTCAAATGTGAGCCAATTCGCCTGAAGACTGTCCGACC
>Ga0058697_10000464_pt1 | contig 17659 bp, 16 predicted proteins | sample AgamicAsMae_FD_66619 | JGI IMG/M metagenome (GOLD analysis project Ga0058697, IMG submission 66619) | Agave microbial communities from Guanajuato, Mexico - As.Ma.e | ecosystem: Host-associated > Plants > Phyllosphere > Phylloplane/Leaf | place: Guanajuato, Mexico | collected 2012-06-04
GCTGCTGCCACCGACGACTCACCAATGTCTTCCCTACCTCTCCTCATCTGCAGTCTGGGCAACCCGGGCGCCGCATACGCAAACACCCTCCACAGCGCCGGTCACAACGTAGTAGCCGCATTAGCCACCCTCCTCCAAACCAGCCAATTCACAAAAGACCGCGCCTATGGCAACGGCACCCTCACACGCAGCTACGACCCAGAAACCCCCTGGACGCTCTGGCAATCTCCGACCTTCATGAACGAAAGCGGCAAAGGCGTGAGCAGCGCCTACCGCACCTGGGCCCGCGAAACAAACATGCAAGGAAGACTGGTAGTCATCCACGATGAGTTGGAAAAGCCTTTAGGATCGGTGACGATACGAGATAAAGAGGGGCTTTCGGCAAGAGGACATAATGGGCTCAAGAGCTGTTTGGCGAGCTTGCAGGGAGTCAAGTTCGTGAGGGTGGGTGTGGGAATTGGAAGGCCGGTCAGCAGGGCGCCGGATGATGTTGCGAGGTATGTGTTGAAGAAGATGTCGCCGTTGGAGAGGCAGAAGGTTGAGGGTTCGGCGGAGGATGTGTTGAATAAGTTGTTGGCTATCAAGGGATGAAAGGTTGACGACTCCCTTGGATATTTCAAAAACACTATCGCCAGAAAAGTCGGAAGGACAGACATACCGGCGCCCGATCAGGAAATTGAGGGTTGGCCTACGACTCTCCATCGCCCTGCGGATTGGGTACTCGTGTATGGACTTCAGCATAAGACTTGCACCAGACTCTGCTTAGCTGAGCACTCGGGTCAACACAACTACGACCATAGTGGTTAGATACTGGATATCGGCAGAACAGTCGTTTCATTCAGATCACGTTGGCCCTACTTTCAGACCCAGTTGATCCATGGTGTATACAACAGTCTGTCTTATCAGCAATGCTCCGTAGCCACAATCCCCGCTCTTCTTTATTCGATTATCAGAGTCCTTACGAGCCTGTGGCAGCTACATCTTTCGTATACTCTACTATTCTAGCCTTCTTTCAAACAAGTCTACCTCGCACCTGTTGCAAAAGAAAATCTGGAAGGACTCGTACCGTAAAACACAGCAGAAGTCAACACTCACAGGACCCCTAGAAGGAAGACAATCACCAGCATGACTGATGGAAAAGACTTGCCTATCCAATTCATAGCACGGGTTTCTCACACATCGAGGCTTCAGAAATGCTCTCCTCACTTACCGACGAGATCAAAAGAGGATGTTTGGAGTTAGGACACAAGACCACAACAGGCATCTCAGCCTTGACATCCCGAACACATGAAATATGAGAACAAAAGCTATGTTGAAAACAAGTAATCAAGGGATGATGATTCATACACTTGTGTTCGAATAAAAGTCGGGTGTCAAGGCAGTTGTGATGTTTGCAAGAGTTGCACGATAATAGGGATTGAGGATGAGTCAAGTGGCACAAAAGAGCGAAACAGTGGTGTGTGTGGAAAGGACGCGATTGAGACAATCAATGGATTGTGCTGTTTGTTGTTGTTGGGAAGTGTGAAAGTGGGGGAGTTATGGAGATAGTCTGAGAAGAGACAAGAGTGAGTATGTAGGTTTAGGTTGTGTTGTTTGTATAGCGGTGCTGTGTACACTTTAGGAGAGTGTTGTGTGGGTGCTTGTGTAGATTTTGGGAAAGTGGTGTTAGAGTGTCGTAAGAGTTGTGATGAAGCGGTGTGTGAGGGTCGCGAGAGTCTGATATATGGATCAGCTATCGGCGTCAATACATAGGAAGACGTGGAGGACTGGAGTTCTCTGTAGCCTCACGCAGCCCTTTGATCTCATGTCCAGTTGCGGCAACCACAGTGGCGAACATAGCAGGTGATGCTAGACCTACCTATCGTAGACTTTTAGAATATAATCACTCACAGCTGGAGTAATCATTGATGATTGAGCTCGTCAGGCAATTGATCTCTCTGCTTATATCTTGATGTCTTTCTGTATCATAGCATGTTCTCTTTGGAAAAGGCAGCAAATGTAGTCTGTTTAACCTACTCCAGCAGATCACATTTTCACTTTCTCGAATCAGACGCCCACGCGCGCGCTTAATGTTTTGACCACAAAATCGCTTGGAATCGATTCCTAGACCCAGCAGCATGGTTAAAGTGCAAAAGTATTATTCATGGTTTGTAACTTGCAGGGGGGCACCGGGGGCGAGAAAAGATTATTTCATGCTTTCTCGGTACGGTTTGTCCTGCCGGTATACTTTCGGTGTTATAGGACCGAAACCTAGGAAGGAAGAGATGCCGGTAGGGCAGGGACAATGCAGAGTAAGAGCAAAAACACTATATGAGAGTTACGAAGGACAGATACCGAGAATGCTTGACTCTGCTTTAGATTCGAGGTTGTTGCGATTAAAGAACGTGGAGAAAGTGACACAGAAGTTTGCTGTGATATACCTTGAGTTTGCTATATCTGGTGCCTGAGGCATGCTTTTTGCTGTAGCGCGGGAGACCCTGGTCTTGATTTTCTGGTGGTATGCAGTGATTGTCCTTATCTTGTATCGCGCTCACTGTGTATCTCTACGGCTGCAGTCGTGTCATCGCGAGCCAGACATGTACGGAGATAATCGATTCAGCTCAGGGTATGGTAGTATTGGGATCGAGAAGGATTCTGAGGATGCATCTCCTCGTAAAATGTTCGGCGGTAGCATAGCCACACAAGGCGGCTTTCCCAACTGGGAAGTTGTAAAGAGAACGCCGCTTGGACTCTCGTTGGCTTCGTTGGCTTTGCACACAAAAGTCCTCGGAGAATGGATGATGCTGAGAAGCAATACCATGACACGTTCATGGAAGCAGAAAGTCACTTGCGATATAGGAGATGCATGTCATGATGACTGACTCTGTTGACTCTGGGGGGCTTGATGAAAAACCTGGAGCCGAAGGCTTGAGTCCAGGAGACTGACTTGCTGCAGCAAAGTGGAGAGAACCAGTGGAAAAGGAACCGTGAGACATGGTCAAGTCACGCAGCACAGCACGGAGCCTCACGACTCGGCCCAGAATCCCTTTGAAGACCACCGGTCTCGGTCTTGGGATTCAATTTATTGAAGATGCAACCAAGGGACCCGTGGACATTGTGAAGGGGGATTGGCAAGGCACTGAGATTCTGGCTGCCCCGTCGCCCGAGGGCTGTTGCCCCGTCGGCCAATCCTGACAAGACATTGTCTTTGAGCCCCAGCATTGCATGCTCATGCACGGGAGGCCAAGTTGCTTGTCGACCCATGAGTCAGTCGTGGACTTCAGCTCCTGATCTGCTTTTATTGAGTTGTTTGAACACTTTCTGATATGGAAGGTGCTATGTTTTTCTCAAGGAGATCAAGCCCTGGTCCGCGGCAATGGCAAGGGTCGGCTTCTGGCGGAGTGCGTGAAACCTTTTCGTTTGATTGCCCGGCATCCTGATCAACAGCAAACTGCCTGCAAAGGGAAGGCACGGTACTGCTGTGTCTACATCCTCGAGCCTTCGAGGTAGAGCAGGCAGCATGTCACTTACACTACCAGATTTCAATACGACGGTGAGGTCGAGCAAGCGACGTGATGCTGTCAGGAGGTTGGGTCGCTGCTCTGTACGCGTCATCATGGTGTGTTCCTTCTTCAAAGTCACAGATCAGATGCAAGGATCGTATATGATGAGGATCGTAGAGACGAGATCCTGCCTGAGCATAGGAGTGGACTCCTTGATCATCTCGAGATTCAACAAGCAACGCATCGCTCTAGAGTGAGCAATCAAAACCTCGCATCGTAAGACCTGGTCGCTAAAAGGCGGAGGCGGATGTTGCATGTGCATGCATGAGCCTGATAATCGAGCAAGCGAGACTTCCTTTTCACTGCAGTATGACACAAAGGCAAGTCTAGTGACCTCGACTGAAGATGAAGCACCTTGGAGGAACTTACCTGCGGTTGGTTTCTTGGAATGATCGATGGAGCATCGTGATCTGGTCAATGATGGTCGAAGCGCCAACCTCCTCATCAGCCAATGCCACGGGAAACCCTCTTCAACGCCATTGATTGCTTGCTGGCGCCACCGCACACCAGATTGGGCAGCGTCAAAGCCGTTGACGGCAGTGCCGCGCACTCTCCTCTCGAGGCGCGCTCGAGCTAACCTCAGCAACCTGCCAACTAATGCAGCAGCTTCGAGGGCGCCGACGATGTCGGGCAACTCTGACGATACGAAGTACCAATAGACAGGGCCGCGACGCACATCACTGATCGTGGGATTGCGCTGACCCATGAACCAGAGCCCGATACCTGGCTACGACAGCCTACGACTTGACCCCACTCACCTCGTAATATTGCGCAACGAGATGGACGAACGGTTACAGGTCTAAGCGCGCTGGCGACGTGCAAAGGGGTGAATTTCCTTTTCTCCAGTACTTTTTCCCGGCCCTATGGATGGCACCGGGCAGGCAGGTGATCAAAAGCGGTATGGGGTCAGCAAGCGCAGGCGTAGCAGGCACTCCGTGGAGCATATGCCTGGGATGGTGTAGATAACAAGCTTCCGCGATCATGATTCCATCATGTAGAGAAGTGATCTGCTTGCGGAGTCGTACGGTGAGCCCTCTACCAGTGGCGCAGCGCATTAGGCGTGAAGTTTCTCAAAGTGTTGAAACCCAAACTGAGCACAAGCTGCCGGGAGGGACGCATCAGCACAAGCCTCGCGACTTAGCCACGTCAGAAGGAAACTCTGTCCACAGAGGGAATTTGCAACATTTCCAGGAGCAAAACAAGAATCTGTCAGAAACAACTCACAAGATCATTGACTTTATGATTCTCGTTGGATGCGAGGAAGCCGAGAGCTAATTCGAGGAGAGAAGGATCTCCACGTGATATCGAAGTCAAATAAACAAATTAGCTTTAGGATGCAGAATAGATTGCGTGCACCATGAGCCTTGAGGACGTTTGAACAACCAAGGTACTTCACGCACCCTGTTGACGACAGGGTCTCTAATCCATGCAGGTCACATGGCTTGCAAGCGGTTGGCTTGAAGCAGATCGAACAGAGGAACAGAGCAGATCTGTTAGGGCTCTGGAGGAAGCAATAGCGGGACAGAGGTCGAGCAGAGTGACAACATTCCGGCTTACCTTCGAGTCGAAAGGGCCATTGACAAAGACCAGATGACATCCTGATGAGCACTCGTATCTCAAAGCCGCTCGGTACCGCGAGGTTCAACGGGGCCCAAAATAGAGAGACTCGTGCGGAGGCCGCCAGTAGCAAGAAAAGACAAGGTCAGGCGGCGGCTACCGAAGGGCTTGGGTGAGCTGAATTCTGAGTTATCCCCGCGGACATGTTTGATCGCGCCCAGGGGTCGTATTAGATGAACCAAGTTCGGCAGGCCTCGTAACGGGGAGTGGTCTGCGATCCTAGGAGATACCGCCTTTGAGCGTCTTCAGAGTTCACTTCGGAATTACGCCAGCCGACGTCAGAATGTCTCTAGCAAAAGGGACCCGGAGATGCAGTCCTGTACAAGTGGCTGTGAGAAACGGAGAGACATCTCAGGGCTAGTCCAGTGAGATATGTGGTTAGGAGGCGTTGCGACTTCCGAAAGACATTGAGCGGCGATGGGAGAGAATGTTCTACAGCAGAGAAGACGTTGCGAGCGGAGGTGCCAAAAGCGGTATGATCAGAAGAGAATTGGCTGGTATGCCGGTCCGAGTGAGACCTCAGTTTTTTGGGCCGGCAAGTCGCGGCCAGAGGGTGATCACGAGAGTGCCAGTGTTGCGCAAGTCGACAAGGTTGACGGCAGCCGTTGCTTTGCGCCGGACTCGGGGTTGATTTAACATTCGGCAGACTGACCCTAAAGACCACGCGCCATTTGCTTTGCATGCACGCAAGATTTGGTTCAAGGGACGGTGCGCCTTGTCGAAGGAACAAAACGTGCGGCCGAAAGCTGCATTGTACAAAAGAGGGAGGTACGAAAGCATCCCATTGAGCCCACGTCCGATTACTGAGCAACAGAGAAAGGGACCGTGTTGCTCCGGCCGAGATGATTGTGTACCCCCGTGACTCCGACCAACCGATCAAATGTCTCGATTGAACAGCAAATTATTCCCGATCATTATTTGAGAATTGTACGAGCACCGCTGTATACGCGCGTATCTCATAGCCTTGCAGAAATACATGACCTGAGTAGCATTTGCGTTTCGGCCCAGATCATGCTTAATGCTCCCATCACATGAGTTCTTCTCGACCCAACGAAGAACATGACGTAAAGCCAAGGGTGCTGAGTACAGTGGTACTTGTGAAATCCACAACGGCCCCTGCGGGCTTTGAAGTTCTCTCTGCAAGCCGTTTGCAGAGAGCGAGCGTCGAACGCTCCGGGGCTTTGACCCAGCCAGAATGTGTCTTGCTCTTCGCCTGTTTAGTCATCGCAGGGGCGAACACTGTACGTACTTGCACGAGCCAGATGCATGCAGCACGCTCGAAAAACGCCGTCGAGTCCATCGACGAGATGGTATACCACGGCAGTCTCCGCCTACATTGGATGTCAGGGCTGACCTCCTCTGGAACTCTAATGGCACATACGGCAAGATTGCTATTGGACATCCACACTTCTCCTGTCGATCATTAATCAGACCCCGGAAGCTGAACTCAGAGGGAATCTCGTCTGGCACATCTCGATACCTAGGTAGCAAGAATCTGCTGAGTGTGGACCATGACTTATTAGCAGATACTTGAACTGCGCACGTTGAGGTCATGCAGAACGCAGTTTCCAACACAGCAAGCTGGCTCGCGATTTTCAAGGCACTGGATGGTCTGTGAGCTGCTCTATCCACGTCGTCATATTGACTTTCGACTACCATCGCTTGGGCGTCTTCTGGAAAAAGTGCACCCGCTGCGCTGGTACGAACGTCTGTCCTGAGCGTTTGACTTTTCTTCCCTCCTTGGCTTCCGTTTGCCATGTATGGGTGCATGATATCGCTCATTCAAGTATCGTCGTCAGCAGACTGCTGGTACGCGTTCAATTGATGATGCTATGCAAAGCAGCTTCGCTCCTTGGAGCAACTAAGCCTATCGCCAGTCTCCGAAGAGATGGCTAGCGTCGCTGCAAAGACCTTGCCCGTTTTTGGACGAGCCGCTAGGATCGACTTCGCTGCGCAGTCGCACTAACTCGCTTGTCTATTCTGAAAAATCTCTGCACAGCATTCTGCAGCCAGAGAGCTCAGCATTCTCAACCCTCCCTGAGCTCGCATAGTTCATTGATGCGCAATAGATCTCTTGCATTCAGGACAGTTCTTGGAGTCTGACGCTAGCATCAATCATGGGCGACGGGCTCGCGGATGTGTGATCGCGTCCGTGAACGAGACGAGTGTACGTAAAACGCTATGCAAGATGTACCGAGGTAGTTAGGATCCCTTGAGGTTAGGAGAAAATGCTGGTCGGCTCGTATGGCCACATGGCTCGTAGCCGCTGCACCTTAGCCCGTCCTAGGGGCAGTTGCATTGCTTAGGGCAGGGCGTGACGCAACCAATCAGACGTCTGTCTCGAGTAGCTATGATTAGTGACCAGATTGACATCCAAGATGTAGCTCTCAAATGCATACGAGGGTCGCGATGATAGTGAACCAGTGTTGCTAAAGAGATAGTGGCTGTGCTCCATGTTCGAGCGCGCCGCGGAATCGAGTACCACATGCTAGTTGTTTGTCAAGGTGTGGGATTTTACTGGCCGGATGGAGCGATTCCGTCTGCTTAGCACGTACCAGCAGAGGCGCTGCTTGATCGTCATCCAATGAGTGGCTTGCCGTAGTGTTGATCCGAGCTAAGTGCAAACCCCCATCAGTCACCTTCAGTCACCGCTCCGCAGTAGTTTCAGAACACGGACAAGTGTACTGTGGACGTGTCGTATTGCTTTTGCGGACGACTGGACCCGGTCACTGTCATGCGAGTCAACATGTCAGCCAGAGCAGTCGAGGATCGAGAAGATGCGAGATAGCATGCAGACAGGTTGATGGTGGCGTGCTGTCAATGTCGCATGGTCAGGCATGCCGATTGCTCGCATGCAGAAGGAAGAGCAGAAGTGCTTGCTCGTTTCACTGCAGTGTTATGGGCTGGGCCTTGACCGGGCGGCTGGGTCCCCTGGGATTGCCTCTGCAGGTCATCATCATCAGCAAGAAGTGCTGCAGTGATCGGGTTCCCGCGCTACTGTATGCCCTTACCCAGATAGGACGAGCACCCGCTGGACTAGGGAGATGCTCCGTCCAGTCAGCAAACGAGCGGCTTCACACCCCTTCTGGGGTCGCCCTGACAGACGTTTTCTCATTCTCACAAGAACCGCCGATGCTAGCTCCGAACCACTCCCGCTCGACTGGCACAATTCTAATTCAATTAAAGACATCTGTGCCTGCTGTCAAATCGCCCGTTTCTCTGGACTGTGTCTCTGATCTCTTCCCTACTGATTTGCAAATCTCGCCGAAGCCAAGCACCGTCCGATCGTCACCGGCTCTCGCGTCTTCCCTGAACAGAAGCGCTGCTTCCCCTCCTGCTAAATAGCGGCCTTTCCGTGCTGTTGTTCAGTGTGGTTTTCATTAAATCTACGGACGCTCGCGCACACTACTCTTATTCTTGTTACCCTTTTCCCCACTGAGAGTCAATCTTCACTACCAAATCTTAACCCCTCATAACTCTCGAAGTTTGTTCGACGCACTCCCGCCGCACGCCATTGTCCGGTCCAAACTCTGATCGTCCAGTCGGTGTTCAACCATTGGTTCACCCATCAACTCTCGATTTCTGATCACGGTTTCCATCCTGATCTGTCCTCGGGCCGAACGTACCTTGCCAGCGTGATCACAGCTTCATCACTATCCAAGCTGTGCCTCGAAGTCAATCTTGCTACACGTTTCCCTGCTTGCTCTGGTCGAGTACCCCTCCTGGTAGGCACCCCTCTGCAGTTCCAAGCCAAATACTTGTACATGTGTTGACTCAACACAGCTCATTCATTGCATTCAATTCTAGTCCGCGGACGCAGCCACCAAGGACCACAGGTTGACAAACCAACCCCTCCCGACGTCGTCGAGCCACAAGCAGTTGCTTGGTCGACCTTTACCACATCAGATCTCGACATCGAGCCATACCACTCCTAGCCTTGCTGGTCAGCAAACGGGTGAGTTAATTCGTGTCTCAACCTTCAGCACATGCACTCGATGACTGACGCGAATCAGAATATTGAAAGATCACAGTCGGTTGCGATTGCAGTCCCAGCTCGACTCGGAAAACCGTAGTCAACTCTACTTGCCGGTAAGTGTAAAGTTTATTCCAACGCGTTGCGCTTTCTACGAGTCTAGCGCATCTTCCCCAAAGCAATCCGTGCTCCCAGCCTGCTTCTTCCCAATATGCTATCACCGTTCTCTTCCCCTCATTCATCATAGGGCCGTTCGCACCATCACCACTCTGCTCCCCTGTTCCCTACTTTCTTCTCTCAAACTATATCACCTGCCCTGTGTACCTGTCGTTCGCAACCTTGTCAGGCCATCAAACCATCCACTTACCCCACGGCATTCTTGCGCAAATTCACTCTGCCATCCACTCATTCATTCATCCATCTTGTTTCCATCACGCGAAACATTCGCTGACCTTGCAGAAGATAAGAACTTAAATAAAGTCCCGAATCCTATTCTGGATTTGCTTTTATCTTCAGCTTTATCTCTCCAACCTTGTCAACTATAGTTGACCTCAAAATCAACCTCAACCCTCAAGGTTACTGCCTCCATCAGACACTATGAGCGGCAGTGGCTCTGGTTCTGGACCACTCCAGCCTACATGGCATGGATTCATCCAGAACAGCATGGATGGACTTGTCCTCTTCGAAGCCTGTCTGAGCGGAAAGCTTCACCATGTACCTCGTCGTCCTCACGATCGTGAGAGAGCAAGCTTGATCAAGAGCGGAAGTGTCTTTATCTACGAAGAGAATGCTTCGGGCATCAAGCGTTGGACAGATGGTGTCGCCTGGAGCCCCAGTCGCATCCTTGGAAACTTTCTGATCTACCGCGAACTCGAGAAACCCTTCCCTCCCGGCGAGAAGAAGCGAGCAATGAAACGCAAACGATCCTCGCAAGAACCCGAAGGCCGTCGTGAATCCGAGGAGAACGAAGTCGCCGAGTACAACAGACTCCCCCCAACACCCCCGTCGCCTGCGAATCCTCCGGAATCCAAATCTGCCGCCTCGGGCGCGACTGACAGCGAGAAAGAGGTGGAGCGTCAGCTCATCGGCTCTCTTGTTGACAGCTATGGCTTCAGACCCAATGGTCTTGTCAAGAAGACCATGAGCATTTCCTTGAACGGTGTCTCGCATCACCTGGTCTCTTACTACACAGTGGAAGATGTGAAGCAACGAAAGCTGCAACGTCCGTTGACCGACAACCGCCTTAATGGCATAGCGATTCGCCCCGAGCTGTACTTGAAGCAAAACTTCCGCGCACCTGTCGAAGAACAAGATCAGTTTGCCGTCGACCATAGCGGACATGCGTACCCTCAACTGGGCGGCTACCCGCACATGGTGGCACCTTCTGGCTACATGATGCGCCAAAGCTACGTCGCACCCGGGTACCCGCCCATGTACGCTGCACCTGTCTCTACTGGAGCGGGCGTATACAGCAGCTTGCCAGCTACAGCGCCCGCACCTTCCTGGCCTCAATCATACAGCGCAGCCCCTTCGCAGCAAAGCTATAACGCCTATTACAGCCGCACGGATGCATCGACTCCTCAAGCACCAACGAACTCATACACACCTATGCCGCCAATGCAGTCGCAATATCAATCACCTATGAGAACATCTGCTCCGAGTTACGGCCCACCAAGCAGTATGACTTCTTCGTCCACTCCAGTAGCAACACAGTCGCAGTACCAACCAACACAAACGGCTACAGCACCCCAGTACCAGCCATCAAGCTACGGTGTTCAGACAAATTCTCACCAAAGTGCTTCACCTCAACAACAGAGCATGAGGTCACCTCCAGTGGGACCACCATCGCAGTCGATGAATGTTTACCCCCCGCGCTCAAACCTTCCCGGTAATCTCCCTAGCATGTCAAGCTACAGACAGTACAGTAATCCTGGATCGCAAGGCGAGATGCCCAGCATCGGAATGGGTTCTGGATATGGCAGCAGCCATTCGCAGGCTAGTAATGCAAGCTATGGTGCATCCAGCTACGGGCCCGCTCCTGGGAGCTTGAGCGCTCCTCAGAATTACCGACACAGCAGTGACTCAGCTCCTCCTGTCCAAAGCTCGCAATATTATAGCGACGGAAAGCCTGCCGTGAGCAACTATTCTTGAGCGCAAACAACGGTTCTTCTCTTCTACTGTTCATGTTAACGATCTTCATTTCTTCAGAGTCTTGCGTTTCAGCGAGTCCTTGGCTGTTTCATTATCTCTTTCCAACAACAGGTGGCGAGGCTTCCAAAAGCGAGGACTGGCCTGGGGCAGCTACGACAGTGTTGGGCATCAATTGTTCATACTGTATTCGGTTCAGGCAGCATTGCAGTGTAGAATTAAAAATGGCAAAAATTATCATCTGAACCCTTGCGCATCACTTCTTAATATATCGTGATTCATCTATCTGATACAACATAAATTCATGACCGCCAACTTGAACGTCCGGGATGCGTCTCCAGCCTACAACAGATCGGGGTTCGACAGGTTAGCGACCTGATTGCAATTTTCCTCGTGTGTTGTTTTTAAGCAGTGCTCAAAGCCCTCACTAACCGTCGGGTGTGGCTGCAGTCTGTATCTCAAATGTTGAAAAATTGCTTGTTAGTGTGCGTCGGCTGATGTTGCTTTACACGTCGCAGATTCCCCTCGCATGAGAGTCAGCCCTGGGTGGTTTCAAGGATGTGCTTCTCGAACGCCTTGGACCTTGGGATTTGCAGCGTCTTCAAAATGACGATCATCGCGGAGCGTTGGCGTTCTCATGTGATTGTTCCTCTTCCATTATCGGAACACGGACCCTTTCGCAAGCGCGCCAAACAAACGACATGTCGCATCCAACAGCAGCGGTCAATAAGACATTGTTCGCGAGCCATGGAAGCTGGTCAATGGCACGTCTTAGCATCTCGGGCAGACTGTCAGCTGTCAGCTCCGCCTCCATGAGTGGCCGATCACTGCCTCTACTGTGCCGTGGCCGTACCTTCGCCGCGGTCGCGAGACCATTCGTATCAGCACCAGCAGTATGCTCCACACGCCTTGCAGTCCGCCAGCCCGGCCAACAGCGGTATTGCAGTCCACAATACAGCTTTGCCCTGAGCTCTTCAAACGGGTAATAGCCTAACCCATGATCGATTCTGAAGCTGTTGAGGCTGTGTGATCTAACCCTTGCTACTATAGCTCGTACTCCCCCTTGGCATCAAACCGACATCACTACTCCTCGACCTCGAAGGACAATAATCTCAAGGATCCTGTGAGTGCTACTGATAGCCCCGCTCAACCACGCATCGTGATGTCTCAAGACTGTCGTATATCAGGCAGTATATGTGGAGCATTTTAAACCTCTGGCTTGCTGCTTCAGGGCTGAAATCTCGTATATGCAAAATTGACTGACAGTTGTTTCAAAAGGAACTTTCGAGGCTCAAAGTGCTAGATACGGATATCTCTTCCGAACAGAGTGCCAATGTCGCAGATCAGAAAACGAGCATCATCGGCGACAAGGTCCGCTCCTTGACACCGCGCGAGCAAATTTACAATATCCCCAACATTCTCACCGCAACGCGCTTGGTCGCTGCACCTATTGTTGGTTATCTTGTTTTACATGAGCAGCACAAATGGGCGCTGGGTCTTTTTGCTTATGCAGGCATCACTGATCTGGTCGATGGATGGATCGCTCGCAAGTACAAGCTGCAGACCGTTGTCGGTAGTGTTATTGATCCTATGGCTGATAAATTCTTGATGACCATTCTGACCGTCACATTGTCCATGAACGGTCTTTTGCCAGGTGGGTATTCCCTTATGCTGGGGAGAATGGGTGTGTCTAACTTATATTGCAGTTTCTCTGGCGACTCTCATTCTAGGACGTGATGTGTCTCTCGCAGTAGCTGCTCTCTACTGGCGATATGCATCCCTACCAGCCCCCAAGACCTTCAAGCGCTACTGGGACTTCTCCCTACCATCCGCCGAAGTGCATCCCACTACCATGAGCAAGTACAACACCTTTCTGCAATTGCTGCTCATCGGCGCCACTTTGGCCTACCCTGTCATCACAGCCGACAACCATCATCTAGGAATCATGCATGACATTGGTCTCGAGAAACTCGACCTCGCTCAATTCATGACTTACTTCCAGATCTTGGTTGCTGGAACTACTGCTTGGAGCGGGCTTAGCTATGCTTTCCTCAAGGATGCAGTTAAGATTTTGGGTAAAGACGAGCAGTTGAAACTCAAGCAGGGAAGAAGGGGTAGAGCGATCATTGGTGTTACATTTGGTAGTGTGGTGGTTGCCGCCGCGTATTTGGCATTGACTAAGGATTTGCCTAAGAAGAAGGAAGAGGGAGTGATTGCTTGAGGTTGTGATTGATGTTGAGGGTCTGGAGATGAAAAAACGCATTCGATGTATCATTATCTCAAGCATATTCAGCGTACGAAAAATCACATTGTTTGCTCCGTTAACCTATCTGCCAGTCTTCGCTCAACATCAACACCGGCAGGAGGACTCGGATACAGGCGACTTCCTGTCTTGCTCCAGGTCAATTTGAATCCAGTTTTGGACTTCAGCTCCCACTCGCTCTTTCTCAATTTGTCTTGCTTGCTCTCATGATAAACCATCTCCATTCTCTCGGCTCCGTCCTGTCTCCATTGCATCCGTCTACCTTCGTCCAATCCCGATTGCTGTTTTCCATCGCCCTTCGTCCTTGTGATTCTTATCACCTTCACAGGTTATCCTGCTCACCACGTATCGTCAGTGCCCTCGTTCCCATAACACGACTTCCCATCTCCTACAACCAGGAAGACGACTAGCGTCACTATCAGCGACGATCAACCACGCGACATCTTTGCTCGAACATCCTCAAGGGGATTTGAGACCCGAAAAAAGACTATAATTCAGGCTTTGTTTGTCTTGACTCGGGGTGATGTAGAAGCGGGTTGTTCGATCAAAATAGTGGACTTTCATCTTTGTGCTTCGTCTTACTTTGCCATCTTTGTCTACCGCATGTTCAGAAGTGGTTGTTTCGCGGATACTGTGGTTCACAGCGTCAAGAGTCTTCCAACCACGCCGAGAGCTGTATCTTCTTACTACTGAGATCTGCATTTCCTCGAGATTGCCATAACGATATTACAAGCATGACACCAGGACCGCAACTATCAATGGAGGCCCCTTCATGCTACTCCCTGGAGATGCAGTATACCGAGCACACCATCACTCCACCTTGCAGCTTCCCAACAATCCCGCTCTCAAACACCATGCCGCCATAAGGGATGACCAAAAAGAGACTTGTCAACCGAGCTGCAGACCCTTCGATCGAGTTTTCATGCATACTTGAAATGCGAGAAACGCACATACGAAAACGAAGGGGGGTTTTCAGGCCTCCCTCCCCACTACCCTATATGCGCAACAAAACCGGTTCACCGCGCTGCAAGCAGACGCACTGCAAGACGCAGGATACGCCAAACGATGTCCAAGGCCTTTCTCTGACCGCCGCCTTAATTGCAATATATCACCATGCAAGACAGCATTCTCGTATACGCACGGGCGCGGTGAGCTGGAAGATGCCGGAAACAAGAGTTTCGTATATTGCATCGCGCCCCAGCAAAAGTGCAATCTTGCGGAATTCCCAATCCATCTGCGGGAATAGAAAACAACCTCGCATCTGCGGGAATACGGTGACATGCTGCTTCTTGTCGGGGGTTTTGTCCAGATGTGGAAATTGCATCTCGTTTATGCGAGGCGCGACGTTCATGGATATATCGCCTGTTTGGTGGCTTGAAAGTGCAGTTTGAATGTCCGGAGCTGGAGTCCTGGATTGAAGGGTTGGTTCCAGGGACCACGGCTAAATGTCTGCTTAGGCAGAATAAAATCTTTTGAACATATGAAAAATCACATGAGATACTTTGCTACCAAACACAATGTTCTGGACACAGATAGAACAGGTAAAGCGATGCATACACGTTTGTGGAAGGGACTATCGTCCGTTTTTGAGCTGGTGTACTTCAAGGGTCTTTCGTTTATCTTACCTATCCATGAGGCTATGTATACCACGGTTGTCCCTTGCTAGTTCAGCCGTATAGGGAAACGAGCATTGATGAAAGGTGGTACAACGGAGTTTAATCCGAGTCCTTCGGCAGGCTGGGCATCAAACCCAATCCAGCAAGACTGGCGGTAGCAGGAGGAAGGCACGATCGAGTGAGTAGCCATTGGGAAAGTGATCCCTGACCTGAGGTAGGAGTCACCATGCCTGTATAGTCTTTCGAGCTTCTGAGTGACAATAACAGGGCTTTCAAGGTCAATCACATGCAAACGCTGGAGATGACGAACTAAATGGTTTGGGAACACTCGACTGCCTTTCTTTGAATATACACGCGTGGGGGTGGGTGAGTTGGTCATAGAGAGTAATCGGAAAAAAAACAGAATGATAAGAAATAAGAAAATAACCAGCAGTCCCCATGCTTCATCCCATCATCGCTGGTCCCTCTTCCCCTGGAAAAAAACATTTTTGAAATCAGGAAAAAAAAGACTTTTTATGCAATATCATGGTCTTCCTCCTCCATCTTAGCATCGGCAGATTGCTCAGCAGCAGCCTTAGCATCAGCCTCGGCGGCAGCCTGTGCCTCAGCCTTGACCCTCTCAGCCTCTCTGGCCACATCAGCAGCTTCGATGGCGGCTTCGCTGACAATGGCCTCTTCGACAGCCATCTTGCGTCTCCAGACCCTCGCCCAGCGCGCACCCCACTGCTGCAGCAGAGTCTGCTCGGCAGAGTCGCCGTCAAAACGCTCAATCATGTCGTCTTGAGCTGCGTTGGCCACGGTGGCCACAGCCTCGATGATGGCATTGAAGAGATCGCGCATGGTCTGGCGCTCGCGGACAAGCGTCTCGTCTAGCAAGCTCTTTTGCTCTTCGGAGAGATCGGCTTCAGCGCGGGCGCGCACGATCTGGCGCATGCGGTTGCTGACTTTGAACATGGTGGCCGAAATCATTTCGTAGATGTGGGTTTGAGCGAGGGCGCGGCCGTGCTGCATGTGGTCGTGGAGTGCCCACTCGATGACGCTCATGGGTGTGATGATGGTGTAGTTGAGCAGTTTGTCGATGATGTTGACGGCGGTGCCCGGGTGGTCGGCCCAGTAGTCAATGACTGATGTGATGATTTGGCGACGTGCGAGTTCAGATTGGGGGCCGATGGCGAGGAGGCGTTCCTTGCATCGCTCGATACAGGATAGAACGTGAGAAAGCGATTTGCTACCAACTGAGCAGATGCTTGTCATGTATGCGTCAGTGCTAGGCACAAGGACATCTTCGACGCCCTGTTCGCTGGCCAGGGTCTGGATCTCGCTGATGACAACCTCGATCTCTTCTTCGGTAGCCTTTCTGCGGATCAGTGCATGCATAGCGTTGCCTTGTTGCGAGTAAGGAGTCTGCTCGTCGAGGTACTTGAAGTCGGGGGTATCCTTCATCTTGCCCTCGGAGATGAGGGGAGCGTAGGCCTCGGGAAGAGTCTCTCTGATACGCTTGGCAAAAGAGAGACGAATCTCCTTGTCTAGCGAGCCAACGATAAAGGCCTTTCTGGGCTCCAGATCAGAACGCTCAAGTTCGTCAATCCATTCAGCCCACTTCCAGCGGAACTCAAAGTTGCTCAGATGATGGGCAAACCAGTCCATATAGCGGTATTGAAGCTCGAGATCCATGACATCCAGGCTACGGAAGAGGAAACGGATAGCTCTACCCAGACTGGGAGCTACGGCAGCGGGAGCGATTTTACAAGCCTCGGTGATGACAGAGTGGTAGTAGACGAGCTTGTGTTCCGAGGTAGGCAGGCGCAGGATTTGAGAGAAGACAGCATCGACAACCAAGTCTTCAGGCTTCCATGTCGAACGTCCTTCGGGGATATCCTTGAGCTTGTCGAAAGCGGTGGCACGCTTGACGAAGGTGTTGGGAGCCCAGTAGCAGTCGACATCGATGAGGAATTTGGCAGCAGCGTTGCGGTTGAAGTCGAGGATGTTGATAGTATCCGTGACGGCGTCTCGTAGCAGGGATGCAGCAATGTTGGAGGTAGGAGGGACGGATTCGACATCTTGGTCGGCAAAAAGCGAGAAGCAGACTTCGGGGAAGAGGGCGTGGGGACCAGGGTTCACGGGCGAAGGGACCGAGAGCTGGGGGAACGAGTGCTTGTTGGAGGCAGCCTGTTCGCCATTCTCACCCTCAACAGGTGCCGGAGCTGTGACACGAGTCAAGCGAGGAATACAGGCGAGCTTCCAGCCCGAGGCAGCTTCACCCTGCAGCTGGCTCTGCAATGCGCTGAGGATGCTGGGGCAAGCCATGGGCTTCTGTTCGCCTTCAGCCGTAGGGTAGGGGTCGACCAGGGCCTCGAGGGCATGTGGTGTAGAGGCAACGATGTCGGTCTTTTCTAGCAGCTCAGCGGCGCGCTGTTCCAGACCAGTGTTGGGGGCGGCCAGGACGTATGGGATGGTGAGGAGAATAATCTTGACCAGCTCGAGACCAACGGCGTCGTCT
>Ga0058697_10000466_pt1 | contig 17618 bp, 18 predicted proteins | sample AgamicAsMae_FD_66619 | JGI IMG/M metagenome (GOLD analysis project Ga0058697, IMG submission 66619) | Agave microbial communities from Guanajuato, Mexico - As.Ma.e | ecosystem: Host-associated > Plants > Phyllosphere > Phylloplane/Leaf | place: Guanajuato, Mexico | collected 2012-06-04
GTATCCCTCAAAAGGGAACTAAGGACAAGGCTGAGATTGACCAGCTTGTCAACGACATGATCATTGAGGACTTCAAGCCCGATGCGAATGTCAAGATCCAAGCCAATGAGAATGAGCCCGACCCGAACGGTCCTGCAGCATCGATGGACGACAACGACGAGCTCGAGCACATTGTGAAGTCATTGCCTTCGCCGAAGACTTTGGGTGACTTCAAGTTGACCCCTGTTGAATTCGAAAAGGACGATGACTCAAACTTCCACATCGACTTCATCACTGCTGCCAGCAATCTGCGTGCTGAGAACTACAAGATTGTGAATGCTGACCGCCACAAGACCAAGTTCATTGCAGGCAAGATCATTCCCGCCATCGCAACCACCACCGCTCTGGTGACTGGTCTCGTTGTCCTGGAGCTGTTCAAGATCATCGATGGCAAGGACGACATTGAGCAATACAAGAACGGCTTCATCAACCTGGCTCTGCCATTCTTCGGCTTCTCCGAGCCCATTGCCTCACCCAAGGGCAAGTACCAGGGAAAGAACGGCGAAGTTGTCATTGACAAGCTCTGGGACCGCTTCGACACCGAAGACGTTACTCTGGAGCAGTTCCTCAAGGACTTTGCTGATAAGGGTCTGGAAATCACTATGATCAGCTCTGGAGTGAGCTTGCTATATGCCAGCTTCTACCCTGCTGCCAAGAACAAGGACAGGCTGCCTCTCAAGTAAGTTTCTAGCCAGGCGTGATGCTGTGACAATTGCTAACATGATATTGCTAGGCTGAGCGAACTCGTCGAAACCATCAGCAAGAAGCCCATTCCCGAGCACCAGAAGAACGTCATCTTCGAGATCACTGCCGAGGATTCCACGGAGGAAGATGTGGAGATTCCCTTCGTGCAATTGACCCTTCGAAAGTAGTGCTTTCGCGCCGATAGAGTCAAAAGAATGAAAATGGCATAGATTCTGGTGTGGCGGAAACTGTCGCACCAAAGGAGATACGCTCGGTAGATATAGCAACGACGACATGCGTCTCAATGATACAATACTTTCAATGACTTTTTTCATGGACTCATCGGGGTCGTTTTCTTCTCGACGTTACAATATGATGTTCTACGTGCTCTGGACATGTTCTCACTTGCTCGAGAGCTCTCTAGACGGATCAAGCTAGCTCGGTCAATGTCACGTGAGATGCCTGATGTAGACGTCGATGAACCTCCGTCGGTCCTCGGTGCAATTTGACCTAGCATCATTCTGACAGCAGTGGGTAGTCGTCCAGGCCATGTCTTTCTCCTTCAACGGTTGTTGATATTGCAATTGGTCATGTTTGTGTCAAGATGCCCTTGGGAGAATAATCCTTAGTAAAGTCCTTCACACATGCAGAGGTCGCGATGCTGCATTGGGCCAGGACTTATAGGCATGTTCTGCAGTCCGACAGGACTAGGGGAATTGTCCAACAGCATTGGAGAGGCGCAATTGGATCCGGTACCATGATTTACAGTCTTATAATAGAAAGGATGCACATGGACGTCTTTGAGTGATCAGAATTCTTCCACTTCTACGTACACAAAGGTCTGCAAGGCGTGTATCATTTAATATGCATAATAAAAAAGTGATACGTCTGGTATCTTTAATGAGCAGGTCAGCTTGTCAATGTGTAGAAGAGAGCGGGCCTATAAATTCAGATCTCACGACGGTCAAGTCGAACCCACAAGTAGACAGGGAAAGGCAAGGGGGGAGTGGGTAGCTTTGTCCATCATTACTACACCTCTATCTCCGTCAATTTTACATTCGAATGCGTGACTCGAAGCACAAGAGACTATCCTTGACAGCTCTGTATTGTATGACTGCGCAAAAGTGTCTCGACATCTCACATTCTGCCCGGAAGCAGACAAACGCCTCGGAAAATCAAACAGCAACGTAAAACAGTCGCATGGCGAACCATTGGAACATCACTTCTGCGACGAGTAGCATTAGGAACGCGCAGTCCACCAATTGACATGGTTCACGGCTTTTTTTTGTCGGTGGAAAGGAGGTCATGGAAGTCTTCCAGTGACCAGTTTCCTACGTCAAGGTCTGTATGTACGAAGCTATCAAAAACGCACAAGGACATCGAGCACTATGATAGTATTCATCGAAACGCGATGTGATGTTGGCTCTGTATGGACACTTTTCCGGGCTAGGAAACGAGTGTGCCTTTGAATATTGTTTCAAGGACTCGAAGGGTCCCCAGGGGGATTTACGAACTTTAGCGCACCCTACTACCTGCTCTCATGTCGACGATAAGGCAGAATTGAAGCTATTGCATGCAATGCATGATTGTTTCTAGACGATAGCGACAGCCACTGGGAGCCCCTAATATCATTATTTTCTGATGGGCTCTCTGTGTTGGCGTGACATGGTTCTGCATATGGGGAGGACGGGCAGAGTGGACAGTGGTGGCTCGAGCTTGGATTCAATCAACTTAGCCAAGCCGAAATCCTGCTGAGTGTTGACCATGACGCAAGTGAATGTTTGCTGACCTTGTATACCGCGCGTCCAAGTAACAACCATCTATCCATCCTTTCTCATCAGCGACATTTAAGCCAATCCGCCCTCCCTCATCACCGACTCTCAGTTCCATCCATTCTCTGTTATCATCGACATCAAAATCCATCCATACTCTCACCACCGACGCCCATAACTCAACCAAGACAACAGCCAACATGATTTCGCAAATCCTCTTGATCATCATCACTATTTTCTTACCCCCGGTAGGCGTGTTCATGATCGCGGGATGCGGCGCCGACCTCCTGATCAATATTTGCCTTACCTTGCTTGGTTTCTTCCCTGGTCACATCCACGCCTTCTATCTCGAATACGTCTACTACAACAGACAGGAGCAGGGCAACGTGGGCGTCTTCGACAACAGCCGCGCACCAGGCGTCTACAGCGACAACGTTCAGACTGGAGGTCGTGGTTATGGCACCATGCCTGCTCCCGCAGCTGGCGCTCATGTGAACTAGAGGACGGCTCGAAGGCAATGGACTCTCCTCGCCATGTAAGGAAACTTGTGTCACGCGCACAACAATGCACAGAGCTGATATGAGATACCAGACATGGCTGCTACGAACTTTGCAACGACCTGATTTTGGTATTCCAACATAGCATCATCACGAAGAATGGAACTCTATACCACCTCATTCTGCTAGGCTTTTTCCTCATCTTGGCTGTCATGTTACATAGTAACGTCGGGAGGTGGTGCAACCGGCCTGTGTATATCGTGACTTTGCGTTCCTAGACACAACTCATGCATCATCGCTTTAGCAGCCTAAAGTAGAGATTGCTCCTGCTCGATCTTACCACAGGGAGCCAATTTGGGTTGGCTCATAGAGTCACTGAGATCATCTTCGCTTATAGCCTGTTATCTACTATCAACAATGTGATTGACATCGCAATGCTTCCTCCCCTTGCGCTAAATTTTGTTATCACCACCCCGCGCTCAGAAAGATGCATAGTTCTCTCAAGACGGTAGCACAGTCCATATCGATAAACCCATGGCTCTTAGTTGATGCTTCCTTTGTGACAAGGGAACTGTGTGTTTCTGGAGCTGTCCGCGTTACCATTGCTTAGGTGGAGGTTTCGTGAGCTCGGCGCATGGCAGGTGTCGGAAAGCCAGGCGTCTTTGCAATCGTAGTATTATAAATTGCAGAAATTGAACGTGACAGTTGGCTATCGCAATAACAACCATCCCAATAGATGGGATGGCCACGAAGATCTCACTGATTATAGCGACGGTCTATGAGACTCGAAAATGGGTGTGGAATAGTGGTATGTTGGAAGAGATCTCTCGAGCCAGGGTGCTCCGCCCAACAAGACGACATGTGCGAAATGGACGACGCAAGATTTGGAAGATTTCTAAAAGTTGGATTCATGAACTTGACGAGCTCTACCCTAAAACGCCGTATTATTTTTCCCCATCCGCCGGAATGTTCGTGAAGATCTATTGTTGCTTGGCCTGCTCGGCAGCGTTGCGGTCGTGCTCGTCAATGTCCCTGTGATGAGAGTGGTTAGCCATGGAGCAGCGAGAAGAGCAAGAGCAAGAAACGTACTGAGCTTCCCAAGGATAGCAGATCCAGTAGTCGGGAAGGGTGACGGCAGCGACGTAGTGGTCGGGCTTGACCATCTCCTCGGGCAGAGTACCTCTCTTGGTCTTGTCCTTGTTGTGCAGGACGAAGATGGAGAAGGTGGTCTTCTCGGTGGTGCGGCCAAGCTTCTCGGTAGCAGCATCGACATCCTTCTGCAGCTCGCGCACGGCGTACTCGAGGGTTGTGCGTGTGTCGTCGACCTCGTCAACGATGAGAATGTTCTTGCCGATCAGGTTGGCCATCTCGAGAGCGGACAGATCCAGCCATTGTGTGCGAGTGACCTTTGTGCCGGGAACCTCTTCGGGGGTCTCTGTGCCTAGCGTCTCGTACAAGGAGAGGCCGATGGCCTGGATGGGGATGTTGGGGCTGCCGGGCTTCTTGAGGAAGGAACGCAGGATACGGGCAGGCACGTAGCCGCCGCCACCGATGGCGATGATGAGGTTGGGCTTGCAGTCGTTCAGGATGCGCTCAGCCGAGTTCTGGCAGAGCTTGTGTACCTGCCCACCTGTCAGTCAAGCGCCCACACTTTGCGACATGTGCCCGCGACTCGAGTTGAGTTTCATACATCGTTGTACGTGACATAGACTTTTTGCACCATCTTGGCCCGGTGAGTTTGCGCGTATGCGATAAGAATGCAAGTGGAAGTAGGAATATGCGACAACCAAAACCTGCGTCGTTGGTCCAACAATAATTTTTATTTTTCCGCGCCCAAGTCCATTGCTGCCCGCCGAGGCTAGACCCGCAGACCCAGGGACTGCCCTCGCTGCGGCCGGTCCCGAGCGAACCTTTAACCGCTCGCTGACTCGGTCCTATTTTCCTGCACATGCCACTCTCGTTCAAAGGCCATATACTGCTTGTGGGACATGTTCAATTTCTATACCTAAATTCTTCTAGAACGCTATGCATAAATGGCTGGACTGCTCCAGATCAAATTTCTATCCTAGTCTTTTGCGCTTCCTGTCTTCGGGCCCGTCTTCTCCATCTCGTTCATGGCTTGCATCGGCCGTAGGGTTGAGCAGTGAGTGCACGTTACTAGCCATGCTACTGCGTCGAGTTCCTGGTGCTGAAGCTTCAACGCCCTTGAACGAGAACTTTGGCCCGGGGAGCTGCCATCCCGCTTCGCCGCTGTTGTTGGCGTACGATGGAGGGCCCGCGTCGGGCGGTGTTGTCTGCCTAGAGCCGAGTCTAGATGTCGCGCGTGGCAGCTCATACTGTGCCAAAGTATCCCTAATCTGCTGGCCTTCGTTGTTGCCTTGGCGGAAGGGAGACGTAGGCCACTGTGCAGAGTTCTGGCCTACTGTCGTGAAAGGTGAGCCTCCATGTGGGGGCGGTGGTGGAGGAATTGCGTGCGGTGGGCCATTCCATCCTTGGAGTCTGATGTCTGCCGAAGTATGGCGTCGTGAAAGGTTCATAGGGGGTGATGCTGGACGATGTTGCAGGGAGGCTTGTGCCGCGTTCGCTGGCGCCGGCGCCGGCGGAGGCGGAAGTGTCGTGTAAGTTGGCGGTGGTGGTGGTGGCGGTGCAGGTTGCCTGGACGAAGGCGATGGCGGACCAGACGGTCCGCTGAGAGAACCAAATTTGTGAGGCGATGCTGTCATATGCGGAGGCATGGGTGTTCTGAAGGAAGAAGCGCGAGAATTGGGTTGCAAAGAAGGTCTGCGAGAAGCATCCATTGCTTGTTGGCGCGGTGAAACAGGTCCACCGTGGTCGTAAGAAGGCGCACTCATGTATGGAGGACGGGTCGGCTGCAGACTTTCGTGGGGAACTTCGTGTGATCTCAAAATATCGGCATTTCTGTTGATCTCGGCGCGCAAGGCTGACACATCTCTGTGAATAGGCGTATCCGGGTCAGGTGCCATTCCCAGAAGTTGAGACGACAACTCGCCACTCCACTGATTTCATGTCAATAATTGATACACACAGTCAGTGCTCGCACGAGACTTACATAGTGGCATCTTGCCAATCCGTCTGACAACATCTGGCATTTGGCGCTAAGATTTGCATATGCGTCCTCTGACCTGGCCAACCTCGCGTAAACGTCCTGAAGATTGAACTCTAGCATGCTCAACCGGGCCTCGACAGGATCTGGCATTGATTGCTCCATTGGTGCGCCGGGAGGAGGTGGAGGAGGTGGCTGAAGCGTCATTTTGGGTGTCGCATTCGAGAAAGAATCACGATGTATCAAAGTATGCCTGGAAGCTCGGCGTTTGATGTCTCTCAAGCCATTCAAGTCGCCTCTTCTGAAATTGTTGGCGCCATGTTTGAATTCCCACAAAGGCGAATCGGGCGATCCTGTATGAAAAACATCGCTCACTACGATTGTCACCATTAGCTTTGTACTTATTAACACGGTCCCGCAATATTACCTTTATGAAAGCCGTACATGTTTAATTGACGGACGAAAGATGAAATATTGGTGTGTTTAAAATATGATCTGGTCAAGAGTCAGCTTTCTATGACTGCCCATCTTTTTGGGGGGATTTCTTACGCAAGAACCTTAGAAAATTCAGTGGAAGGTGACATGACAAAGCTTTCGTTGGTGCTGGACCAGGAAATCAAATGCTGTATACTCTGGTCTTCGAGCATGCTGCACAGAGGATCAGTCACTGCAGAGCGCAAGGATCAGGAGAGAGGGCTACCTGTATAACTTGTGGATGAAGGCTGCGCTGATAGCCTTTGGTTGTTGTGCGGCTGCAGCAGCGCCGACTGCATGCTGGCCAATGGCTCCATTGCGCAGGCTGGATTGTGTGTCTTGGTCGAGGGGGTTTCCAGATTGCATGTGTTGCTTGTCCCCTCTAGGACTGGCATTCTGGGAATCGCGGGCGGCGATGTCGGAACTGGTATCCATTGGGTCGGGAGAAGCGTCCGAGTCGGGAGCGCTGGTGGTGAGGAGGGGAATCGGCCTGGCTGAGGATTGTGTCGAGTAGTTTGAGCTGAAGTGGATATGGCGAGCGGGCTGCTCAAGAGTCGTCATGTCAAGATGCGCGGCAGCAGTGTCGTGTTGGGTCGTCGCGCGCAACTCGTATCGCCAGTCGCAGTAGGTTCAGGGTGAAAAGGGACAATGTATGCGTCGGGTCTAGGGTGGTGTCTATCCGTCTCTTTGATGCAGCAACAGGGAGCGTCGGGAGTGGTGATGCCGGGAGTTGCGACAGTTCGACGGGTTGAAACGCACGAAGAAACCAGTGCAGGGAGGGCCGAGAGGACGAGAAACCAAGGATGGAGAAGATGGCAACGTCGAAACGTTTTCCGACGCTTCCTCGGCGAGCCGACTTCTGTTCTAGAACAATGGTCGGGTTTGAGAGGACGAGCGCGGGGTTCAGATGCGAACAGACGGCACTTTGTCTCTAGCTCGGACTGGCCGCGTCAGGACTCAGAAGTCAGGACTCGGATGGATGAAGTCTGAAGAGGCCAAAACTTTGATGGCGGCGGCAGACGCAAAACCTTCTCGAAGGCGATCGAGTAGCTTTAAGTTACGCGTCCGAGTACGGGCTCGAGGTACTGTTACCCCGACCGAGTCTATCACGCTGAGCGAGAGAGTGGATGTGCACCTGCCAGCGGGATGCGATGTGCGCTATACTCGTAGTCGGCTAAACTGCTGCGGCAACCTCGGCAGACGAGTGGAAAAGAATAAAAGAGGAACGAGAGGGAGGAATAGAAAGGAAAAATTGCAAACCTGAAGACGCCAAAACGATGAATGGTTAGCTGCTACTGTATTCAGAAGCTCGTCTCGGGCCCCTGTGGCTGCACGATCCACCCGCAGATCGTGGAAATAATAGTGCCACCTTGTTGAACAGAGCCACAACCCCCAACACACCCGCCCGACGGCCACGCCCTTCTTCCCGCCATATGCCTCTATGTAACGACAAGGTTCACGTCCCATCCGTGTAGCTGGTAGCATTGCCCGCGCGCTTGGCTTCGTTGAACGAACCATCATCTACGGCTTATGACCCATGGCCAATGAAACAACCCGAGTCATTTTTCAGACAGAACCCACACCACATGATTCTACTAGTGGGGTAAAGCTTCTCGGCGTAATACGGGATGCCACCACTTGATACAAAGGCCTAGGGGAACTACTATTCAACGCATCCGTCCCGGATGCACGATTTGGTCGAGGCCCTCCAGCCACGAGGATGCCAACGACCAGCCGAGTGCCTGTCTCTCGTCGAAGCCACCTGAAGAACACCGGATAAGCTTCTCAACACGCTTAGTATCGACTCCTATCCTCCACATGGAGAGAGAGACAATATGTTTTGATTGATGATTGATGTAGTGGTAAATGGGTCACAATCCTACCAAGCGAGATGTCTCAATCTCATACTTTTGGACTGAACGACATGCTAGACTTGTTTGACCCGTCAAAGCCTTGCCAACAATCAAATATACCACTATCTAAGTCTCATTACATGCTGCAATCGTGAATTCCCTGAGGTCCTTGTTCATTGTAATCTGTCCTCGTCATATATCCCTTGCTCAATCCTTGATCTACCATGAAGAGCACCTTTGCAGCCACCTGAGCTCCGAGGAACACTGCTTCTTCATAACCCGCGTCCTTCCATTCGGGGAAGTATTCTGGCATCTTGGCGAGTTTCAAGCTTGTAGGCGATTGCGCATGTGAGGTGTGCAAGCTGTGAGGCATGTGTCCACCCGGCATCCCACCGTTCATAGGGTTCAGCTGCGGGTTCTGCGCCGTAGTCGCAGCGTAGAGGAGAGGGTTGACGCCAGAGCTCAAGTGTGGGGGTATTGATGGCTGGGGCGTGTTGGCACCGGTTGCCATTGGCGTCGAGAGGTTGGATGGGAGCTCTGATGTGAAGATAGTGGCCGAAGATGGTGAGATCAGGTACTTTGTCTGCAGCGTGCTCAAGAGAGCTTCCTTAAAGCCACGAACCTTTGATCCATTGCCGACGATGATCAGTGAATCCCACAGCTCGCTTCTCTTGCCCACCTCCTCCACAGAAGAAACAGTGCGATAGATGACATCGGCCAGCCTGTCAAGCACACCACCACTAGCAGCTTGGAACCGCTCGATACCGACCTCAGCTTCCCGACGAATAGCTCCGCCATGTAGATGCTGTTCGTCCTGAGTACCGTCAGTCATGGGTCGGTCTGCGTCACCAGCATCTGCGTCATTCTTCTTTGCAGGGCCAACATCGACAGCGGCTTGCATATCTGCAATCTGCTGGTCGCTGTAGTTTTGTTGTTTCATGGCATTGCGCAAGTTGTGATCCTCATATATGAAGGTGTTCTTAACCCTCTTCGAGTTGGGAAGTCTTGCAGGCTTTGCGCCAACCGGACCAGCTTCGGTGCCCTTCTTTTTTGCGGCTAGCCTTTCAGCCTTCTCTTTCTCTTTACGTTCGAGGAATTCACTCATGTTTCCGCCTGTGACGATGCTGGCTATATCGAGCACACCCTCGTTGTCCTCACCATCTTTCTGTTCGCTGCCAACTTGAGTGCCGGGGCCTGGTCCTAAAGGAGTTTCGCCAAGAGCAGCGGTAGTTGTTCGCTGGTCAGGGCCTGAGCCTTCTGCGCCAGTACTGGCAGCGGCAGCAGGATTGGATGGTTGATCTGAGGAAGCTGCGGCATTCTCGGTTGGGAGGTCGCCGTCTAGGATCTCGCAGATGGGACTCTTCTTCAGCTGATCGCAAACTTCTCTGGAGAAACCCCTCGAGGAGAGGAGTTGGAAGAGACGCTCAGTCAGGGCTTCTCCACCGCACTCAGGCACGCTCAGGGCGCGGCCTGTATCGTGGATTAGATAGTCGTAGATGGCAGTGACGTCGGCCTTTTCGTAGCCTACGTCGACAACGGTGGCTGTGGGCACACCATAGGCGTACAATGTGGCCGAGGCAGCGTCCATCAAGCCAAAGGCTGGGGGCTTTAGTTTTTCGAAAATGAACTGAGCAATCTTCTCGTGTTCCTTGGGAGTCCATATCGGCTGGGCGATGAGTAGGATGGCAGTGTGAAAGGGTGGGTTGATGTTGCGGTGGACGTTGTCGATCAAGGCGAAGAAACAGTCCCAGTCGACAATGCGACCTTGTTGAATTGGCCAGACGGCGCCCTGCTCGGAGAGGACATCCTCTTCGTACTCGGGATCGCTATCGGCTTGGGTGGGAGGAGAATCTTTCCGGCGGACTTTATTTGGCTCAAACTCGCCAGGTTTTTCGGCAGGGAACATGCATGAGCGCACTCGAAAACGCGCCGGGGTCAGAGATTCGGGGAGGCCGAGCTGGGCAAGAGTTGTTCGCGAGCCAGGCGCGATGATCTGTCAGGCGCACGAGAGTGAGTGGGTGGGAATGAGAATTGGGCAAACGCGGAGAAAGCTTACCAAGATCTGCTCATCTTTGAAAGGCGCCATTGGTGCAGTCGGGCGTGTTGGAAGTTTGGAAAGCTGCTCGAGGTGGACGTGTTTGCTCGTCGCGTTCTGGAAGCAGGTCTGTGCGCCACTTCACTTCGTGGTTAGTCCAGTTACTTAGCTCCGCAAACTCCACCTCTCTGGACCCTGCCTCCCCATGTGCTAAAGTTCGTAACGCGCGCAGCTGTACAGGTGCACAATAGTTTCGAGGAATAAGAGGAACCCATTGAGAGCTGCGAAATCTGTAGCTCTCTCTGGACTTTTCCTACCTTCTAAAGATGATTGTGTGTCTACACCTTCGTGGCAGAACTGAGGGAGGAGTTGGCAAGTGACAAATTTTAGCATACGAGAGGCATCGTCATGTCGATCGGTTGCTTCAATCATCTTCTCCCACCCACTCCTTCCGTCTGTCCTATCCTTCTTGATTTACCTCAAATCTCAAGCAAGTCTAGCTGCCAGTACATTGAGATACTTGTCATGTCAGACATCAATCTTCAGGAAGTCCATGACTACTTGGTCGACGTTGCAAAACAAGCAGGCCGTGTCGTTACTGCTGCTCGTCCGTCCACCACGGCAGCAGGTGAGAAGAAGAATTCAGTCGATCTGGTAACAGAGACTGATCAGGCTACTGAACGCCTCATCACCGACCTTGTTCACCAGAAGTATCCCCACTTCGAGTCCGCCTCACCACTTCTACCTTGACCCATCACAGGACTTACATGCTCGTCCCAGGTTCATGGGAGAAGAGACATACCAACCTGGTGATTCTTTGTCTGCTCGACCAACCCTGATCTGCGACCCTGTCGATGGAACCACCAACCTGGTCCACAGATACCCATATGTCAGTATCTCCTTGGGTCTCGCCATCGATCGAAAACCTGTAGTCGGTGTCGTGTACAACCCCTTCACGCAGAACTTGTTCTCTGCAGTCAAAGGTATGGGCTCCTTCCTGACCGATCCCTTCCATGATCACGTACGTCTGCCATTGAAGGACCCAGAACCTCTCGCTCTTGACAAGGCTCTCGTAGCTGTCGAATGGGGAAGCGATCGAGCAGGCCACGACTACGACATCAAAGTCAAAACTTTCCGCAACCTATGCGCCAGTCCGGAGGAAGGTGGCGCCATGGTACACGGCATCCGGTCATTTGGTTCTGCTGCTCTGAATTTGTGTGGTGTCGCTGCTGGGCACTTAGATGCCTACTGGGAAGCAGGGTGCTGGGCTTGGGACGTCTGTGCTGGTTGGGTGATACTAGAAGAAGCCGGCGGTCAAATTGTCGATGCTAACAAGGGTAATTGGCACCCAAGGGTCGACGAGAGACGATATTTGGCAGTGAGAAAGGGTGAGCGCCAGAACGCTTTCATTGAAGAGCTCTGGAGTCATGTCGCTGGAGATCTCAAAGTCAACATTTGACACAATCGCCGGTATGCTTGTGATGATACGCCCTCTTTGCAATTTCTCCGGACCCAAGCAGTCGAGTAGGTCGCCAAAATGTTAGTTTCGGCTTCAATTCATCCGAACCTTCCTCCATGCTACCCCATCTTTCATCATAGCCACTGAAGATCGCACGTCAACCCCTCTCCCATATGCTAAAATCAGACACATCCTCATACTCGAGCTTGCTTCCACGGGGATACACACTAATGTCATCCGCTATACAAATGCAAAATGCTTTTGCAAGGCAAAGTGGTGTCTATGGGAATTGATCGAAACGGCGTCTCTCTGCGGAAAAGCTTCTAGTTCCAAAGCCATCGTACATTTTCGTAGCTATTTGCGATGCATGCTTCTGCGGAAAGGGAGGCGTTGATGACCCAGAAAGAGGGGTTATAAGAGCAATTCATCCGAACCCCGAACACCTGTAAATATATGTTGCAACATCAACGACGTACAACGGCCTCATCCCACCCTACTTGAAACTGACAGCAGAATATGACGACCTTGCGACTTGGGGCATACCTTTGCGTACTGCTAGTGTTTATCTCGCTATGTACTTGTACGCCTACATTGGAGGCTGAGCTGGACTATGGGACTTTTCAAGGGTCATACTCAGCAAGATATAACCTAAGCTATTGGCAGAAGATCCCATTCGCCGCTCCTCCAACTGGACAAAATCGCTTCAGAGGACCGCAGCCGCCCATACCTATAATCAACGGCACTTATGACTCGACACAATCATTCGACATGTGTCCCCAACGAACAGTCAATGGATCCGAAGACTGCTTGTACCTTGGCCTATACTCCAGACCTTGGAGTAAAGGACAACCGCTTCGCCCGGTTGTTGTGGTATTCTATGGTGGAGGGTTTATCCAAGGCAGTGCTTACTTTTCCATTCCACCGTCAGGTGGGTTCATAATCTTGGGTTCCATTGGTCCAAATGTGATCTAACTCTTCCTAAGGCTACCCGGTGCTTAATGTGTCCATTTCCAACGACCTAGTCTTCGTTTACACTAACTACAGAGTCAATGCCTTTGGCCTTCTTCCAGGCAAGGAGATTGCTGCAGATGCAATGTCTGACCTTAACCCTGGACTCTTGGACCAACACGCTGCGTTGAAATGGACCAACAAATACGTCTCGGAGTTTGGAGGCGACCCAAGCAATGTGTCCATCTGGGGTCAATCCGCCGGCGCAGGTAGTGTGGTGGCCCAGGTCATAGCTCAGAATGGCAAGACCAGTCCATCGCTGTTTTCCAAGGCTTTGGCCTCGTCTCCATTCTGGCCGAAAACCTACAAGTACAACGCACCTCAGGCCCAGGCTCTTTACGACTCTCTTGCCAATCTCACTGGTTGTTCCGGACCAAACTCTCTGCAGTGTCTGAAGACGGTAGACGTGCAAGCTATCAGGAATGCTTCGCTGACCATCTCGGGATCTCATACATACAACACGTCATCATATACTTGGTCACCTGTCATTGATGGTACTTTCCTAACTCAACCACTCTCTTCTGCTACAGCCAAAGGCCAAGTCAACATCGATTATGGATTTGGCATGTACAATCTGCATGAGGGCGAGAACTTTATTCCTCCGGGCTTCCAGCACACAGAGAGCTCTGGCTCACCACCTTTTAATTCATCAGTCAAGTCCCTCACTGCATGGTTGAAGGGTTATCTACCAGGTCTGTCTGACCGCGATAGATCACGGGTGCTGTCCCTGTATCCGGCACAAGGATCGGCAGAAGGTCTACCTAGCTATAACACGACCTATGTTCGGGCGGGTCTCATTTTTCGGGACACCGTCCTGGCTTGTCCAGCATACTGGATGGCTAGCGCTGCCCATATAAAGTCATACCTTGGCGAATACACCATTGCACCTGCAAAGCACGCATCAGACACCATCTATGTAAGTCCAAAATCACCCCCTCTCAGAGCTAATCGCTGATATGCTATGCAGTGGAACCAGGTCAATTCAATTCAGCAGACTGACTCTTTTACTTACCAAGGATATGCCGGAGCCTTTGCTTCGTTCTTCGAGACAGGCGACCCCAATGCTCACAAGTTAACGAACGACTCGGTAGCGGGTGTGCCAGAACTGCAGTCGGAAAAGCAATTCGTGATCGCGCAGGATGGGTTTTCTGATGTGTCAACTGCACAACTGACTCAACGACGATGTGACTATTGGAAAAGCGTGGCACATAAGATACCCATATGATAACCTGAGGTCACTCTCCTACGAAGCTCTACTAGAGAGCGAGGTTACTATAATGAGGCACAATGATCGATCAAAGAAATTTCCAAAGAGAGTGTGGAGTACACCCCATCTCCTTGAATACTATACTGCTTCCTGGAACTATTGTGCATCTCTATAGCTATATGCGTTCCACGCCTTTGCAAGCACCAGAAGTTATGGACTTGGACCCAGTCTACAAAGCGATAGTAATCTCTCGTATGCGAGCGACCAGCACGCCTCAGTATAACAATGCACAATATTGTTCAATAGAGAGTAATATGTGGAGACATATTGTTCTAAGGTGTTTCCACGGTCACATTTGTATTAATAGAACTACTGTGCGTTTGGATAGTATACCTCTTCACTTCTTCTTACCACAAGGAAGTGACAAGGATAGCGCAACTGAAAAGAGCCTATTCTGTCTCACCTCCCCGTGTAGAGATCTAAATATCATTGTGCAGCCTTGTCGATGTAGCGCATGGAGAGGTTATAGGCGTCGACGGAGGAATACATACGTATATATCATCAGTAACGCCACAAATTTAGCGTACAGGGGTATCTTGAAGGAAAACCGTTCACCTCGCAGAGTCCTCACGATGCAACATCTTCCACTCTGACCAGACCATTCGCCATACCTGCAGCGATCCACCCACCAACATGGAGATTTGGGTTCCATGCCATCGACTTGATTGATGTCTTTAGATCGTAAACGGTCGAGTATACCGCTCCGTTTTCCCGATGAGTGAATGCGTCTTCGGTGTTGAACAGTTTGATCTCCTTGCACTTAAACCCTTCCAGCACCCGACTAATTTCTTGTGGAGCGCCCTTTGCTCTGCCCTCTGTGCTTGTCACCTGGCTACCAAGATCATTCGGTACACCTCCCATGACTTGATCACTATCGGAAGCGCCAGCGACTATAGGCTCTCTAGTGCCAGTTTGTCTCCATTCATGCGTAAACCAGGTCTGGTTCCAGATGGGAACCTTGTTCTCATAAGCACGACGCAGAGGGTTGTTACTAATAGCCTCACCACCAACGCATCCGGCCATTACGAATGGGTGAACAGGGCTATAAGCCAGACACGCCACCGAGCTCAGGTATCGTGTGAATGAGATCTGACGAAAGAATCGCCGGATAGGAAATGCGACAAGAGTAAAATTGTCGTCGACTGTGAGGATGACCTGAGCGAATTCATGCCACACGAGGACGGATCTTCCAACACGGGAGCGACTAGCTCTTACTGTCGCTGCAGGAGTCATGGTTGCTTTGGAAGTCGTATCCGTCAGGTCAGTCATTTGAATATGGCCCGACATCGAAGACGAGATCATGATGTTCGGGCGTGACGGATAACAGGTGGTCACGTTGAGTATGTAGGTGGGTGATATTGGGGTAAACAGAACAGGTTCGGCATTTGAGCTTCGCTGGTCTTTTGCCGACGCGGTCGGAAGCGAAGAAGGAATATTCCAGACACCGATACATCCGTTGGCGCATCCAGCGATGACGCTGGTTGAACTGAGCCACGTCAAGCATGTGCATATCGTATTCGGTGGTTGAGCAGTAAATGCAGCAGATTTGACCAACTCATACTCGGTTTCTTTGTCCTGGACAAAGACGTCTAGTACTCTCAAAGCACCATCTGCCCAGACTCCAGCCAGCATGCCGAGGCTCATACGTGCTAATGGTTGTTCTGGGGATAGTTTGCGAGGCATCGGGCACCACTTGAACGTTTTGACGTCTCCCCATTCAGAGCAGATGACCTTTTGAAGAAAGGGGGCAAAAGCAGCGTCAATATGTCCTTGAGGAGTGGCGTGGAATTCCCAGATCTGTATGGAAGATCTTGATGGCGGACGTGGAGCGAAGGCCGGTGCATAAGGTGCGGTGAATCTTTGTTCTTCCAGGTCTGAGCCCATCAAGGGCGAAGTTGTGACAGTCAAAAACTGTCTTGGACCTTCAATGTTTGGGACCCATTCGAGATGCTGCACCTTTTCGCCTAGGTTGAGCATCCATCCATTCCTGAGCGATTTCGCGTCTTGAGCCGGTGCTGGTGTGTCAGCAGACGGGCTCTCTGGTACCCATGGATCGTTCAGGTTGAGGCTTTCGTGTAGCCTGAGCTCATAGAGAGACTGGCGCTTGTATGGGCCCATGAGCAGTCTGCAGTTCTGAAGGGCAGCAGGCGATATGTATACTTGGGCCTTTTGTGGAGACAAGGAAATGGACTGCTGGTGATACTTGAAGCTTTCTTTACCACCTGTCTTCTCATACCACTCCCAGCCCTCTTCCGACTCAGTTTTCATGGCTGCATCGCCATGGTAGTAACTCGTCTTGAAGCCACCGAATCCACCAGCGTTCTCTTCATGACTTGGGATAGTAAGCTCAGCGCCCCATCTGTAGTGAGATTTGAGGGCGGGCATCTGATCGTTCTTTGCAGGACCGAAGAAGAACAATCGTTGCAGCTCTTTAGAGCCACGTGCAGCGGGCTCAAGCAACCCACGGGGGTTGTACCTAGGGTCGCCCTTCATTTTTGCGATCTCGTCGAACTTGACTCTCTTGAAGCCACGGGTTATGGTTGGAGCATCAATTTCGGAACCTCCAGCAATTGGCTCGTCGTCGGAAACGAGGTCGCGACGGGATTGATAGTCTTCTCCTTCATCTTCTTCTTGTTCTTCTTCGGCAGCGCCATCAATCGAGAGGTCGTCATCCGGTGGTTCAGGAGACGCATTGGGATCCACATGGAAATCATCATCTTCGTTGTCATCAAGCGTCTCAATGGGTAGAGAGGCACCATCGTCTATATCAAGCCCTTCAAAGGCATCGACGGTATATTTCTTGCTAGGTAGCCTTCTGCGACCAGAGGTGCGATTCGATGCGTCCATGATCCATGTAGTAGTGGTGACGTCTCGATGCAACTATTAGATCTCAGATGGCGATATTGTTGATGAGAAAATGTCAAATTGTCGTGGCCGAGTGAGTTGATAGACCTGACATGGAAACATTAAGACTAGAAAGCAAACGTTCCAGCTTTGTTATACAGCACCAGCCGACAGCAGCGCGTCGTCGGCTCGGCACGCGTCACTTTTCAATTTGGCAGTCGCGAGACGCGGGTATCAAGTGTAGCCTTAACTTTCTTATCCGACCTTCACATCATACAGCCCAGCACGGCCGACCCGATAGTATTGTTAGCAAATGGCCCCCAAGCCGAACCGTAACATCACCGACTTCTTCAAACCATTCGCCCAGCCAAAAGTCAAGCACATAACTGCCGGAGAGGGAAGGAGCGTGTCTGAGCCTCAAAACGCGCCTGCCACAGCCACCAAGGTGCAACAACAGCAACAGCAGAGTGCGCATTCTGCTTCATCCATGCCACCCAAAAGACCTGCTATCTCAAGTGTTCGCGCTATTCACGTTTTGCCATCCAAAGAACCACGAATAAACGATCCCATTCCTACGCCAATATCTTCGAGTCCACCCGTGTACCATGCACCTGCTTCACGC
>Ga0058697_10000472_pt1 | contig 17503 bp, 15 predicted proteins | sample AgamicAsMae_FD_66619 | JGI IMG/M metagenome (GOLD analysis project Ga0058697, IMG submission 66619) | Agave microbial communities from Guanajuato, Mexico - As.Ma.e | ecosystem: Host-associated > Plants > Phyllosphere > Phylloplane/Leaf | place: Guanajuato, Mexico | collected 2012-06-04
GTGGGCGAAGAGTCGTGCTGAGGGGGGCCGCAAAATCGGGGCGCACTGCGGTCGGTAGCCTGAACAGGCGGGTGAAGAGGTTGAGCGCCATAATCGTCGTATATGGCAGGTCTATGTGCAGTATGTTCAACTTTCTGGTCCGTCGCACTGTTCGATTGTTCAGTTGCGCGGGATTCGGGAAAGCCAAGCACCCACCGCTTGGCACTGTGCTTTTTCCTTTTTCCTCCCAGGCAATCAAATCGTGAATCGTAACAAGGAATCGAGACTTTTAGGTAACTAGGTTCATTTCAAAGAATTCATGGTGCTTGCCATTGTCGACTGTGTCTAACTCCCTTCTTGCGACCTGGAATGCTTCATGTGCGAAAGACTAGTATTACCTAGTGTCGAACAGTAGATAACTCAAATATATTCTCATGGATGCAGTATTTTTCAAAATCAGTGACCAGCCTGATCTGACTGCTGACCACGCTTCTTCTATCTTTTTTGTTCCTCTATACTGAATTGAACCGGTCCAATGTAGTCTATTCTATGGGCGAACTTTGACTTTCATGTCGCTTGATCTAAGCAGTGGGCTTGACGCCAGCCTGACCCTTCTCGTATGCCTCAACACCTGGAACAGATGCACAGTTAGTGTAATTCCACGAGGTTGTTAGACAATGACACCACAGTCTGGTTGAAATGGTGTCTCTACGTGTGATTGAACTTACCCTGCTTTGCAGCGTCTTGTACGGTAACCTTGCCCTCACTATAAACACAGAAGTCAGATGGCGGTCACGCACGAATCAATGTATAGATGACTTACACAACTTCTTGGACCTTGGCCTTGATCTGGCTCCAGTCTTCAAAGACGGTGAAGGGAATGTTGTCTCTGACACAGAACTGGATGAGGTCTGAATCTGCTGTTAGCTTTCGATGCTCACGGAACGCAATATGGTTCAAACTCACCATGTCCAGACTTTGCGAACAGAAGGTCGGTCTCCTTGGCAGCACTCAGGTCCGAAACACCGTCACCAGCGTAGAACAGAGTAGGACGTTGGTCAGCAGGAAGCTGGGCGTAAGGACGAATGGTCAAGCTCTTGTCGTGACCGAAGTGAGAGTCATCGTGGTAGACAAGCTCCCAACCACCCTCCTCGTTGACCTGCTTGCCGGGTCTTGCCTGGATGTTGTTGCAGATGACATCGATGTACTTTGCATTCTCACCGACGAGCTTCTCGAGGATGGCGCGGATGATAGGCTCCATACCAGATGAGAGAACAACAGTGGGGATGTTGTTCTTGATGGCCCACTGCAAGTAGTCGTTGAAACCAGGGTCAAGCTTGACGTTCTCTGAGACGTACTTGATGCACTCATCGTAAGGCATCTTGACGCTGTCCATCATGCGCTTGAAAGAATCTCTGTGTCGTTCTTTAGAACAAAGCGAACCTGATCGATAGGAGCGCAACGTACCTAAAGCTCTCAGTGCCGTTCAGGACGTTCATGTTACCCTCACGTCTCTTCTCGTAGCCGAATCCGACATTGTCAGTCTGGTGAAAAAGTCAGACTCGTGATCTTCCAAGAGAACTTCAGAAGTCGAAGAATTGTTTCGACTCTGCTAGCCTGTTTACCATGAAGTCATTGCCTGCAATACTGTTAGCGTCATGTAGCAAGCAGAGGTGTGTTTATGTCTGTCCGGAAGATATCTTGAATTTCCTCGATATGATATTGAGAAGTATGCTGGAACCTCCGGCAGGAGAATTCTAACGCTCTCCCACGAATCATGACCAAAGTTGTAGAAAGTATAATTGCGACAATTGTGCAACATGTATAGAGAAGGAAAAAATACTCACTGTCAAAGAGTGTGATAGTTCCATCAAAATCAGTAAAGAAGATGAACTTGGGGTTCGTCTTCATGGCAGGGAGTGATTGGGCCATGATGTGCAATGTGTGAAGTGTAGAATATTTAGATGGAAAAAAGAAGTGGCAGAGATGGGCGATAGTGAACACCAAATGTTGATATGCAGGGTCGAAAGAGAGACTCGAATGACTGAGATGCGTTGAGAGAGGCCAAAAAAGTTCGGTGAACCAAGCAATCGAAGCACATGGCCGATGAGCAACGCACCTGCCGCATACGTCAAGGGTAAACAGACGGGCAAGATTCGGCGCCGATCTGCGTCAAAAGTCCGGCTGCACCGAAAAGCGTCCGCTGCCATTTCGAGACGTAGACTTTCCACTCGATACAAGCTCCAATCAGGACTATCTGAAACAGTTGAAATCACTCTAGGAGGATGAGGTAGAAGAGGGAAAGACTCTAAGGAAATGAGCACACCAACCCGGCCGTATGCATTGCTACGCAACTTTGTCGCCTCTGCGACCTCAAGCTCCATCATAATCCGCCCACTTGCACCACATTGCCGACCTCTGCCAAAGCCATACTTTCCGTCAAACACTCCATGGATCAACAAAAGACAATGGGCATCCTCAGCGCATAGAGCCGCATCCTCGCCAGATCGCCAGGATCCTGAGGCCAAGCATGACCAGACGAAAGCTGCCGAGCCTCAGAAGCCAGATGAAAGGTTCTACATGCCACCGCCGCCTGAGAATGTCCAACAGAGAATCGACGCAGCTATCCTCGACGCGGCAAGGGCAAGCCGCCCCGCTCCCCCTCGTGAAGCAGCACCGAAGCTGAAGCCTGCGCCTGCACCTGCAGTAGAAGAGCAGCTCCCAGAACAAGCTACGACAGAAACACTCCAAGACACCCCACAAGAAACTCCCGTCGAAGAGGAACACCCCAAGACACAAGCAGAAGTAGTGGCAGAGAAGGTCATAAAGGAGGAAGCGATTGCTGAGGAGGCACTGCCTTCAAAGCATCAAGAGCAGAGATGGCATCTGTCCAAGCGGGTACAAGAGCGTATGGACGAGCTGCTGGCCAAGGCCGCAGTCGTCAGTCACAAGGTCAACAACTACACGGGAACCGACTACTCGGGCATTGAACGCTTGCGTCGCGACATCATCGACCAAGGTACTTCTTGTCAAACCCCCATCTATCCTGTATGTCATCTAACGTTGAAGCAGAACAACTTGTCAAGGCTGCCCATGCCGACGTCAACGCCGCAAAGGTCGCCTATACCACATCCTACAGTCAACAGGCTGCCTCGCAGAAAGAAGTCGTTGGCCTCCTCGAACGCAAACATTCATGGTCAGCCGCCGATCTCGAGCGCTACATGTCTCTGATCCGCTCCGAGCACTTGAACGAACAAGCCGTGCAGGCTGCGAAAGAGCATCTTGCAAACACCGAACGCCACCTCGAAGACGCCAGAGGAAAGCTTGAGAAAAAGGAACGCAAACAATATCACGAAGAGCAGATCTGGAGTGACACAATCCGTCGCAACAGTACTTGGGTGACATTCGGTCTAATGGGTCTGAACATCTTCTTGTTATTGGCCAACTTGGTCATCTTCGAACCCTGGAGAAGGCGAAGGATTGTTAGAGAGATCAAAACTGCTCTGGACGAGAAGACGACGCAGGTACCATCGCTAGCGCCTGTTGCCGAAGCTGAGATTGACGAGGTTGTCGAGCCTGTCCAGAAACCTCTGGAGAAGATCGAAGAGCACGTCGTCGAAACAATCCAGGCAGCTGCTGCAGAAGTCATGCCCGAGACGGCAATAGAGGTAGCCCCCGACGCACAGCCTGAAGCCGCGGCTGGCAGCGAGGTCACGGTCGGAGAAACACCGCTCGCAGCTGGAGAAGTCCTACCCGAAGAAGCCGTTGAAGTCAGCGACCCGGCTGCAGCGATCAATGAGTTTGTCGAGAAAACAGTCGAAGAGCCGATACAACGAGCGGAGCCCGAGAACTGGGAGGAGAGACTCGCTCTTTGGAAGGAGGTGATACATGCCAAGCTGACTTTGTACAAAGCCAAGTTGCAAGACCTGTTCTCGGAGCGTCAAGTCACAGTCAAGCGGATTGACGTAACGACCATCGCTCTCGAGGGCGCTGCAGCCGGTGTGGCACTAGTCGGACTCGTGTGGGCACTGCTCAACGCCCGATCATGATGATGAAATCCTTTTCCATGTAAATAAAGCATAACCTGTATATCAAGCATCTGTATTATTACTCATTGAAACTCGCCAAATTCACCATCGTCGAAGCCCAGATCTTGAGCGTTCTGATGGGATTGATGCTGCGATTGTTGTCTCGCAGGCGAAGGACTCTTAGAGGCGGCCTTGACATGAGCAGCTGATGGCGGAGGGGCGAGCGAAGGAAGAGCAAAGTCGTTAGCAGAAGCAGGCGGCGGTGGGGGTCGGATGGAATACAGGGCGCTACCATCGTCATTGGATGCAGAGGTTGATTGTTGCTGTCTCCTGCCGCGACCTCCAATCTCGACGTGTATGCTTTGGCCCTCTTTCAAGCTAAAATCCTTCTTGGGCTCCTCGACCATCTTTCTGGTCAGATGCTGGGGTTGTGCGTGGGCGGAAGCAGGATCCAGGCCCAGGAGCTTCCTGGCTTCGGATAGTGTGATGCTGAAATCGAAGGCATCTGGTCTCTCCTCAAAGCCCATACCCAGAGTGGCTTTCATGCCACCTTCTCCCACGACACGGATGGCAAAGAAACGACTACTGTCGTTGGCTTGCTCGACTACAGCGGGTGAGGTATATGGACAAGCGGCGAAGAGGTCACCAGTCTTTGGATCCTCGAGCACGATGTCGGTCTTTATTTGGTTCGAGAGCGATGTTTCGATGATGCGTAAGCGGGCAGTGAAGATCATCTGGGCAGTCGGGCGCGGTGGAGCGGTCCATGAACCGGCGGAGAAGCCTTTGTTGGAGGTGAGAGGAGGGATCTGGTAGACATGGACGCGGGGGCAGATGAACAGAACTCGCTGGATGGCAGAGTCGGCCAAGGGGCGGCCGGTGGCAGGATCGAGAGTTGTCATTGTTCCGGGCAGTGACTTGGTTGTTGAATATATTGTACAGCGACCAGGAAAGTGCTGAGGGGCAGTCGAACGAGGGAGAGGTAATTAGCATGTGAAGTCAGCCGGCTTGGCGGAATGTTTCGAGTAAGGCATGAGGTAGGATGCAATCACGGTTACGCCAGATCAAGGCAGGTACTTGGCGACTTGATGGGGCAGATATCGCCTATTATCTTCGTGTCTCCCATCCACATGTTTGATACATAGCAGCAAAGAAAGCATACACGATCAAGCAAGACGATGGAAGCAGAGAAAGAACGACCGGTCTTCGACCCCGAGCAGACGCGGGCTAATGACGCGCTAGCCAAAGCTTCTTCTGGTGCAGCAGGTGGGCAGAAAGAGTCACAGTCCAAAGTTCAAGGCCAGTCCAAATACCAGAAAGCACCACTGCACGTTCAACTCGACCCTCCCACACCCGTGTCGCCTGTACAATCTCAGCCTCCTGCTCGCCCTTCGGTTCTGCGCCTCTCGCTGCTCGACAGCTACTATCTCGAAAACATGGTCACCACAAACAAGCAGCAAAATTTTGATGTCGTCGACACATATAAGCGTCTGCTGGCCGACGACCCAGAGTTGACCATGCCCGTCGCCGCCATCGAAGCCCTTGTTCTTGCACTTGCTCATACTCCTGCGACTACCGTCTCGGAAACTCTGGACCTGCTATCCACCCTCACAGCAGAGTTGAAGGCTCGCATCCCCAATCCCATCTCTCTGTCAGCCGGTACCGACTTGTTCCAGCGCTATATTATCACCACGCTGCAGAAGCCCACCGCTGGTCGCAACAGCGATTTCGACACAATCCGCACCCATCTGGTTCAGAACGGTCGCTTGTTCGTCGAGCGCGCAAAGGAGGCTCGTGACAAGATTGCTGGTTTCGGTAGACACTTCGTTCGCGACGGCAACACTGTCTTGACAAACGGTGGTTCACGTGTCGTGGGTGCTCTCTTACGCTCAGCCGCTGAGACGAGCGCTGGCTTTGGTGCCCAAGGCAGCATCCGTTTCCGTGTCATCTATGTCGTTTCCGACTCGTCAGATGCAGAGAGCAGTGACAACATCGCTCAGTTGCGCAAGCTCGGCATTCCCGTCGCCACAATTCCTCCCACCGCCATTGCATACAGCTTGAACCAGGTCTCGCAATGCTTTGTTGGCGCCGAGGGTGTCGTTGAGAACGGAGGTATCATTAGCAGGTTGGGCACCTATCAGATCGCAATGCTGGCAAAAGCTGCCAACAAGCCCTTTTACGTTGTCTCCGAGAGCCACAAGTTTGTCAGACTATACCCACTCGGTCAGACTGATTTGGGTATCGACCAGAACATTGTCGAGTTCAAGACAACCGAGGACGCCACCAGCACTAATGGAAGCGTTTCTGCAAAGGACGAGGGCGTTGCCGACATGGATGTCCAATCTGATGCAGGCGTTTCAGACAGCGTCGCCAACACTGATGCTGTTGACTTTACAGTACGTATATTTCCACTCTCCGGATATTAACTTGGACTAACGTGTTCTTAACAGCCCCCTAACCTGATTTCTGGCATCATTACCGAGTCTGGTGTTTTGCTGCCATCCGCAGTCAGCGAGGAGCTCATCAAGATCTGGTTCTAAGCGTTCAGGATTTTTGAAGCTCGACTTGCAAGCTGAATCAAATGCAGACGTGCGTGCAGGGGCAGCACAAGTGTCTTTGCAGATGCTTCTCTCAGAGCTTGAGGATCACTTCCCAGCTGTAGCAGAGACGGACTGTTCAGAGAGTGCGACACCAACTAGACCTATGCACAGTCGCACTAGGCAGAGAAAAGTGCTGCGCCGAGATAACGATAGTCATGATGACCATGATACTTACGAACTCAAAAGGAGATGGGCTGCATTGGGTATAGAGGTTCTGGAGAAAGCGGAACGAGGGTGAGGATCAGTTGATCTGAGGGCAGTCAGGGGACACGATAATCGTACGATGTATAGGAGAGGAAGACATGTGAGAACATTGTTTTCGAACAAATTCCTCCTATATAGAGTAAGACCGACCCTCGCTTGAGATCATCGAGAGAAGACCCAGCTTTGATCTCGAGGAACAAGGCGCCATCTGGGTATCACTCTGGTTCAAGAAGCGCTTCTGCAATCTAATGACTTCGCTAGGGTCTATAGGTCCCGAGGTCTTTCACAAAGTCATACCCGATGCAACAGATTCTATGACTATCCACTCGATCGGTCTTGTTTTCCCTACTTGTGTATCAAAGTCTGTAGGTTTCACGCTCTCTCATGAAGTTGTAGAGTGAATCCGTGCTATAAGAAGGCACAGTGATTTCTAGACGAGGAATTTATCCCAAGAGATTCCAAATCTTAACGCGTCTCGATGGATGCAATCCAATCTTCGAGAAGACTGTGCACCTTGACAGTTAGGCACGTCTAAGACCCTTGCGCATGGAGAAGTTGCAATGGAGGAAGGGCCACCCGATATCGAGAAGAGACATCCGAGACTTCTTCACGTGCTTGATTCTATCACTCCTTCCTACTCTCGCGACAAGCGTTCATGGCCAGTATTGTTCAAGCCAAGCACAGCCTTCCTTGACCCAGTCTGCGTGCATGGTCACCGCGCCATCGAAGCCATGCTCGCCAGGTTGTACCGTGTATCTCAACGGTGTCTCAGGATGTGTTTGCTTGAGCGTATTGACAAAGTTGTTCGAGGCTTCAATGGGCACCTGATTATGTTGTCAGCGAACTTGACTTGTAGTTGTTTCCCACTTCACGATGAACATACCAGCGAATCTTCCTTGCCATGGACGATCCAGCAAGCAGGGACGTTCTTAGCTGTCTCAAGATTGTCAATCGCATGCACGCCTTCTGCATCACCCAAAAACTCCAGATACCGGCCAGCCTGAACGACAGCACAGATGAACAACCACAGTTCCCAAGGATGAGTTTCTGTCCTGACTGCTCCTTTCTTTATATCCCTGATGTAATCATCAACTTCAGACTCGGGTTGCTGAGGCGCCCCAGCCATATGCTTTTCTCCTTTTTGCGTAAAGTGTGCGATTCTGTTGTCGAGCATGCCGTATTGTGATATCACTGCTTTGATGCCTGCATCTGGGTGCAGCAGTGCTGATTGGATAGCTAGGTATCCGCCTGCAGACTCTCCTGCAACGAGCACATTGTCTGTATTCGCTACTACTCCAGTCGCCATCTTCGCTACTTCTTTCGGCAAAGACGTCTTGACCCACGACCAAAAGTTGGAGATGTCGTCGAGCACTTCTCTACCGTTCGCTTCGGGCAATAGACGATAGTTTGGTGTGACCAAGATAGCATTCTTCTGTGCTGCTAGTTGGATTGTCCATGTTGCGTGCCATTCTTCGTAAAGCTTGGATCCACAAATCAGGAACCCGCCATGGAAATGGACCAGTAATGGGTGTTTTCCAGGCTTGAGGTTCTTCGGGACGAGGACAGTGGTGGAGATTTCGTGGTTGTTGACAGTTTTGTAGACAAAGTCCTTCTGGTCAAAGTCGACATACTTGGAGGCAGCCATTATGAAAGTCTGCATTCCTCAGGTCTTGATGTGATCAAGAAGATCTTGCTTGGAAGAGTTGGTATATATAAGCTCGTTGTATTAGACTCGGACATAATGATAATCCCGAGCTATTATCACCGACTTCTCTTCAAACGTCACTTCCCTGTATGGGACGTTCCTTGCTCCGCAACCGCGTAAATATGTCACGCGGGTAATAGAAATTAGGTAGACGAGAAGCATCCACCGAGGATCGTGATACTATCGGCTCTCTATGAACTTTGCCATCTTCTAAGAAGAAATGAACATTTCGATGGATAGACATCTGCAAGGCATGTCATTACATACAATATGTGCTGTGTGCCGCGAATACTAGAAACAGAATAGGGTATCTGAGAAGAAAAGAGCAGAGAAAAGAAGAACAAAAACCAAATGGGCTTCGTACACGCTGCCAGACCCATATACCACATGACTTCGTTGTTGCTGTTTAGAATCACTTTTGAGTTAGACCTCGAGACTGCCGTCAGTCTACAACGCCAACCCAGAACCATCCCCAGTCCACCTGTATAGTGCAAGCACCTCCCTGCGGCGTTGCTGTTGCTCACCAAAGTCTTCAAGACTGCGTCCACGGACTTGGCTCAAAGCGCTGCGCATGACCTTGCGGAAATTTCTCTGTGTACGATGTTAGTCGGAGTTTAAATTATTGATGTTAGAGAACGAACCTGATACTCTGTATTCAGAGTCACGACACAAACTTCATGCGCTCGGACAATCTGCTCACACGCTTTGACGACACTCGCGCTCGCCTCTCCTTGTAGCTTGTCGGCAATCAACAGCAGCAGGAAACTACCCTGGAGAAGGTATATGCCGAAGAAGAATGGCATGAAACTGAGGTCCGGGTCGTAGTCTAGAATGCCACTAATGGCATCGGCAGCCGAAACAGCATGCCCAGTAGCCGAAACAAACGATTGTGAGGATATCCACAAGTCGTTGTCGTCCAGGAGGGATATCGGATCCCACTTGCCATTCAGAAGAATATGCAATGTGTGCATTAGATGTGTTCCGTAAGCCACAATCGTCTTGGTAAGAAGAATGGTTTCGGTAATGCGATTACTGCTCGTGGATTGGTTCGACGGGCTAGCATTGTCGACATGCGTGCCATCGGGGTTTGTGCCATCAGCAGGAATGAATCGCGCTTCAAATGCTTCCAAGCTCCGTCCGTACGAATCCAGCTGGAGACTGATCTCATGAGCCATATCGTCAAGATCTGTGCCGTTTCTGAATCGCATGCCAAATCGTGGATGGTTGCGCGTATGGTTCAAATCCACAATTTCTCCCAGAATGGTCATCAACGGCAGGAAGTAACCGAAGATACTGTGTCCAGTACACTCTAGTGGCGGACCTCTCCGTCGGTAGTAGGTTTCAGGCATGTTCTCGGTCGTGTAATACTCGCCTGCCTGGTAGAAGGACTCGTCTTCGGGCTGCAGCAAGCCTTCGCACTCAGCATCCAGAAGGAAAAGCGGTCTGTTGTAGCAAAGTGCAAGATGCCTGTCAACGATGTATAGTAGCCACCAAGCTCTCCTTCTCTCTTCTCTTTCTTCTTCGGTCACGGATCCGGGTTGCGACATTGACGCCGGCATGCCGCTGAACCTTCGAGAGTTGAAACCTTGTTGGCCGTTCATGCCCATGTCGTTCTCGGCGTTTCCATCGGCGATTGCGCTCTCATCCTGTTGCAATGAGGGATCCGGATTGGGTGGAAGTTCTCTGCCTAGTTTGAGCTCCCGAGCCAGGGACCAAGCTGCGTTCCACCAGCGTAAACTAGCAGCCTTGTACTCGCTTGCTGACACCACGGTAGCAAGGTTGATGTAGGTCGCAACATCATCCAAGGCTCCTGCAGCGCCTGTAGAACCACCTTCGCTGTCGTGTCTAGCAGTATGCAATGCCACGCCAAAGCCTCCGAGTGCAACACCATTAACGACAGGATTTGCTGCTTGAGTGGAGCCCTCAGTCGGAGTATGAATGAGCGGTCGCAAGAGGCTAACGGTAAGCTCCAGGAGTTTCTGGCAAACTTTGCCCCTTGCTGACGGGGGGGAAGTCAAGAAAGCAGATTCACTAGTTTGAGCACCAACCCAGAGCATACTTGCAAGCAGAGCAGGGCTGCATGTGCGAGGGTTGTTCTGACGTAAGAAAGAGTGTTTGCGGAAGATGATGCCTAGAACGTAGGGGGAGGCAGGCTGAATGAACTTGCTATACGAGCTAGAGAAGTAAATCTCCAGAAGATCGCAAGCAAGGCTGATTGGTATGATGGCCGAGATCCTTGAGAGAATGGGTTTCAGCACGGGGTAGCGCAAGGTCTGGTTGTTGGGTTGTTGGAAATTGGTATACAGAGCAGCAGAAGGAGACGGTAGCTGTAACCACCCAGGGGAACCAGCGTGTGGTGAGGTACCCATCAAGCCATGTGCGGAAATAGGCGACTCCCCCATGCGGAAATTTGTGTTGAAGTTGTTGTTTTGACTCTGCGGACTCGGTACAGCATAAGGACTTTCAGGGTTGAATGTCATGCCGTTTGGATAGGTTAGCGGAGCGGAGAGAGGAGCAGCATTGGCAGGCATCATGGGGTGGTGAGCCACGGCAGACGGAGGTTGTTGCAGCACACCCCGGTGATAATCGTCCATCGGAGCTGTGTAGTTAGTGACGCCGACGGGAGTTCGGTCGGGCATAGCTGCGTGATTTGCGCGAGGAGTGGGTAGAATTCCAGGCTGGGTCTGGCCATCGACAGAAGCTCGTACATTGGAATAGCGATCGTTTGGAGCACCAGGGACGGCATCTTTGTTGAGATTCAGCGGGGGTAGATGGTGCTGGGGCTGTGATTGCGGCTGAGGCTGAGGCTGTGGTTGTTGTGCTTGAGTGGGCTGGTGAGGAGGAGGTAGAGGTGCAGCCAAGGTCTGAGGGTTCGGTACAGCTATCGAGGCACGTCTTGGGGGTGGTGGAGGGATGTGGTGAATGCTCGACCTCCGTCGCTTGAGCGAGTTCTGGGCAATTTCGGTGGCGTTTTCCGGGGGAGCGGAGTGCTCATTGCTCGACTTGGGACTGTCGTTGGCGCCATTGTCTGAGCCAGCTGTCGCGGGATTCTGAGACTGGGCAGCAATGTCCTTGCGCGAAGCCTTGCCTCGCTTCTTGCGCTCGCGATTGTATTCGCACGTAAGTCCAAATTCTATATGTCATAACGCGTTAGTCCGGGCTGGCGTCTCGGCTGGGCATGGTCGAGTCGGTCCTGTCAACATACCCACACAATGCGCGCAAGGAGTCTTGCCATCACACTTTGTTCTCAGCTGGTTGCATTGGTCGCACGCCCGGCTGATTCTTCGTCGCACCGGGGCTCCGTTGCTGCTGCCCTTGTTGGCCGCGCTCTGGTCTTGTGCACTCTGGGCCTGGCTAAATGCATCGTGCTCCTGGGGAGCTGGGTTGAGGTGCGAGTCGTGGAGCTGCTGCAGAGCGTACTGCGATCCCTGGGCCAGAGCATCCAATCCAGACATGGGAGGTTGGTTGTGGTCGTGGTGTGTTACCATGTTAGCACTCGACATGCGGCCGAAGCCTTGGGGATAATGCATGCCGCCGGCTGACAGCATTTCGGTGAGTCCTGGTAGGTCGCGTCCTCCGGCGTCAGGTCGAGGAGTGTCGAGGTTTTCTCATACAAGACGAGGGGCAAATTGAAGAAGAAAGCAAGGTTTCGAAAGCCTCTCGAAGTTCAAGTGCGGGCAAGTTTGGGGTCTGTCCGAGATCGTTTGCGGGATGGCTCATGCAGCCCGGGGAATCCGCCAAGTTCTAAACTTCTTTTCTCCACACAGTCCACACGTCCACACGGCCACACACCTCGGCCTTTTAACCATGCATGCACCTACCTGCCATTTCCGCCGCTCTGCCCGAACCTTGAATCTCCCCAGTCCCTGATCAATTTCCAATTACCCGCAGATATACTTTGTGTCAAGCCTGTGCGCCCTGCTGCTCTTTCTTGCACCGTTGTCGCCAGCTGGAACATGTCCATTGCCCGCAGTCCTCGACAAGTCTCCACCTGCCGAGTCCGAGGTACGCTCTGTAGCGAGTAGCGAGCATGCAGGTGGCGTTAGTCTTAGCCATGCTAGCTTGTCCTGATGACCCGCTCAGGAGGACGTGATGTGGGCTTCATCTCCACGTGACACGCCGGTGTCCTGTGCCGAAACCATCTTCGCCCTCCATTTGCCTAACTTGTTTGATGATCCCTTCTACTTTTCCACGCTCCAGCTCTCAGGGCTGCCACTTCTCGCATCTGACGTGTCTATAGCCTGCCTTTTATCCACCGAAGCTTGTTCGATTTACGGCGAACTGCATCCACGTGCATTTTGATTAAACATCTCCCGAACAATCCTGTCTCGGGCCTATTCCAATTACTGTGATTCAAGCCCGTTTCGCACGGTCACTACATTTGCTGTGGATCGAGACCGCCTCCAGAACACCCCACCTTCACCCCGGCCACCCCCGGCACTCTGTTTATCTTACTCCATCTCTTTCGCATCCGCTCTCTGTTTTGCTGGCACTATTTCGGTCTCAATTGCATGCTGACATGCTGTGACCTCATAACTCGTCTATCACATCGAAGGATTGCAGACGCTTCTCGCGTCACGTCAAGCCATGACAGCAGAAGCCTTGCAGTCAGATCTGCACCCGTGACCATGTATTGAAGAGCTTCCCTGTCCCGAAACACTTCCTCTTGACCGACCTCAGATGAGAATAGCCATGCTGCCACAGTGGCTTCTTCATAGACCGCCCACGTAATCCATCTCGAACCGTTTGCGCAACCATGCGTCCTGGTGCTTCCCATATCGAGAAACCCCATCGTTCAGACTTCCAACCAAATCAAGTCAGGCAGGTCATTCCAGACTTCTGTCCTTGACTTCGTTGATTAGCATGGCCTCTCAAACTCTATATGCCTCTCTTGTCCAAGAGAAGAAATTTATCTCGACAGACATCTACCGAAATTCTGATGTCTTGATGCCGCTTGGATCTACACCTACTTCTCCGTTCTTTCCTTCGATTAGCCCTAGCTTTAAGCTTCCAGCCAAGATGCTTATTCTGACATACCAGTGCTAAGGTCTATCATAGCCTGAATATCTTCTCTCGCCGATCAGCATTCTTGTCCGGTGTCGAAAACACAATGCTTTGCGGTGATGTTCCTTCCCCATGTGCCAAAGTCTGTAACTTTCACAGCCCTCTACAGTTCTCCCACCAAGGCTTGTAGCGTGGTAGTCACTATAAAAATGCACAATTATCTCTCAGGGTCGAAGAAGTCCACAGAGAGCCATGGATTTTACGAATCTCAATGGATCTTCCCTGATCCCTAAAGTCAGTGTGCATTTTTATAGCTGCGCGCGTTACAAACTTTGGCACACGGGGAGGTCGAGACAAGCAATGATAGGGTCACTCCGTTACTGAAGCAAACCAGGTCATTAGGAGTAGGGCACGAAGATTTGAATCAGATCGATATATCAATCTACTAAGTGCTGGAGCAGGACCCATATGCTTATACTCTCGTGTGTCATGATACCGCTAATTTGAAATCCAGCCCTTTTTGTCACTTGGAAGCTACGTCTCCAAAGATTCTACTAAAGGATCGACAAAAGAGGTAGCTGTTGCCGTTTATTCGCCGTCATGGCTATATCCACAAAGGTCGTACAACCAATTGTGAAAAGCTATAGAGCAGAGCGTCAGTACACCTGTAGCACAAATTTTGACTATACGCTACCTTACCCAACATCTCCGGGCCCTGCCAGATCTCGTAACCACATTGATTTTTTAGACATGGCCTGAATTCGTTGTTGTACCATTTGCGGAATTTCCAGTTCTTAGGGCTAGTCCTCTTGCACACTCGCTTCTTCCGTGCAACTTCGATATCGAAGTGTTTGTTCTCTTGACGCATACATTGTTGCTTCCAAGTGATGTTAGCTTACTAAGGACAATGTAAGGAACGAACGGTCATGCTTACCATGCACTCGGGCAATGTGCTGATATCGACCAACTGCTCAGTGGGCTTGGCGGTGGTCAAGACCGCGGTTGCGAGAAAGAACCAGTTCCAGAATTGCATGTTGGCAAAGTGTCCTGCAGAAATTGAGAAGATGAAGAGGTGTTCGTAGACAGTAGTTTATGTATGCGCAACCCCATGACGATGACTCTTAGCAAACTTTATTAACTCACTCAATCGATCGCAAAGAGAATTAGAGGTTTACAAACTCCCTACATAAACTCCAGCGGACATGGCTTATACACGTGTCGAATATGAAGTATTTTGCTTATTGTACGTAACTAGCCCCTTTTTAAGCTTTTGATAGAAGCGAACCATGACAATCATACAAGCCATCAAGCAGTCGAATTACCCTTGGAGATCAAAAGAGTACCAAAGACGTTCGAGTTGGGTACGGCCTTGCCGACCTTGCTCTTGAGGTAGCAAGCTGAGCCAGAAAACGAAGCATCGATACAGCCGGGTGTCTGATCGCAAGCAGCAGCACAGCCCTTAATGCCGCCGGTGATATACACTTGCTTCAAGTCACCGCCTTGATGATCAACACCACACTCGACAAAGTATTTGGAGCCGGAGGTCGTGTTGTAAATCGTGTTGTTCCAGCTGGGGCATGAAACGGTTGTGGTGAGCTGAGCATGGAGACCGACAGGTTGAGAAATAAGGCGAGCACCGACGGCGCCTGGCTTCGAAACTGCGGTTCCGACTGCGCCCTTGAGGTAGCAGGTGGTGCCGGACAGCTGAACATCGATGCAGCCAGCGGTACCTTCACAAGCCATGATGCAATTGTTCAGTCTGTCTGTGCCGTTGACATAAACTTGCGAGAAGACACCTCCAGCGTGATCGGTACCACACTCAATCTTGTAGGTACTGCCGGTGGAAGGAGTGTACTCGAGGGTGTTCCAAGATGGGCACGACGGAGTGGCGGTTTTGTTATACGCACTGAGGCCCAGAGTGTCAAGCAATACTTGGAAATTTGGGAGCCCATTACCGGTGACTGGGTCCCATCCGACTGTTGCGTTCCAAGTGGCCCAGGGAATGATGGAGGCACCAGGAATTTTAGCTCCAGTTTGACCGTTAACCCCATTGCAGCCGGTGGAAGCGCCCTGAGTGACGTCCAAGAAGCCAGATTTCAGGGAGTAGAAGAGGGGGTTGGCGAAACCAATGGCAGGTTGACCAGCCTTGAAGCGAGCATCATTGAGCATACCGATCATGGCGGCCCAGGCAGGAGCTGCTGCAGAGGTTCCGGAATAGAGAGCGAGAACACCCTACATGTTCGTTAGTACGCATTACCAGATGAGCAGGGTGATTGGCTGCTTACATTGGCAAAGACAGGCCAGTATGGATTACTGCTGTGAGCTGAGATGTCCGGGAAACCACGTCCGCTAAAGTTAGTAAAGGGAGTGTAGTACTCTTGAACGGATTTGCTGATATAGGAGCCGAGGTAGGTCTCGATAGCAGCTTCTTGGTACCACGCACGTGGGAAGTAGTTGCTGAAGCCGCCTGTTGAACCATCCCAGGCAATTTCTGGATCTAGGCCTTGCGTTCCGCCCACCGAAACCACGTACGGGCAGGTACCTGTTAAACAAAAAGAGTTACAGTTAGCATGCTTCTTTGCGTGGGCAACGATAAACAACCACCGAGTCATGACAGGCACCAGATCTCTCTTGCCGCATTGCCTGAGCACTATCCTAGACGATGAAGATGCTTATCGAGTATGCTGCACATCTCGATGGAAACATCTAGTTGCCTGGATAGCACCCTGAATTGCGACAGATAAATTTTGGTGTCGAGACACGCTCGGGGAGTCCTTGACTCGTGCTTTCTATGTTCTCAGCACTTACCAGGGAAAGCAGGAGTGAATTGAGGCGTCTTCTTGCCATCGTTGCTTTGACAAGGAGCACCCACTCCGGTATCGCCGGAGGACTCAAGGATGGTGATACCGCGAAGACCCATCATACCGATCTGGTTGCAGACATAAGTGGCATAGTCGATGGGCACAGTCTGCTCATCATCTCCATATGAGTTCGAGATGACTTGAGGCAGAGCTTCGTTGGGCTGGGAGAGGAGGTATGCGTAGTAATCCAAGTAAGGCTCATTCGAGTTGTCAGCCTCAGTAGGCTCATCCAAGTTGGGGACGAAAGGAGGAGAGCCTCCAGTGATAAATTCCGTGACTGGCAGTGGATGAGCCAGACCGAAGATGTTTTGTGCATCAAGGTTGGCCTCGCCAATGCTTGTGTACTCAGGCTCCTGGTGGTTGACGCCGCCATTGATCAGGGTAACGTTGAAGGTTTGCTTGGGAATGTTGTACTTCTGTTCGTAAAGGAAGAGGTCGGCTTCGATAGCTGATTCGTTAAGGAAACTACCAAACCCAATACGACTGCCACTGGACGCATCAGGAACATAGGTGATGTTTAGTACTTGTTTCCAGCAATCAGGACCCAGGTAGGCAGTTCCACGAGCCGAGTGTGAAACACAAGTAGTCACACGCTTGGCTAAGTCTGATTGTGGTTCCGATTCTGGTGCACGTCTTTCGATACCGACGTTTTCCGGCAGTCTGAGAGCACTTTGTCCGTTGGTACGTCCAAAGAATGTGGTGGGCGAGACAAAGTCAACGTGGTTGGAGATCTCATCAGGGACTGAGTACGAGAGCGTTCTCAGCTTCTCAACGCCAGTGGAATCGTCCTTGAAAGTTGTGAAATTTGCTCCAAAGACCTTGTTGGCTTCGCCGATGGTCGTCTTGATGGCGACGTGCAGACCACGGTCAAGGCTGTTTTCCAGTCCTGATGACTGGGCCCACGAAGTCACGGCATCAACAGAGCCGGTAGATGGACCAAAGAGAGCGTTGACCTGATCGGCGGTATAGTATTTGCCGTAGTTTGAGCTTGATGGGTCAGAAACTGATCTCAAGAGGCCCTCGAGCTGGTCGATGTTCTGTTGCTTGACTGCAAGCTTCAAAGTGATTGACTGGGAGGCATCAGGTGTACCCGAGACGGACCATCCTGCTGGTACTCCGGGAAGT
>Ga0058697_10000474_pt1 | contig 17463 bp, 13 predicted proteins | sample AgamicAsMae_FD_66619 | JGI IMG/M metagenome (GOLD analysis project Ga0058697, IMG submission 66619) | Agave microbial communities from Guanajuato, Mexico - As.Ma.e | ecosystem: Host-associated > Plants > Phyllosphere > Phylloplane/Leaf | place: Guanajuato, Mexico | collected 2012-06-04
GTCACAGGAGGGTAGCACAGCTATTGCTGGTTCGCAATTCTAAGGGAATTGAAAGCACTCTACCGGCACACCGAGAAGATGAGGATCATGCACTCGTCGTCGTCGACGACGACTTGGAAACGCGCGGCCAACGCTATTACCCAGCGATCTTGGCGCGAGGAAACATGCAACAACTGCCAGAGGTTGGAAAATCGATCCCGGCAACTTTGCCGGACTCCTCTTCCAGAGACAGCGGAGAAACCGCGAGGATAGAGTCAGTAGGCAGGTGAGGTGTTCCAGAAGATCCAGTCTGAAAAGCATGAGGGCGCCTGACGACCTTTCCAGAAGTGCATGAACAGCAGAGTGCCCCGGACGATGATTTGCAGACGAGGACGTGTCAGTGACAATCGGTCTGGTGTCCAACACCTTGCTATTTCTGACGCCGAATGGTGTCACGGACTGTTTCAAGGACATAGCCTTCTCTGTGCTCGTTGGTCGTTATGCAGACTTCGCCTCTCTCCCGGCTCATCAGGTTGCGTCATGCATGCACGATTTTTGAGATACAAAGGAATAGAAAGGCCTTGGGTGCGGAAGGCTATATGATACCGTCTGTGCCTCGCCTTCTTCTTCAGTCCTCTCGAGGTTTGTTGTCCTTGTTCAGACAATAGCCAAAGGCTGCGGGATTATCTTACCATCAAACTACATATACACCCCAAGCGTTTTGGCAGTCACCATGGGTATGCGCCTACAGAAGACAACACCGACTTTCTCTCAGTCTCGTAGCGTTTCTGGCCAGTCCACTCTTAGTGCTCATACTTCATCATTGGCATCTCCTAGCATCGAAAAGGCTGGATTCCTGGCCACTCCGGAACCTCAAAGCCCTCTATCGCCTAACCCTTTATCAGGACCATCATCTCGTCTTCGCAGTGAAAGTCCTTCATCACCGCCTTACAACAAGGCATCGACTGCTGGCACGTTGAGCCCAGTTATTGTTGAGAGAGAACAGAAAAGAAGCCGTCGGAGATCATGGTTTGGACGAAGCAAGAGTGCTGAGAGCGTAGAACGAGGCGCTGCGGCATGGGTCATAGGTCACTCGGAACAGCGACCATACAACCTCGACCATTTGGCTGGCGGAGATCGGGTACAAGATCTGTGGGATGAGTCTGCAGATTGCGAGATACATTTGTTCGCGAGGCTTTCAGGCAAAGGTTCTTCGTTCAGACTTGACTCGACGTTATTGGCTTCATCCAAACTGTTGTCTGAGTTGGTCCTGCCATCTGACACTGGTAAGTCGCTCGTACTGAAGGACAGATAAAGCGGGAAGAACTCCTTAGAAACTCCATCAAAGCATGTGCTGATTATCTTTTGTTCTCAGAGATCAACACGAACCCTGATGAGCCTCATACGCCTCCGTCGACCCCTAAGACTGGCTCAGGGTGCCGGATCTTTTTACCAATCGCACTGAAATCCGACATGGCCTTGTCTGTCCCCACTGACTCTCAAGGGCTATCGGATGATGAGGAGATACTTGTTGCAACGCGCAATCTCTTCGCTTTCCTTACTGGAGGGTCTTTGGTAGCCACGCAGAGGAACCCCACCATCTTCTCTGTCTTCATCAAAATATCGGAGACCCTGAAACAATTCGGATTCTCCAATGCCGATGGTTCAACATTTGGCGAGATTGCAACATCCAGCTTCGACCAGTATGTGAGCGAGCTAGGTCTGGCAGATGTAAGATCAAGCCCCGAGAAGACCATTGAGAGCATGATTCTTGGAGAGCACATGAAAAACATCAAGCTGTATAACGAAGCTTTCACACATGCTGTTGGCAAATATAACGAGCTCCTAAAACTGGGGAGTCCAAAATTCAAACTCATCAGCCCCATCTCCACCAACAGGCTTAGCCGTGCAGCAATGGACTTGGAGAAGCGCACGGCGAGCGTTAGGCACGTGCTGGAAGACTTCGACTTTCCACAACTCTTTTCCGGTATCCTGAACAGCAAAACAGCCGACGAGCGCAAAGACGTCGACTTCGATGTCCTGCGAAGTTCGTTTCTTTCTGCCCGAAAATTTGTCATATCATTCTACAAGAATCGTTTCGGCTCGTGGCCTCCGAGAGCTTCGAAGAAGAACGAATTGGAAACGAGCGGACTTAATCGATTGGTTTGTCGAGAATTATACCAAGATCTTTGCGCTCTGTACGATCTCTTGGTAGATCGCTCGGGTTTGACAAACCGTTCTGTGGATGGTGTCTTGAGAGACGAGAGCGCTGCTGATGCACCACGGGTGCGAGCACTTCGTACGGTGCTGAGTGAGTGTGATCGCTCTTCGCCGCCAGTCAAACCGTCAATCCCTTACGATCTTCCTATGTTTCCATCATTGAGACAGACACGATGCGATGGATGGGGTGATTCGAAGAAAGAATTGAAGGCCATGTCGAAAAAGTTGAAAGACGATGACATAGCGGAGATCATGACAGCTTCACACAACGCCGATGTCCCGCCATCTTCATTCTTGAACTCGTTCAGAGAAGTCGAACGCAAGGCAGCAAAACGTTGCACTATCAAAGAGTTGGCAGAAATTCGCATGGGTCAATGGCTTTTCGTCTACGCCGTCCTGCAAGCTTTACCATTAGTCACCGTGGACGGACCTCAGCTTCAGCATACTACAGGCGTGGATTACTTCCTCTGCGAGTCACCTAGATTTGGGGTGCCTTGGGCGAGGGAGGATGCTTTGCGTGACGCTAGCCGCACCGGGATAGCCAGGGCAGGAGGTATTGTTTGCCTACCTGCTGATCTTTTCCATCATGGCGCTGAAGGTATATACTTTCGAAGCCACTGCTGGCAGGCAGCAAAGGAATGGAGCGCTGGAGATGCAGCACTGGCTTCCGCGCTTCATTCGCAATACCATCTTGATGTCGAGCAACTCGATTGTCCAGCTGCCACTGGAGCACAAGTGTCGTCGAGTAAGAGGAGCAGTCCTGCAGGCCAGGTCCAGAGTCGAAAACCAGTGGGCTTGGGTGTGGACTCTTCGGATGACAAAACTCAAGCAGCAAGACGAGTCAGTGCGTACGATCCAAACTTGACTTTCGACTCAATCTTGGGTAGTACCGCTACTGGTGCAGACAAGAAGAAAAAGTAGTCCTCTGGCAATCGGAGGCCTAGTTAACAGCAGAATACAACTCAAACCTCAACCATCTGTGTCGGTTTCGTCCTTAGACTTAATTCGGCTGTGAAAGAAGGCACTTCCTGATGTGTGAGTAGTCTGAAGAAAGAGTCTTGAACCATTCAAGAAGAAGAGTCGTGTAATCTTCTTAATGATGAGGCGAGCGGCGTGAATACAGATCAACAAGTGGCTCTAAGTGGCTCGCAATGATGCCTACGGGAACACTCCATTCGTCGATAAGTTACTGTACCAACCACAGGATGGCACTTCTTTCTGAACGTCAAGGTTGGTCCATATGGTACGGAGTGACTTGTCCAGCAGGGCTTCAATTAAGGTTTATCCTGACACTTAGCCCAAGCTTCTGCCCCATATGCACTAATATATCGAGGCCCAGGTGGGCTTTGAATTGGCAGCCGAACGCGTATGTCTGTCCGTGCCATGATGTCCTACTTAATTGTGGAGTACTGCGCTCGAGTCGGTCTTCCCTGGACCCGCCAAGAAGAGTCAGAAAATGCCTTGATCAAAGTCTGAGCGTGACGTGATCTCTGATTGCGCGAACGAAGAATTCTCAGCCGGAAGTGAGCTGTCATTTGCCAGATCGAGACTGGTGTGCGGGTCTCAGGGAATCATTTGGTGCGTACCGCATTGATTATCACGGACACCGGTACACCAGCACGGAGTGCAGTCAACCCATTCTTCGTAAAAACCCTACATCTTTTGTGGTCAAGGATTGAGGTTGAACTGGAGATGTTGCAAACAAGCTCAAGGTTCGACGGCGCGTGGTCGTTATGCCGCATCGTGCACATGCCTCTTTGCGCACGCTCCTGCATGTCAGGGTTTACCGTGCATTGAGCTCGGACCTGCTATGCTTGTAGAGTCTGGAGAGCAAAAAAGTTGTACGAGCAGGTCAGCAGGTCTGCCAACAATTGTTCTGATTTCAGCTCAACCGAATCAGGATCATCGTGGCTGGTGTCAAGGAATCCACTGTACAATCTGGAGCAGAAACGGTTGAGACATGATCAGAAGACTGTTCTGTTTACTCCTCCCTCCAGATTTGGACGGCGCTTCTGCAATATAGGTACTCCGTACACGCATGTAGATGCCGGGAAGTTACGCCTCTCGCAGCTCCGGCCTCACGCAACTATGATCCGAACGATAACATAAAGCTTCCTGATATGGTACACATTGCGAATTACCGATGATAATTCAGTCATGTCTGACCTGGTCAAAGCGAAATCACCCAGGCACGAGTCCACCGAGGAGCCGCAACAGAGGCCCACCATCTGGCAAAGTCGAAGCGAGCTCGCTCGGGTAACCTGACGGACCGTCTGGCGGCTGATACCTATCACGAAATGATCGCCACAAGCATGTTGACCACAAAAGTCTCACTCATATCGGCGCGAGTCGGCTGCGCGGACTGATGCAGGAACCGCGGCTGCCAAACACAGCACGAGTTTCGGCCTGTCCGTGAACCTCTTGCCAAAAACGGATAATCAATGTCTCTGTGGCTGGTAACTCTGTGAATCTAGCACTGCTTTTGCGACTCTGCTATGCTGTGAGCCAAGAAGACAAATAGAAAGACACATGACTGCATTGCTGAAAAGAGCTTGTTCATTTTTTCGAATATCAAGAAACCCCCCTCAAAGTTCAGCACTAACAGGTGAATTGTTTGAACTCCTGACTTTTTACCGTCCAGAAATCTTTTTTCCTTTTAACGTCGGGTTTCCTCCTTTTCGTCTAATATTAAGCTTGATGTTCTTTTTGGGCATCGGGTCGTCATAAATCGTGGCTGTAGTGGCCCTGCAATGGGCAAGTCTCGTCGGGTTCGTCGTGTTTCTTGTAGGGAGGAGGGTATTGTGCTGTTGACATCGAGTCGGCGGAACTCGAAGCTGACGGAGGTGAGGCTTCGAGGTCGTCGGTGTCGTAGGGTGGGAGCTTGATCATTCGGTAGTGATTATCCTCGTCTGCGCCATCGCGACTTCCCCAGGATGTCTATTCAACGGTTAGTCTCTATCCAAGCGTTGAGTTGGAGTACTGATCAACGTACAGCAGAGAGCGTCAGCAGTCCTGCAAGCTTGATGAATCCATGCAAATGACCAAAGAGAATCGAGTATGGCAACATCAAAAGATCAGCAGGATACCGGATCCAGTGACCATAGAGCTTGATTGATTTTGCGAATACAAAGATCCAGATGCCGATTGTAGTCAGAATCTTCTGTCTGACATCTGCTGACAAGTCCTCTGTAGCTCTATAGAAGAGAAAGAAGATCAAAAGGTCGGTGAAAGCCCACGCGGTCAAAGTTGTTTGGAAAACTGCATAAGTCGTCCAGGGCGTTGTTCTCGAGATGGTCAGTTCGTTGCTTCTACTATTGTGTTCCGGTTACTCACTTCCAGTAATGCCTCTCAACGAACATGCTCGTCAAATTGCTCCTCCAATTGCTGCGTACCCAGCGAAGACACTGCTTCAAGTACTTTGGACTGTCTTCGAGGGTTGTCTGCACCTCACAAGCCTTGTGGTATTGCATGGCAATTTTCCAGCCATATGCATACATCCAGCGAGTAATGAAGTTGTCATCATCGGCGTTGAGCTGGAAATTCCTCCATGTCTCGTTTGTGAAGCCATAAGTGAAAGCGTCGTCCTGCAAAATACAGGTGCGGTATGCAACCGTCCTACCTGAAAGACAAGGTAATCCACCGTCAATGTTGAGACATGCAGAGCAGTCAAAATTGCGTCTCTCTAGGTAAAGAGATCCAAGAAAGCTCCAGACACTTGTCTTCTCGGGACGCATCAGACGCTGAGATGTTCCTACACCACCCATCTCGTCGTTCTCAAATGGAGCCAGTATCCAAGGAAGAATGGTGTGTGGCCAGATTACATCATCATCTGCAAAGATGGTGATTTTGGTCATGACCTCAGGAATAGCAGCGCACATTTGGCTGCGCTTGTTGGCCTTTGCAACACTTAGTATGCGGATCTTATTTGTGTTGAAAGCAGCAACCGTCCTCTCGGCCCTCTTTATGCTGGCATCGATGGTGACAATCATGATTTCGAAAGGCTGTGTTGCCAAGCAGGTCTCTATTGTTCGGCAAAGATTGTCTCCTTCCCCCTCAATGGTCGGTATAATGACAGTGACATCCTTGTTGGTGTAATTAGGTTTTTCGGGTACGGGAATTGGTTTGTATGTCCAATTGGAAATCAAGTTGACGACGAGTCGAAGATAACGGAAGATGCTATAGGCAGCGGTAAGCACATGGCATGGCAAGGATGAGGGTACCCAATGGAGAACAGAAAGACTTACAAAAGCAAAAACGCAGCCCACGCCCAGCACGACAACAGCATGACGAAAAACGAGAGTGGGAGCAGCACCTCTGTCCGATCAAGGATATTGAAAGGAGGCTTGCAGGGCCGCCGGGGGAGCGAGGTATATGAACATGCTGGGCTCGGCTGCGATGCGGTGCGGTCTTGTGGCCCTGAAGATATTCTGGTCTAGTAAGAGTTCGCGTAGTGGGTAACAGTGGCATGGCATGATGAGATCAGAAGGTAATTAGAGGCGTCGGAGAGTCGCCGGTCGTCTTGCTGAGGCGCCTGCATTGAGCTATCACCCGCCGATACAAGCCATAGTCGACCTTGATTTCTTCAGACCAGCAACCGGCCAGCCCGCTTTGGAGGTGGGGGAGCATACCGGTAGACTGTGGACATGGGCACGCTCGTGCGCTCAATAGGCTAACTTAATTGCTCAATGGCGAATGAGGGGTCTTCGAGCTGGCGCAAGCCGCAGGCGCAAGGGCCTGATCGGCGCTTGATTAAATAGTAGGGTACTCCGTACACAGCTAGAGCACTTGTTTGGTACTGAGCAGACGAGCGAGCGAGCCATCCACAATCCTCTCGTCCACAATTGCAGTCGCGCATGGGCATCCGCAGGCGAGCGGACGGCCACGACTGCAGGCCAATGTACTTTACAGAACCTTCTGCAATTACTTGCAGCTCGCATCATCTGGTATCTCGATGCTTGGGTCGGCAGTGTAAAGAAGAGTTGGCCCCGGAGCACCATCAGCACGAGCATAATCGGCGATACCTGTCCATTCGAAGATTACGGCAATCGCTGTTCTTGCGAATGGCCCTAAACAACGCCAGCCACTTTTAGCGCACATGGTCCAAGCATTCTTAGTAAACCACGAGCCAACTCGACCTCTGTGTTGTGACCACACGAAGTGCTAATACTATGCCTCAAAGGATTTGGGCATCGGAGGCAGGAACAACAGCCTAGTCAGTGTACAGCGCTATCCACCTTTCGGAGGTTTCGTCATGACAAAAACAGGCTATCACACTGTACATTCGGTATTGGTGCTGCGAGCTGTCGAGCGTGATGTACGTTTTTGGTGTGGATCGATAGGCAATCACTTGGACGCTCAGACCAGGAGTACATGCGCCATGTACTGTATATGCAGGTTCATGAGCCGTCAAACGAGATGCATGCCGACTGGCGGACTTTAAGACCAAGCGTACGAGGACTCTTATCCACCGCATGGAACGATAGAGATGGAATGAATGTAGGTTTGCAGAAATCATCAGGCCTGGGAGAATCGCCAGACATGGACGGTCAAAGATCGACCAACATCGCAAAGGCAAAGGCAAAGGCATATGCTGAACACATTCTGTTATCACCTCGCCACGTACCACACTTGCTCTTCCAACCTCGGGTTGAACTGGATCCTCAGTCGTCTTGGTTGAGGGTCCATTTTAGAGCCGATTGACAAGTTTTTGTGGGGCAGGCAGTCGGCCGCCTGAGCGGACTCAAAGCTAGATCCATCACGAGACTACGACTACCGTACGGCCTAATGTGTGCTCGTGGGCAGCACAGCTGATTCCTTGACCGTTTGAAGCGCAGATATGTGGGCGTATTTACTGATATCTGGGGTTGGATTGTGGCTTCCAGGTGACTGTTGATGATCGCTGGGGGGAAGCATGCTATCCGTCCCGGAGATATGTGTAACCATATCTGGGGCGAAGTCGCTATGGCAGGCTGTCTGAGTAGAGGAGGGTTGACGACATACGAAGATCGACATGTTTTGACCAGTCGCTCGCTCTACATGAACTGTTCGCTTACTCGTAAAGTGATGTACATATCGCTACACGTGAAGCCAAGGATCCGTCGGCTCCGACAGGTGCATCATAGGTAGAGACGAATCACATGCGACCTATTCCCGAGCCGTTTGACGACTGAACTTGATGGCAGCCACACGCAGCTCCTGGCAAGTCACAACCTCGGATCGACGAGCTTGAAAGGAATTTATGTTTCGTATTGATGAAATGGAAGATGGCACACGAGTCTGGTACTGAGAGGGTGTCGAGACTCACAGGCAGCTGTTCTGTGTACAGATATGACAAGAAGGTATATGTTATACAAGATACTTGCAGGAGCCATTTGCGGCTGGATATTGGTTTTCTCATTTTGCCGTCGTGATCCTCACAGCCGGAATTGAAAATGTTGGGTTCCAAGAGTCGGACGGATGAGCGATTGTAGGTGCGCGCCTCCAATCAGGAGCAAACTGACTGATCATAATTTTTTTCGTTCTTCTCTCGAGAATCAGAAATGCCGACGAGATCGGACTACCTGATCACAGACTCGAGGAGAGTGTCGTGCAGGCGATACGAGTAGACGACGAACGTCTATGTGGCGGCGAGCAGAGCGGAATTGGATCAAGCTCAGTGGGCGAGTGAGGCACCAGACGACACCGAAGACTTGATCTGATTCGCAATGGACACAAGATGGAAGGAGGTGGAGGCCGGGAAAGGACGAAGAGCGGAGACGAACGGAGCGGTGCCAAGACACGGATACTGTAGATTTGCAACCTCTGGTTCGAGCGCGTCTTGAGCCATTCGAGCGAGCAAACCCAACGCACCCTCACGTCCTACTCCCACTCGTCGTCCCTTTGTCGTTGCGCCCCGTCTTCAACATGTCTTTCTCGGCCTCCCGTATGCTCCTGCGCACTCCCCAGATTGGCCGCATCGCTGTGCGCCACGCCTCGACCACATCCGAAGCAGCCAACGCTGCCTCCAACGCTGCTTCCAAGGCCACCACCCAAGCCTCTCAGGGCCTGTCAAAAGTTTCATCGTCGGCCGAGTCTGGTATCTCAAAGGCTGCCGGAGCTGCCACCAGCGCCATGAACAGCGTTGGTGGTCGCACCGGTCAGGTCATCAGCATGGTCCAGTGTACGTGACTGCCCGCCTGGCGACATTCGTCCATTGCCATCTTGCTGACTATCTTGTCTCTTTGCAGCCATGATCCCTCCTACCGTCTACTACGGCAAGGTCGGCCTTGAGCTGGCCAAGCTCGTTGCCCGTGGCCAGAAGATGAGCCCTCCGTATGTGATGGTGACCAAACCCGCCCGCGAACACATCGGCTTACTAGTGTTGCAGTAACGTGCAGACTTTCCAGACCTACGGCCAGAACGTCATGAACGCCGTCAAGAACCCCAGCGCCAACAGCCCGTCAAACCCCTTCCAGGCCATGCGCAACATTGGCACCTCGCAACTCATCACCGCCGGAGTTGTGACGGCCGAGATTCTCGGCTTCTTCACCGTTGGCGAGATGATTGGACGCATGAAGCTCATTGGCTACCGATCGAGCTCTCACGACGAGCACCACTAAGCAGTGGACAAAAAGCGCTATACGATACCGACGCGAAGGAAGCTGGAGGGAGAGGCAAGGTGGGCGAGAGTCGCCTATGCCGAGGCGCCGAGGGGCGGACGCTGCAAAAGCATAGCATGCACATATATATGGGAGCGACACGCGAGCCTGTCTCTTAGCCGTGTACAACAGCCTAGATCGCCATTTTTCTTTCTTTACCGGACTTATGAACGGTCTGCTTAACAAAGCTCTTTTGTTTTATTCCACAAACTTGGCGCTTTGAACAATGTGATGATAGTGTGTTCTGATAGATTTATCTTGTGGCTGACCGCGATGACCGCCGAGCGTTCACTGTGCACTCTGGTTGAGCTAAACTTTGAAGTAATATCAGAGGATATCTTCCACCTCCACAAGGTCCACCACAGCACAGAACAGCTTTGGATGAGAGCATAAAGTGTGTATGGAGTCACACGTACTTGTTGGATCCATTGTGGCAAGGTCCAGGGCATACCAAGGGTCGAGGAGTATCCAACCAAAGTAGAGCAGGGTCATGACCATGACGAGCGATGATTTTCGGCTTTCGGCGCCATGATTCGGCGTTAAAATTTCCAAAGTCGAACAATTTCTTCGGACTGTACAAGACAAAGACATACAAAACACAAGATGGATGCCCTACGGTTGTTGACAAGGTCGACCAAGTTTGCAAAGAAGGGTACATCGGCGGGTACGCAGATTCACACGCCATCGTCAGGACCTGCGTCAAATCCCCAACTCTTCGACAATGGCAACCAAGCACAAGCAGTCCAGCGCAAACGCAAGAGAGGGAGCGAGACAGTGACAGCGAGCTTGGACTTCTTCGGTGGCGGTGCATCGGCCAAGGAAGGAGACGTCGAGCAGCAAGAGCAGGGTACCACAGACGAGCAGACGAGGCTGCAGCAGGAACAAGCGGCGCCTGTCGCATTGAGCCCCGAAGAGTGCAAGCAGCTGCTGGGACGCCACAAGGTCAAGATCACCCTGTTCCGCAACGAGTCCGAGCCTCCTGCAAAGAAAAAGAAGAAGAAGGAAAAGACGGACAAGGAGAACATCAAGGCAGCCCACACCTCGCCCGACCACTCAAGACCGCTATACCCGGCTCCCGTCAGTGACTTTGGCAGTCTAGCCCCGAGATACCGCATCTCAAAGGCTCTTCTACGGAACATCAAGGACAATGGCTACAGCACCACCACCGAAGTCCAACTCGCTGCTTTGCCGCTCTTGCTTGACCCCCGCCCGTACTTGGATGCACGCGAACAAGACCAAGACCAAGACCAGGAACGTCATGTCGACCTGTTGAGCATTGCTCCGACGGGCAGCGGAAAGACTCTGGCCTTTATGATTCCTCTCATCCATGCTCTGACGCTTGCACGTCGCACTCAAACACCATCTGGCCCTCAGGCCATCATACTCGCCCCAACCAAGGAACTCGCCAGCCAGATTGCCAACGAGGGTCGGAAACTGGCTCTGAACACTGCTGTACGCATCACCAACGTCCGCAAGGGCATGCATCTCGCTTCAGATCCTTCATCCGATGCAGATGCCTCAGGAAACGACGTGCCTCCTGTCAAGGCTGACATCCTCGTCTCCACCCCGGCTGCTCTAAAGAACGCCATTGGAGACGTCAGCACCAGCTCGCAAGCCTTGTCTCAGATCCGGTTCTTGGTCCTTGACGAGGCCGATGTTCTTCTTGACCCCTTGTTCCGCGACCAGACCTTGGCTGTTTGGAATGCTTTGTCGAATCCCAATCTCCGTCTTGGTTTCTGGTCTGCCACCATGGGCTCCAACATCGAGGAACTTGTCAAGCTCACCATCAAAAGTCGTGCCGAGAGGCTTTCCGAGGCCAGCTCCACTCCTGTCCAGATCGCCCCCTTTGTACGTCTTGTTGTTGGCCTCAAAGACTCGGCTGTGCCCAACATCGATCACCGTCTGATCTACGCCGCCACCGAGCAAGGTAAACTCTTGGCCCTCCGCCAGCTCTTGCATCCTACCTCCACCGGCGTCGACAAGCAGCCCGTTGTCCGCGCCCCCTTCCTCATCTTTACTCAAACCATAGAGCGTGCGGTCGCCTTGCACTCGGAACTTCTCTACGATATCCCCGCCGAAGCAGGTGGAATCTCACGTATCTCTGTATTGCACTCGGACCTCTCTGACACTGCGCGTGACCACGTCATGACACGCTTCCGCAAGGGTGAGGTCTGGATCTTGATCACCACCGATCTCTTGTCGCGCGGCGTCGATTTCCGTGGCATCAATGCTGTCATCAACTACGATGCACCCACCTCAGCTGCAGCCTACGTCCATCGCGTAGGTCGCACAGGTCGTGCTGGCAGAGAAGGTGGCGTAGCTCTGACCTATTACACAGACGATGATGTCGCATCCATCAAGACAGTTGCCAACATCATCGTCGCAAGTCAGAAGCAGAGGGGAGCAGCAGGTGGCACAACAAACATCCAACAGTGGTTGCTGGACGCTCTACCGACGCCCAGCAAGCGTGACAAGCAACAACTCAAGAAGCGCGGTATTGAGACCAGAAGATCTGCTTCTGGCAAGGATACCAAGACCGGAAAGCCAAAGGCGCGTATCAGTACCAAGAGTGGCTACATCCGGAAGCTCGAGAACAACAGAAAGGGTGCTGTTGCAGCGAGCAAGAACCCGCAAGAATCGGGAGATGCATCAGACTCCGGTGAGAGCTTTGGCGGATTTGAAGAATAAGTGCAGTTTCCATAGATACCCTTTGCATATTTTCTAGCGTGGGAGCGTTCATCCAAGCCAAGTTTCGCTCCTATCTTGTCCCTGTCGCATGCTTCTACTATCACTCGAAAACTCTCTTGTGCAGTGTATGCCGATCGATCTTGATACAAGACCAATCTTAGACTTCATGAGGTCAAATTCTTCGTGCTATTTAACATATTTGTTTATTGAAAGTTCACGAAAGCTCCACCATCTACCAATATCTGTGCGCCAGTCTGGAGCCAAGGGTCAGTACTTGTAAGTCAAGCCCCTGAGTAGTTAGAAGACTTACAACATATGATGAGAGGCTTGAAGCAAGGAACACTGCGGGTCCAGCAAGATCCTGAAGAAACCATCAGCAAACTGTGTTATTATTAGCTTCAAGATGCTTACATGAGGTTGGCCTAATCTGCGCAACGGAATGCGACCCTCCATATACTCCTTCTTTTTCGGTTCTGCCAAGTCCTCGTCGTTGAGCTGAGTACGGATCGTACCCGGTAACAGAGCATTGCACCTGATGTTGTATGGACCCAAAGCGCAGGCACAGCTCTGCATGAGGGATAGAATGCCTGCCTTGGTAGGTGTGTAGTGTGTTTGACCAGCACCACCAACGAGAGCGCTGATGGACGAAACACCAATAATACTGCCGCCTTGAGGCGATTGCTCTTTCATCTGACGAGCTGCTGCTTGAACGGCGAAGAAAGCACCTTCAAGGTTGATAGACACAGTCGACTTGAGAAGTTCAGGGCTCAGACTGTGAGTGGACGAGTCAGCTGGATGAATCGACAGGTCCAGAGATAACGCAACAAACACACCTCAAAAATTCGGCAAATTGGCAAACACCAGCATTGCTCACAAACACATCTAACCTGCCAAACTCTGATACCGTCTTGGAAACGAAATCCGTCCCAGTTTCGGGCTTTGCAATATCACCGGGTACGGCAATGAGCTTCGCACCGGCGCCAGCCTCTTCCTTCATACTCTTGAATTGTTCGTCTGACTTCGGATCTGGGTAATGGTTGACAGCGACCGCGGCTCCCTGACGTAGATATTCGAGAGCGATGGCTCTTCCAATTCCTGTCACTGCACCCGTGATGGCAGCGACCTTTCCAGCAAGTAATGTTGTCATTGTCGTGGATGGCTGTGTCTAGCAGTTTGTGGGCGAAACCAATTGTATCCAGCTCGGGTTCCTAAGATCAAGAAGAGGCGCGGAGGGAGGCTTCTTGCTAATAAACATTTCTAGTTCAGCATCGCTCTTTGACTACTGTGGAGATGTCGTGGAGGCGCCGGGAGTTCATTGCACCGAGAAGCCCGAAGGCTTATGCTCTCCGCATTCTGCACAAAAGGGTTGTCAACATTTATGACCTGGGTCAACAATGTATCACGATTAAATTGTTTGACCGGTCTGTAGTGTTATAGAGAAGCGCGATTCGTTGTATGGTATTTGGTCATTTGGTTGGTAGGATATGATGCAAGCCGCCACCTCGTTGGGTGGTATATATTTGAAGAAGAATCGAGAAGTGACGGTAATCTTGTCACTAGTATCTTACTCGAGCACTAGACACAAGCACGAAAAGAAATGGAATCGAAGTGAAAGAAAGGAACACATGCGGCGCATTATAATTACAAGGAATACAGAAATACCACAGATTCGTAGCTGTAGGAGTTCCCTTCTCCTTTCATAAGTCGTATCATAGTCAATCAGCTCTCAAATGTGATTTCAAGACGTCAGATGTAGTCCAGGTTACGTCGTCGACTCATTTAGGCTGCCATTCTGTTCGGCTCCTGGTTGAGCTTCATCAAGGCCACCGATACCCAGACCACTGGATATAGGCCTGGATGAATCTTCCAGTTCGTGGACAACTTTGGGTGTGGCCACCGTATCTTGTAATGCGGGTGGGCGCTCGTTGCGTGCGCGTGCTTTTGAGAGGGATATTGTGTTCTGACTATAGCTTGTCGTGACCTTACCATTCGAAGCATCATAGTCAATCGTAGCTTTCATAAGTGCAGCCATCCACAATCGACCCTCTTGCCTACTGTTCACGGCAAAGTAGTGTACGGTCGGTTTTGTAAAGTTGACAGCTTTACTCAGCCCTTGGCGTGGAGGGACCAATTTGAAGATGAAAAGACCTTGGCCGTCCGCTGATGGCGCTACAGTACCTTGTGGCACCATGGGAGATGACCCGGCACCTGTGAGTGCAGCGTGTAAGCCTGTCATCTTTTCGTTCTCGGCAGGTAGGACGCGGTGGGATGAAATGTCGATCAAGCCTTTCTCTTCGGTATCGTTCTCGGAGTAGTAGTACGACAACCTCCGACCACGAAGTACAAACAGACGAGGTTTCCACGAGCCTACCAAGCTCGAAGACTTCTTCTTCATCCATCCGCTGTAGTCGCAATCGGCAATCTGTTCAGCCGGCGCCTTCTTCTCGAGACCACGGGTGTATGCCGATGTTGACTTCTTGCTCTTCACTTTTGGCCTGGGCCGCGTAGAAGGTGCGGGTGGGGCAAGAGCGCTCGAAGAACCGGTTGATACTCGGGATTGATTGTCTGACTTTTGCAGATCGAAAGAACGAGTCTCGGTTGAAGGTGTGGTAGAGCCAGTGCGAGCAGGAGAAGCGAGAGGCTCGTGCTTCAAAGCGCTCTGCTTCTTCTCGCTTTGGGTAACGGCATCGGAGGCTATCCGAAGGCCGCCACCAATGCGAGGTTTGGAGAAGAAAGATCGAGTGTTTGAAGCAGGCGAAGGTGAGGGATTAAGTGAAGAGTTGTCGCTGTCAGCCAATGTCTGGTCTAGTCGAGTAACGATGGGTGACACGGGCTGTTGAATGGGTGCTAAGGGCTTGACTGCGGAGTGTGGACTGCTGACAGCGCGGCTATTAGTAGGCTTGTTGAAGGAGAACTGGCTGGACGCAGGGGACATGATTGGCGAAGCAGGCTCGCGCATCGATTCGACACTGGACATCCGAGGAAAATTCCTGTACGAAGCGCTGTGGCGAGCAGAATCAGTGGCAGCACTTATGTTCCTGGTATGGGCCGACGTTGACTTCTTCTGCAGAACGTTGCGCTTGTTGCGAGCATCAACCTCGTTTCCAGAGAAGTAACCACGGTCCAGATCGACGGGCGAAGAGATAGACCCAAAGCCATAATCACCGACGCCTCCATCTGCCTGCGAGATGGCGGCCCCGAGGTCGGCCGACGGTTCATGGGCAACTGAGAGACGTCGAGTGGCTGCGGGCGCTGCGGAGGTTGTACCAATAGAGGACTGTCTTTGATGCGAGTAGCGATTCATGCTGTCGATGGACCCCATGGACGAGTGCCTGCGGGAATGGTTGAGGCTGCGGATGGAAGCAGCCGAGGGACGTTGGGTATTGTCTGGCCGAGTGAAGGTCATAGACGGAGTCGCTATGGTACTGACAGGTCTGTACGGCGAGGCCGTCACGCTCTGGCTCCGTCTTCTTCCAGCCTCGGCCTGCATGTCGTCGCCGGCGGCCGAGTATTCGGATACACTCCTAGGGACATTGGTCGAGCTTTGGCGCACTTCATCCTGGAGGGCCTTGACCTTCTGCCACGTTTTCAGACGCCGTCCCACAGAACCCAGTTCAAACTCTTTGATAAAGATGGCCGACTGCTCCAGGGACAGAAGAACCTCTCCAGATATTTCTTGCTCGCGAAAAGTGTCACAATGCGACTTTTCGACGCCGTGGTCTTCGAGGTATTCAGCGACGCGCACGGGAGACCACAACATGACTTCAGCCTCGGTGTGTAGCTGATCTTCCTCATCGTCAGTCTCGCGGCCGTTGATGTAAGACAAGCGGTTGGGAGCGTGTGAGCTGTAAACGCTATCCGTGTCATGGCTGCGTGTGTTGGTCAGAGGGTTCTCGCGCGGGGTGCGCATGTCGGTGATATGCTCGTCGATGACGCTTAGAGTTTCGTGCATGACCGAGTTGTGTTGTGATGCGCGCTGAGCGGGGAGAGAATTGGCGGATTGCGAAGAGGCGGTCGAAGCAGCAGTCTGAGGCCTGCTGGGTTGGGATGCATCGTTGCGACGGGCCGGGGGTTGCTGGGTAGTTAGGAGAGTGCCTCTCGGGGCAGGAGTAGTGTAGACTGCGGCAGGCGAGTTGGCGTGAGCGGAAGTGTTTCAGTTGAGACGAAGACGAGCGACTTTCTCTCACCTTCAGGAAACAGGCCAGTGGCACTGTTGGTCATGTGGCGACCAAGAAACCAGCCATCGCCGAAGTCATCGTCTCGCTCGATGAGTTCGATGCGGTCGCCCTTGGCCAGGCTCAGCTCGTCGGGGCTGCGGGCGATGAAATCATGAACGACGAGCAGGATAGAGCCTGGAGGAACTTCTCGGGGGTCCGAGGGCAGACGAGAGGCCATTGAGGCGCCGTGTCGAAGGGGGAGCCAGACTATGGCTGGGGCGCGAGCATCGAAGTCTCAGGGTGGTGGTATAGCGTGTGTTGGTCGGCGGGCGTCGGACGTGGAGCCGAGAGATGGCCCGTCAAGGGGCTGAAGGAGAGTCGAGCTGAAACAAACACACGTCTGGCGGCGGACGAGATTTGTGTCGCAGTCGGCGTCTGCTAGGGACGGGGGAGTGGACGTGGAAGAGGTACCTGGTACGAATGGACTTGGACATGGACCGAAAGCGGGCGGCGAGTGCCGTGTGCAGCAGTCAGAGGCAGCTTGTGCTTGTGACAGCGCGTGTCTGCTCAGGCATCTCGGGTCGTACGAGCTCCTGCCTGCCTTGCCTGACTTGGCCTGCAAACGCTTGCGTTCCTTTGCGCATCTCTGCATGTGTCGCGCTTTCCTTATCCGGCACTTTGACTACCACCTACTCTATCCTCGCCGCCTAACATCTGCGCTCGCCATCCACGCCCAAATGGCCCACATTCGCATGTGTGCCTGACATGTCTGACACCATGGC
>Ga0058697_10000477_pt1 | contig 17392 bp, 11 predicted proteins | sample AgamicAsMae_FD_66619 | JGI IMG/M metagenome (GOLD analysis project Ga0058697, IMG submission 66619) | Agave microbial communities from Guanajuato, Mexico - As.Ma.e | ecosystem: Host-associated > Plants > Phyllosphere > Phylloplane/Leaf | place: Guanajuato, Mexico | collected 2012-06-04
AAAAGATGCAAAGGGGTTCAAGCTATTTGAATAATCTTGAAGGTTAAGAAACAATCCAATGTCTCTGTGGCACGAAATCTTGACCTTGATCCAAGAGTAATAACTTGCATCAAGTTTATGAGAAGCAAGTAGATGAGTGATAGGCCTGCGAGTTGATTTGTCAGATCAGGAAGGTGACGGAGGCGGAGGATTCTTCGGGCCGAGGCTGCCGATACAGATCTGTCTGACCTCACCTCGTTCTCTCCTTCCTCGACATCTTCCTGGGATGTGATAGAGAATACCTGTATTTGTAGGCTGTTACCTTGTTCAAGACGGAGCTGATCTTTAAGTCCCGCAGCAGGACAGTGAAAACTTATATCTCGAACAGCATGTGAGGAAACGATTACAAGGAACATACCTCTTACTACTAACAGTTCGATGAGCAGATCATGATTTAATATCTTGCGCAGACAGGTTCATCGCTGAATCAATAGTCGCATTCTTCTTCAATAACCGAGTGGTCATGTTCAATGAGATAATCTGCTAGTGATATAGTGCAGCATGCTCCTTGTTGGCCATTCTTATTCCATCTGTGGACATAAAGCCATCGTCGCTCGAATGGATGGTACGGCCCAGGCCGATCTGCTCTTCTTTATGCTGGCTTCCGGCTCTCCCGACCTTCAATGAAATAAACCACCCATAAGACAGTGGTTAATGTGATGAGGAATCGGAGACGAGGGCGCGGGGACTTCTTTCAGAACTCTGAAAGTAAGCTCAGGGATCTCTTGGAATAGTCTGTCGTGCATCTCAGACTTTTTTACTTTCTCCAGTTTATCCGCCAAAGACTTTGCCATGACTGTCTTCAAGCCCTTCTCGCCAGCTGGCTCCACGGTCTTCTTGAAGATGATGTGACACGCTTCGATGAGTTCTGGATGTTGCAGCTCGCGTTCCAGACTATTGCGGAAGCTGACCATGACGCTGGATTTTAACCCTTCGATGAAGTACTTCTCAGCAAGGACGTAGATTCGGGCCAGAAGGACGAGGGATGGCTCGACGTGGACAACCTCGCACTCCCAGGGCGATTTTACTTGAGCTTTAGGAGATAGCTCGAGATGGTAGAAGTAGTGAATCATCTCTTCAACGATTTCCGGGTCGTCTCCGTCGCCCAAGTTGTCAAGCTTGCCTCCGTAAGGTTGAGACTTGAGGTCGAGAATACCAGAGATCGCTTCCTAGACATGTGTTAGATGGTCGCTATGGTGCAACTGAGCGATGAGAAGTACCTTGAACGAGTGATTGTCGCAAACCTTGGCAAGCACCTCTGAGTGGGAACGAAGGATTGCTCTGTGGACCTTCAAACTCTTGTCGCCGCATCGGATCTCGAAGTCGGCACGATGACGGTCGTCCCACAATCTTCAATCAATTAGCCGTGAGGATAGACGACTTCGGTGAAACACTCACTGCTCGAGGATTGATTTGCTGATATGGGATCTGAAGCAATCGATGCCCAAAGATGCCATGTCATGGGCTGTGGTCGGGAAACTCCAGTCATCCGACCAAGGAGATGTGCAGCGTGAAGTAGGTGGAGGTGATGTCGAAGTCATGACTCTGGTAGTGATGATGTGTCGTGTAAGAAGATGGAAGATGAGACGAAAGATGGAAGATGTTTGTAGGAGAATGTTGAGATCAAAGGATCAGAAGTATATATGAGAAGCTCGTACTGTTCACAGTCGACGAGTGAGAGTGTAGTGAGGTGAAGGTCGGAATTGATAATGTCAGTAGGAGAGGAGCGAACTTGTTACCTCAAAATCACTAGTTACTGTCACTCGCTGCTAGACGCTTCTGGCGGATGAGTAGACGAAGGTGCTTACGGGCAGGTCTTGGAGCTCATTCCAGAGCATGACGGTGATGTAGAAGACAAAATGTTGTGTGAGCATACAACTGAAAGAAACAGTACTAAGCCTTTCGATGGACTATCATTCTCGTACTGGTCTAAAAACATTATGCAATCTCCCATGCTCACAGGAAACGCGATCAATCTTGGCCACTCTTGTGACCACCAGAAAGTACGAGTTCCATCAGTTGTTTCCATACATCGTGCTCTCAGATACATGGTGCAGATCCAGACAGCAGAGTGAAGTGCTGGTTAGAAGCAGGCTTGCAGACCTTGTCTTCAGCATCCAGGCCTCTAAGCATTAAGTCACGGACCATTTTGGACATCTCCTGTGACTGAGAAAGGAAGATGGAGTCACGCAGATAATGCTTGTGGTCTCAGCTATTCCTTACTACGGACTTGAGACAGACGTTCACTCCCGCCAGAGAAAAGTCGCGCCAACGGTATATTCAAACACATGGAATCGGGAGAAGCAGATGGCTAGTACAAACTGATATCATCGACGACTACCACTTCCCTAAAGCAATAGCGCTCTTCCAGATCGCAGTCCGGTCGTCTGTCACAGTCGTCCCAACACAGTCGGTCAGATATGTATTCCATCCCTCTTCTGTCAGGGTCGCAAGTCCCTGGCTAATCTCTTCGTTGCATTGTGTCGCAAGGAACCACGCTGCTGACGCGAAACTCCATCGCTCCCCATTGACAAGCGCCAACACCTGCACTTCGCCTTCTTTCTCTGCCTCATCTACCTGCTGTGGTGAGATACCGGAGTCCGTCATATTTGCAGCTAGCCACCGGGCGTATTTGAGGTTGAAGGCTGGACCCTGCATGTTGCGAGTGCCTTGGCCAGGCACACCGGGATAGTGGTTGATGTTGTATTTGAAAGAACCGGATTCATACAGCATGAGTGAGAGTAGGGCAGCCTGTGTTCCGAATGCATGTATGTCGAAGACGTGAAAGGCCAAATTAATCCATGGTGCAGCATCTGAAGCAGTCGCGCACTCGGCAGGGTATGGAGCTCCAGTACAATTTGCGCTTCCAGGCGCGATGGTGGTGATGTCTGAAGTGATGAGGGGCGCGATATTACAGGGAGGAACAGGTGTGCCCATGCAGAGAGGCACTGCCACTGAGAAGATGACGAACAGTGCTTTGAGTCTCATGGCGTCCCGCTATGAGGAAGCTGCTGAGTCTCGAGCCGTCAAATCAAACGCGAACAAGATATCCGTGAGTTGTATAAGTATGAGATAACGACAGCGAGTCCACTAGACTCTCAAAGATTGAGCCGTCATCCATCAATCCTTGAATCCAAAGCCGACTCTCCACTGTCCTACCCACCCACCAAGACAAGTCTTTGGGCCGCCGACAGAGACACGGAAACCCTCAGACCGAGTCACAGCATCTGTTTCATCATCCCCATCCAAGCGCGCACCACGCCGTGTCCTCGCGCGCAAGGAAGAAGCCTGCCTGCCTACCTCTCTGGTGCAACGACCGCCTACGCGCCTGAATACCTCGTCCCCCTTCCCATCAAGTCGACACGTTCACGCGCACGGGTTGTGACCAAGCAATCTGTCGTTCGTCGTGGCCAATGGTAAGACATGGGACACTCGTGCATGGCGCACGTCACTTCTATTCCAGATATATGTGCACCGTCACCCAGCAAGGAGCACTCAGTGCGACATGTTCGATGAATTAGAGGTGGATTTGAAACCAGGTTCCTTGTGTTGGTCGTTGCTGGGTCAGAAAAGTTGGTGCAACATGTCGTGCGCCGGAAGAGATCGATGGAATTTAGGATGGAGTCAGGGTTGGCTATGCAGCAAGGGGTGCTGAGACATGAAGACATGCTGCAATCGCAATTTGCGCCTTTCAATGACCTTGACAGCATACAGGGCATTGAATCACGTCTGAATATCTCTGGGGGGCTCCTTGTTGGGTTGGACGACTTGTTCGTTGGGCCATGGTATCAATCTGTGATTGTTGAAGTGCAAGTAACCAAGCATCCAGCCTAACCCACGTGCACATATCAAAGGGACCTCGACGAATTGCTACCTCCAAACTCTTCCTACTCTTCCTATTAATGTTACCTATGGCCAGCAATGCGGAGAGAATCGATTGAACTGTATCTAGCCCTTTGACTTGCTATGCCCCCAACGCCTCATTCGATAAATGCAGAGCTTCCTTTTGTCCCGCCAAACGCCATCGCTAAAAGAAGGGGTATGTTGAACTGCAACGACGCTCTGTGTCTGATCCTCGTGGATCCGTAATTAAAATTCATCGCATGATTCCATGGCGTCTTGAACACTTCTGCGAAGCTTACGTCTGTACATCTTCTTGCTGTTCTCATCACCCCAGAGAAGCGCGGAGGCAGCAGGGTTGACCAACGTACGCGGATCGTAAGTTGGACTTTCGTCGACGACAACAGCCATGATGCTTTCTATGTGGTTCTGCACGTCATAAAGCTTGGTTGGGAAGTAGCAGAGTGCCTTTGTAGTGGCGCTGATACGGTGATGGAATAGTGGTGTGAGAACGGTGACTCGCGGTTGCTCTTCTGGAAAATCGAAGGGAAAATGTAAGCGAGTGTTTATGGTCGCGCCTGAAAGATCCGTGGACTGTGGCCCGAAGAAGGTAAGAGTCCACACGAAAGGATTCGCGTCAACGAGGCTGATTTCGACAGAGGGACCGTTGTTTCCAGAGTAATGAGCGTGTAGCGACTCGAACTGATGTTGGAGGTTCAAGGCCGTACCGTGCTGGTTCGCCATCAGCTGTCTACCATCCCTGGCCCAAGTGTCCTTTTCGGCCTCGAGAGCTTGCAAGACGCGCTGGAAGCGGGTCTTGAGGGAAGCGTAGGCGTACTTGCCGCGCATAGCGTTAGTGCCGTACTCGAATGGGGTGTTCTCGAACTGCCTGCCGTCTTTGACCTTTGTTGAGGCACCATCAATCGCCTTGAGATAAGAGTCGTAGTACCAGAGGAAGCGGCGCTTGTACAGGTCAGTAAAAGGATAGAATTTGGCTTCCTCAATGTCCTCTTTCTGATGGGTCGAAGGCTCCGACTCTGCTACAACTTCATCATCGTCGTCATAGTCAGCAGGTGGTGTGTCCAAGGCTACGGCAGGTGTCGTATCGTCATTATCGGAGATTTGGAGTATCTGCTCGAGACGCTGGAGAACTGTAATTCTGAGAGTCTCGTGGCGTATCTACAAGCAACGGTCAGCACTGTTAATATCAATCACTCTACATGACCCGATCGTGAATGCGGCTGTATCAAGACCTCAGTGAGCTCCTTTCAGACAGCTGTAGAAGCTTGAACACAAACGTGAAAATACCAAATCGGCGCTCGCAATACCGACTGACAGGTGAGCATGAGTAGATTCAACAGACCTTTTGTGCATACTCTTCAGCCTCCTTGGCAGTAATCTTGATCGTCTCGAATCCAGGCTCGTTCTCGTAGGGGTTGGATGACATCAAGGATTGTATGCTGATAAGTACACTCTCCAATCCTTGAGCAATACTCCACTGTTCGCCTCGCTCACCACGCCATGTGCCTGAACTTGGTCAGTGCTAAGCCATGGGAGTATCAATAACACTGATGCGTACCGAGAATACTGAGGCAGACCTTGCCAGAAGCGTAGATGTTGGGGTTGAAACGACAACGGCCGCTGTTAGTGGTCAAACATTTCACGGATGGAGGCTGGACTGGATAGGTGGGACCGATTTTGGCCTTGAATTCGAAGAAACCAAACTCGTAAGGCGTATCGGAAGGACCGATGATAAGACAGCGCACAGTACGGACGTCGTTTTCGAGGTGCGCAACGGCAAGCGCTAGCATGGTCAGCTCGTATATCCGAAGTAGAGGATCAAGACAGGCGTACAAAGATCTGAGCCGGTCTGAAGTTCTTTGATCTCCTACATGAAAGGTCAAAGGAGTGACAAGTGAAGGATGGTTGTATACTTGCCCTCAAGATGCGAATAGTCGATGAGTTGTTGGCCATCTTGGGTGGCATTCTTGTAGACAAGAGCGAGCGAGTTTAGTGAGTGGAGAACACGGGATTATGTTGGTAACGAAAGAACATTTCAGATGGCAGAGTTGAAGGACCAAAAGAAGTGTGCTAGGTGGACTCGCAGTGGTAGTGCTGCAAAGCGGGTGCGTAAGTGTGTTGGTTGATAGCAGTGGGTTGATTGCTGTGCGAGCTAACAACTGCCGCGGAGAGGGACGATTCAGGCGGGGCAGGCACGGCGCTTTTTTTGCCAGTGAGTGAGTGAGATTGAGATATATACGTCTTGGATCTATCCACACTGACAGCTGGCCTTCTGTCGCAGAGCAGCGACCAGCCGAGAGACAGATTCACCTGGTCTTTGGGGATTGAGAGAAGGGATGGTCAACCAAGGGCGTTGGACTTGACGGCTTGACGGCGAGTGGCCGAAGCTCTCGTTGCTCCACACCGCCCAAGCGCGCTCTCTGTTGATTGTCGACAGAGACAGCCTCAGCTTGAGCGTGAGCTTACTTGATTGTTAGCTGCGCGCATTCACCATGTCAGTACACGAGCGGGCCCAGGGCACGATGAACTACGGCTAACATCATCACGGCAGGGTCGTCTTCGCTCTGCTCGTCATCAACAAGGCCGGTGGACTCATCTACAACCGCAACTTTGCGCCGGGCCTCCAGCAACTCAACTCCAACGACTATCTCATTCTGGCCGGTACCTTTCACGGCATCCATGCCATCTCGCGCTCCCTGTCCCCCGTCGCACCCCCTCCTGCACCGCCTGGCAATCGCGCCAACCAAGCCACCGGCATCCAGTCGCTCGAGTCGTCGCATTTCCGTCTGACCTGTTTCCAAACTCCCACCGGCACAAAGTTCCTTCTCTTCACCAGCCCTGAGCAACCCAACACAGACCAGATTGCTCGCAGATGCTACGACATCTATGCCGACTACGTCATGGCCAACCCCTTCTACAGTCTCGAGATGCCCATTCGCGTCGACAAGTTTGACAGAGCTCTAGCCGCCTACTTGATCCGTCCTTGACCACCTGCCTTGACCCTGCCAGTCACCAGCTCTCTTGACCGCTCCACGCGGGCTCGCCTGCGCACGACCTTCGCGTTTCTCGCCGACGTTTCTACTTCGCCCACCACCATCGTCTTAGCTGCAGGTCGCCCAATAACGCACCTCCACACCCTCATGACCACGGTCCTCTCAGCTTGATGGTCAGAAGCACTCTGACCACAGTCCTTTGCCTGCTGGCCTAGTGGGCCTCTGATTCGCTGCCGCCGCTTTCTGCACGCTCAAACCGACGCGAGATTAATGACCCTCATGACGCGGTCCGTCCCGCTCTTGATAATGCTTCTTCTGCACGTCAAAACATGTCACGAGCCCGCGCGTGTAACAACCAGTGTATCACTATCGAAAAGTCTGCAAAAGTGTGCCCACATGCGTGGGTGGCCTGGCATAAGGCTGTCTGTCTCTGCTGTTGGCCAATTTCCACTCAACAACCTCGTGTTTGAAGACAACAGAGGACCCCTGTCATTCAACGCCCGTTTTGTGAATCATGAGTCCGACCGACCATACCCGAACCGTTGATTTCTTGACTCAACGACCTTGCTTAAGCTTGAGTTCATCATTTCATGGTTAAAGACAATCATACCGGTCGTCTACCGGTAGCTGCTTTCTGTGTAGTGTTCTATATCCGCCTATGTGGTCCCAACAGCAAATACATGTGAGCTAGCCCAGTTCACCCTTGAGCTAGTGACTCGTCGGTTCGAACGTTGTTAACGTCATCCAGTTGCGGCGTGCGCTTAATCATCTATATAAAAATACTGTACCTTTTTTACTTCCATCTGCCCCGTTGAACTTCTGATCTCTGGTAAAGCCCACGAGCCTGAGTTTATTCACACTAGAGACTAGGCTGTTCTCAGATGAAGAGTCCGGCCTTGACCGACAACCTTCGACCAGCCTGGGCCATGTGCTGCGGTTGTGGCTTTCGCTGCCCTTTCCAAGTCAGAACAGATTCACCACCTTCTCAATCGGGGAGGAAGGACTCCAGTCTCGCGAGGGCACAAACGCTTAGCAGCGGGACCAAAGCCGATCCGGGTCTGTCTGGCCGAGCTGACGAGAGAGCAGAGGTAAAAGCGAAAAGGGTTGGCGATCTCGAGTTCCGCCGGTCCTGTTTTCGGACATGTGGCTTATCGCCCCCCTTCGCCGCGTGCGGCCCACGTTGTTCATCACTGACTTTCATGGTGTTTGCTGATCTCCTGCTCAAACGTGACTGCTTTGTATCATGACATAAATTATACGAGCCGTGTCTGCCGTGGAATCACGTCAAGAGTGAGAGGATCAAGAAGCATATACTTTTTCCCATGCAGATTCTCTAACCTACAGGGGCGTCTTTGCACGTCAGTCAGAGTCCGTCTCCGAGGCCATATCGGGCGCGCCACTTGGTGACTTAGAGCTCACGCAATATTTGTGCGACATGACCGGAGAAACTGACGTCCACAGAGTCGTGTTGCTTTGGTAACTTTGAACAACCCCATGATCTCTTGAATCATTAGGTTTCCCGTGACCGGCCGAGGAATCCAACACCACAGCTCCGATTGCAGATGACGTGCATTAGCCCGCCGCAGATGTCCATGTATCTGTAACACAGGCAAGGTGGGGAGGCCTCAGCAAAACGCCTGCGATGGCTCAGCAGCAGAAGGCACGGTTGACCCTGCTCTCTTTGCTCTGCCTGTGACACACTGTCTTGCTTCCGGCTACCAGGATGATAAAGGATAGCCTGCAATGCATCCTGTCGTGACCATCCAGGTGCACAAGAGTGGACCAGCACCCTCCCTCTCTCCAGCCCGCGACCCCTGGCGCGCGTTGGGCTAGAACCGGGCTGTATGCTCATGCTTTCACGCGCTGCCAACGGGCAGCAGGACAGCAAGAAGATTGATGAACTGATTTTCCATTATCCAATCTGCTCGGCTCACGCGGAAACAGCAGATCTTGGTGCGCAACCCTGCCGATTGGCTCACCGTTTCCAACGCTGGGGAAAGGCGGTTATCCTGCGACTGAAGGACGAATGGTCTTCCAGGGAGGTGCTGCAGCATTCTCCCTGTTCTCCACGCTCTGCCCTTCTTGGCTTCGGATAGGTAGAGCCGTCTGATCGGCACCAAGCAGTAGAACCAGCATCAGCAGCAGAAAATCTCCGCTGCAGCACCACTCGAGACTGTCGTTTCCTCATGCCGCGAAGACTTGCCATGCTGCATCGTGTGTCGGCTGCAACGACCGCCAGCCTACATGTACACAGGACATGCACGCTTCGTGAGATTGCCGGGTGCATATACTGTAGGGTGTCGAGTATTCCGTACCCTCACGTATTGGTATACTGTCATAGTCAATGTTTAGAGAAGCAAAACGACGCCATCTTCCAAATCACCAGTCTTGTCCCTGTCATGCAGATCCCGTGCACGTCGCGGCAATGAGACATGGAAAGCGGAGCCTCGATATGTGTACGGCCGAATGGCTTTTAGGAGCCCAAGAGAAACCGCCTGGCCTTTTTGGTTCCCGCTATTTTTCGCGGGCGCAGGGCAGACGGGGCTAGTGTAGAATCCACGTGCTGTGAGTTTCGTTGCCGATCCCAGACAGAGACCATTCCGAGGTCTGCATAGTTTCCTCTTCTCGCGCGATACACGTTACAACTCTTGCTCACCTCTCCCGGCGTAACTCTTGTGAACCATTTCTCCCCTTTCCCACTCCTCAGGACCTCCCGATCGTCCCTTCCACGCACCAATTTACCCGGACTCCGCAGCTTGTGACGGTGCCGCTTGCTCCTCGCACGCTTCGAGATTCAATTGTTTCAGCTCCCGCAACACTCGACTCTCTTTTCTTTCGCGCGTTGCGCAAGTCGGGCCAGCGTCGAATGCAAGGCACGCTCTGACGGACAAAGGCAGCACCCCCTCACACCACGCTCTAGTCATCCCAGCACCTGGCCAAACATTGGACAGCACGACGGACCCCCGTGTATCCAATCGCCTCTCCTTGTCAAACGGCAGCCCGAGTCTGATGCTCTTACTGCCACTTCTGCTGCAATCTTCTTTTCAAACTCCGATCAGCGCTCCGTGTGGATCAATTGCTCCTCTCGATTGTCTCTGATCTCGAGACCTTTCACCCAGGCGGTTTCTGTCCTTATTTTTCTTCTTTTTCTTCCCCACCTAGCCCGAGGCTTGTCGAAGGATTCGAATGATAGTCGATCCAGCTAGCTAAACATCACCACATCGATCTCGGAACCAAGCGTTGGCATTCTGTTCATGAACGCCTATTGCAACACCGTTTGAAAACCGCCGCATACATTTTCTCTCTGCGTGTGCACACGCCATCTCTGCAGCCACATCCGCTTTCGAGGATCCTCATCCACCTCTCCACGTTATCGGCGCCTCCACGACTCTTCCTTGTTATCCTGTTCTCATCCTCTCATTGTTTGCAGTTTCCATAAAGGTATGTGTTTTCTGTCTTGTCTCGTGCCAATTGTTCTTTTGGTTTTGCGGGTGGAGCACGTAAGCGTTTATTTGAGCAGACCACTTACTTTCTCCAGGATTTCTACTGGACGGCTTCACAATCTGCCTTTGCTTCGTGACCTCGCTCTTGGAGTCACTCTCAAACTACCTCAAGCAGGTGACCCAAGGCTCCACTGCACAAAAGCAGATTTTGATTTTCGTTGTTCATTTTCCTGCCCGCCGCTCGTGAGGACCATCCTTCTTAACCGTCGCTCGTGAACACCATTCTCCTTCATCTGCACGCTTCGACGTTGGACACGAATCTGCCATACGACATCCTCCTGGCATACACGCACAGCATGGTCGACCAGCAGAAAAAGGAAAACCATCAGTCTCAGCAACCTTCGCCATCTCAGATGTTGCCTTCCATCGCGGCTCTGACCAACGGGCTGCCTAGCTCCAACCAGTACTCTCCTCCAAACCGTCAACCTTCTCATCTTCCTTCGAGAGATTCGGGAACATGGCCATCCTTGCATCCTCAGATGAAGCGTAAGTCAGCTCCGAAGCTCCTTGTTGCCCACACCCTCAGGACCGTCAACACTGTGCCCATGGGCGCCTGTCAGAGCTACCGTTATAGCTCTGGTAGAGCTCATGACATACTCCGAGCTGGTCTGAGCAAAGCTAATTCCTCTTAGCAGTTGAGCCCCACATGAACACCCAATCCCTACAAGTGGCCACCCTTCTCAACCCGGATGACTCCCAATCGAGGAACTCGATACCAAACACACCAACCTCAAACAGGCTCTCTCAGCACCAACAGCAACCAAGCACGGTCTTGCCGTCGATCAACCAGACCTTCGATGTGGGGAACCGTGGCAGCGTGGACTACCATCAAGCATTTGACTCGCGCAGAAGTAGCGTTGACAGCCGTGTCCTTCATAATGGTATCTCTAACCTTGGTCTCAACAACCCTACGTCTCCCTACGAAAGCCAGAATGGCTCCCAGGTCTCGCTGGCCGCCAGTCTTCGCCGACCGAATGGTCCAATGTCACCTATGAGCGGCCGCGGTAGCATTCGCGGCGGTATAGGCCCAAGAGTCGCGCCTCCGATTGCTGGTGGCTCCCGCGTTCCTGGTGCTCCTGATCCATTGGCTTCTAAGCCAACACCTGGTCACGCCTGGGCTTTCCCTGACGACCCCATCGCAGAAGAATCAAGGCGCGAATCAAGCAGTGACGACTCACAGCGCCACAGCATCTCCAGAACCAACAGCTACGCCGCCTCTTCTATCAGGAGCAGCATATTCTCTCAGGGCGACGGTCTTCCTTATGGCCAGAGAAGATTCGACGACGACGTACCAACACACCATCACCACAGCCTGAGCCAGCACAGGGTGTCTGCACTTCAAAACGAGGCCAACATGTCAGGTGGTGGAAACTACAGCCGCACGCCAGAATTGCGAGTCAGTCACAAACTTGCAGAGCGCAAACGCCGTAGTGAGATGAAGGATCTCTTCGAGGATCTCAACAAAGCCGTGCCAACAAACGGTGGTGCAAAGGCTAGCAAATGGGAGATTTTGACCAAGGGTGAGTCAGCTGCAAGATTATCACTATGAGCGCTGCTAACATAGAAGTAGCAATCGATTACATCAAGACCGCTCAAGCTCAGGAGAGACAAATGGTGCATGAGCTCCACCGTCTTCGTGACGCTTCTGACTACGCTCGCGACGCAGAAGCGGACAACAAAAATCTCCGTACAGAGATTGCAGTCATGCAGGAACGTCTCAGGCTCATGGACCCTGGCAACCCCCACGTCTACGGCGCATGCACTGCGCACATGTCACAAAACAATGCTCAAGCTCAGGCCAGCGGACAACCTCAAGGGTACTCTCTACCATCCATCAACGCCGGTCCTCCTCCCCCGCAAGCCTACAATGGATCCGGTGGCGCCTCTGGGGGCTCGCAGGGGATGCAGGGTGTAGAGTACGGCAACGCTTCCAGACACCATTAGGAAGATCAATCTGCAGACGCAAGCGAGCGCGCTGGGGAAGTCACCGCGCCTACTCGCCGGCCAAAGTGGGGTGTTACGAACAGACGATGATAATGGGGCGCAAGACGGAGTCTTATACTTTTCGGATGGGATGCATCTGTTACCGACAAAGGGGACCAACATACGGAGTTTTTCGCATACTGGAGTGTATTCTTATCCAACATACGGGTGGCATCAGTAGCGCGCACAGCCTCTGAGGTAGACTGTCTTTTGTTATTGCTTTTTCCTTTCTTTTCATTCTTTTGGTGGTATCTTCAGGAGTTTCTGGTGGTCGTTTTTGTCTTTTTCAGTTTCGGGTGGACAACACTTCGGGCGGCGTCTCACGACAGTCTTACACGCGAATCCAAGAAGGGAGGATCGATCAGCTGTTTTGTTCGTTTTAGCTATGATAATGTCTTGATAGGCGCGCAAATCAACCCAAATATATTCACAGTGGTATCGATAAACTTTCATGTGTCTAGGGAAACAATACGGCCGCAGACGAAGGACCGGTGTGAGCGTATTCAGCTGCGGTGGCCGCGGGAACCGAGTGTGAGACTTGAGAGGAGACGAGCGTGTCTGACAGAGGTTCGAAGCACATGTTTCGTCCCTTGGGCGTTTGGAGAAAGGCCTGGGAGCGTCGATGTGGCTTGGTGGGCGCAGCTGGGATCGTGGCTCAGCGTGGCATTGGTACGAGACGTACGTCGTTTGCTGACAGGCTGGCGGTTTGACAGTGAGCCATTTTCGACAGCTTGCATTCACCTATATATAATGGCAGAGGCCTTGGACATTTGCGAGTAAACACTCTGTACACAAAATCATCAACTCGGAGATCCCAAGACAAAAGACAAGCAAGTCAAGCTTTCTCGGAAAGCCACAGCTGCGAACAATCGTCATATCGGACCCTTAGTGTCCATCACAGTTGGAGCCAGTCTCCGCACAAGACCAGAGTCAGCAGGCCATCGGACGATCAGATCACAATTGAAGCAGAAATCGCATCTCTGTTCTCATCGGCTTCTCTCACCTCTTGCTTGACCGAGTGAACATTCCAGAGGTGAGTCGTGAATGTGGCGCCAAGGGGTTCATGTCGGTTAGCGGCCGCCCAAGATCGTATTGGCCAGTACGACAAGACGGCGGGACGCGTACTCCAATCATCTAAAACCAGGCGGACCGAACGCTGACGGGTTTCGACTTTCTTTGCGCCACAGATCTTCTCTCACTCTTCCTCATCTTCACCTACAATCGACTCGACCTCACTGCGAACAATCACTCCTACGCAAAGCGCTTCCAAAATGTCCAACTACTACCCCCAGCAGCCCCAGCAGGCGTAAGTCGCGCATCAAGACGTTGCTCTGATTTGTATAGCCGCTGACGGCATCATAGCTACTACGGCCCCCCTCAGGGACAGGGTCAATATGGACCTCCTCAAGGTCAATATGGCGCTCCCCCTCAGGGCCAGTACTATCCCCCTCAACAACAAGTATGCTTCGAATCTGGTCAAGACATAAAACAGTATATTGATGCGATGTGCAGATGGGTTACCAGCAAGGACCTCCTCCCATGCAGCAAGCACCCCAGAAGAAGGATCGCGGATGCCTGGCTTCCTGCTTGGCAGTTCTGTGCTGTTGTTTCGTCTGCGAGGAAGGTTGCGAGTGCTGCGCCGACTGCTGTAAGTTCTGATGCGACGAGCATTCGAGAGAGATGCGACTGACACTAGCGACACAGGCGAATGCGCAGAAGACTGCTGCTAAACGCGAAACCCGCAACAGGACATGTTGCAAAGTTGCGACATGAACAGTCCGAACTCGATGCGCGTACGGCAGGGAAAAGAGCAGTGTGCATAATGCCAGCTTGAGAGGTGATATGGCAAAATCAGCACGTCTTGTCGTCCTGGAGGCTTCACTGCTGCCCTCTGCACTCCCCTTATTTCCGTTCGTCTACAATCAGCGACCTACACTAGGGCAACCCCACCTTCTCCTTTGTACTTGACGAAATTATGTTTCTTTAGTCTAGGCGAGCGCCAGTAATTGATCAGAACCATAGCCATTGCTTAGCGCGCCAAGGCGTCCCTTATTACATTCACTTTTAGTTCCTGTATGACCTTGGTCAAATGAGTCGTTGGCGTCAATCAGAAATGGTCGAAAGATAACAGAGGCAGTAATAGCCAAGAGATGTGACGGGCATGGCGTGTCCACTCAGGTGATTGATGAGCTCAGCGTGTGGAGAAGGGCTGGACCCTCGAACCAACTTTTTTTCGAGGCCGCTCTAACCATTCTTCGCACATACCAACCGCCGCAATGGTCAAGAGAAAGCACGACAGCACCGGGGCCGACTCGAACAACCCCGTCAAGAAGACGGCCAAGTCGCAAACCGAAGTCCACGCAAACTTCGGCGACAAGCTCTTCGACAACGATGTCGTCACAAAATACCGTGAAGACTATGCGAAAAGCGGACCGTATGTCGCATCTCGCATCGATCGCTTCTCAGGAGCCTTGTCCTGACAGTCTACAGCTACCTACACACCGTCGTTTCTGGCTTGATCAACGACTCCCTCCTCCGTTCCGTCCGCCGCGAAATCATCGACAATGTCCACTTTACACCAAAGGAAACAGACATCTACAAGATTCACCAGTCCGGTGATCTCGCCAACCTCTCCGGTCTCGATCCTTCTGCCCTCAAGCTGCTGCCCTCGCTGCTCACCCTACGCGACTCGCTCTACTCTCCCGAATTCCGCGCATGGGTCTCAGAGGTCTCTGGCGCTGGCCCGCTGTCGGGAACGAAGACGGACATGGCTGTCAACGTGTACGCTCCTGGATGTCACTTGCTGTGCCATGACGATGTCATCGGTACCAGACGTGTCAGCTACATCCTCTACTTGACCGACCCGGATACCCCGTGGCAGGCCAACTGGGGTGGCGCATTGCGTCTGTACCCCACCGAGGAAAAGACAGACAGCGATGGCAAGAAGGTCAGAGTTCCGCACTACGATTTCACAAAGGTCATCCCGCCAGCCTGGAACCAGCTGTCCTTCTTCACCGTCCAGCCTGGCCAGAGTTTCCACGATGTCGAGGAAGTCTTCAAGCACAAGGAGGGCGAGGCCAAGGATGATGGTGGTCGCATTCGTATGGCTATCTCTGGTTGGTTCCACATTCCGCAAGAAGGAGAGGATGGCTTTGAGCCAGGACTTGAGGAGAAGCTGGCTGAGCGCAGTTCTCTGCAACAGCTGCAGAGCAAGAATGACGAGTTCGACTTGCCCCAGGAACAATGGATTGATCACGAAGAGTCTGCAGACAAGGCTGATGATGCCGAGGAAGATGAGGTCGAGTTTGACGAGAAGGACATGGACTTCTTGATCCAGTACATGACACCTCAATACCTCACGCCTGACACTGTCGAGGAGCTATCCGAGCTCTTCGCCGAAGAGTCAAGTCTACAACTCGCCAATTTCCTCTCCAAGAAGTTCAGCGCTCGTCTGCGCAAAGACATTGAAGCTCACGACGGCAAGAACGAACCTGCAACTGATGGCTGGGCCACAGCAACCCCTCCGCACAAGCATCGCTACCGTTTCAAGCACGCCAACCCTTCTGCCACCAACAACACCTCCGCATATGACGAGCTCCTCAACAAATTCCTGCCTTCTCTGGCTTTCCGCAAATGGCTGAGTCTGGCCACTGGTCTTACACTGGCGAAGAGCAGTATTCTAGCCCGCCGCTTCCGTAAGAGCTTGGACTACACATTGGCGACTGGCTACAACAAGCCAGAAGCACAACTTGAATACTGCTTGAACGTCACACCATCAAAGGGCTGGGGCGCCGACGAGGAAGAAGAGGAGGAAGAGGAAAATTCCACCAAAGCCGAGAAGAACGGCTCAAAACAAAAGGACAAAGCCAAGGCTGCCACAACAAAAGAAGATGAAGACGACAACGTAGGCGGCTACGAACTCTACATGGCTGGCGACGACGACGACGAAGACGAAGACGATGAAGACGACGATGCACATTCTGATCACGGCGTCAACATCCCTCCCAACGCTGCTTCAGCAACAGGAGCTGGCAACCGTCGCATCGCTAAGCACAAGAAAAAGGCTGCGGATCCTGCTATTTACCAAGCTGGCAATGAAGAGGATGATGGCATTCTCTTCTCCAACCCAGCAAACTGGAATACGTTGTCTGTGGTTCTGAGAGACAGAGGTGTGTTGAGGTTTGTCAAGTATGTCAGTGAGAGCGCCAAGGGTGATAGATGGGATGTCATTGGTGCTGTTGAGGTTATTGATGATGATGATGACGAGGACGAAGATGCCGAGGAATAGACTGGGATCTGATATTCATGTACGTATATATTGATGATGATGGAGAGAGTAGACAAAAGTGTATATTGCCAAAGAGAGCCTTGTTCTTTTTACTTAAATATCGCAGCTCGTCGCTCGTGAGTATGGATCGCATGACCCTTTTTTGAGTCCTTTGAACTAGGTCATAGATGGACGTGGGTGAAGAAATGCCAAAGGAAGACTCAGACTATGTGGCACTGAGCATAAGAAGACTGTTGGAACTATTACATGACAACGGATGATCAAAACTTTTTCATTTCAATATTTTAGAGCAACCAAGTAGCCTCGAGCCTTTTGTCAGATTTTCTGTTGAAACCCGTATGCTGTATAGTGCTCACTGCACCTTATCAGCCCTGGTTTCCTGAGTGTAGGCACCACAGAAGGGCTCGACGCAAGCGGGCTTCCCGTTGTAGTCGCAGGGGGTCTGGCCATAGACGTTGTCGCATCTCCACTGGCAGCCCTTGCAGTAATAGAATTGAGGTGCAGCCAAAGTGGTGAGCTCGAGAGTGATGTCGAGGCGGACGCAGGAAGGGTATTGGTCTACGCTCTCGGTGGCAATGTCACGAATCAACATCGGCTTGCTGAAGTCGACCTCCTGAAGGGATGCAGGGGCGTTGGGGTACGGGCAGGCCATCCATGTGAAGGGCTTGTTGTTGGGACCTCCATTCAAGCGGAGAACAGGAGCACCGAGATCGCCGACGGTGCTG